>Ga0207103_10221_pt1 | contig 16149 bp, 12 predicted proteins | sample Alteio_BWMinHeat_81_FD_153546 | JGI IMG/M metagenome (GOLD analysis project Ga0207103, IMG submission 153546) | Enriched cells from forest soil in Barre Woods Harvard Forest LTER site, Petersham, Massachusetts, United States -... | ecosystem: Environmental > Terrestrial > Soil > Temperate forest >...
GAACTTCCGGGCCGATTATTTTAAAAAAATGAACCAACAGCGACAAACCTTACTGACGCAGCTTCAGCCCGCCATATCGGGCGTGATTACCGACCTGGTAAGTGCAAATGTCATCGGCGATAAAAGCCAGCTATCGTCGTTCATCCTTACTAATCAATCGCTTATGGTGAATGGTAAAAAACAGGCGGAGGATATTCACGAAAAACTGAAGTCTAAATATCTCGATCAGTCAGCTTACACCGGGAACGGCGACGGCATGGATTGGAACCGATTTAAAAACGATCCCAACTTCGGCCTGCAGTTCGATACGAACGGAAACGAAGGCATAGGGATCATCGGACAATAGAACAGCAAGTAACAGTCTTTAGTTAAAAAATGTTGCATGCCGTAAAATAAAATCGGCAGCCTGCAACTAAAAGCTTCGTAAACCTGTCTAATGTACGGCTGGTTAACGAAACAGGTAACGATTGTTTTTTGTCACAATAAAATCAACAAAGTTGCGTTAGCCAACCACCAAATCCGTAACATGAGATACACAATTTTACTCTTCACATTCCTGGTCTTTTCCGTGCTAAGCGCGTCGGCTCAAAACGGATATTCCGTTAAAGGAAAAATAGCCGACAGTGTTGAAAAGGTTAAACTCGGCACATCTGCCGTTGCGGTATTGCAGGCGAAGGACTCGGTACTGGTAAAATTCGGCTATGCCAAAGCTGACGGCGCTTTTATGCTGGATGGCCTGCGCAAAGGGAAATACATCCTGCTGATCGCTTACCCGGATTATGCGGATTACGCAGAACCGTTCAGCCTCGATTCGGCAAATACCGCTCATGATTTTGGCAATATCAGTATGGCGCTTAAATCGCGCCTGCTGCAGGAGGTAATTATTAAAGGGACCTCCTCGCAGATGAAAATTAAAGGCGATACCACGGAATTTAATGCAAAGGCCTTTGTTATCCAGCCCAATGCAACGGTAGAGGACTTGCTGAAACAGCTGCCCGGAATCACGGTTGACAAGGATGGCAAAATCACCGCTGAAGGCCAAACCGTAACCAAGGTTTTGCTGGACGGCGAAGAGTTTTTTGGCGACGACCCCACATTGGTTACACGAAACATCCGGGCCGATATGGTGGATAAAATACAGTTGTACGATAAAAAAAGCGACCAGGCGGCTTTTACCGGCGTGGACGACGGCAAAACAACCAAAACCATTAACGTAAAGCTGAGGGCGGACAAAAACACCGGTGTTTTTGGCAAGTTCCAGGCAGGCAGCGGCCCCGAGGGCATTTACCAGGGGGAAGCTTTACTTAACTTTTTTAAGAGCAAGCAAAAATTTTCCGTTTTCGGCACCATTGGCAATAATGGGAAGGTGGGCCTGGGCTTTGAGGATGAACAGAAATACGGCACCGGCGATCAACTGGATTTTACCGACAACGGTATCAACATTAACACCCAAAGCAGCGACGACCTGGATGTGTTCGGTGGCATTTACAGCGGGCAGGGTTTTCCGCTGGCGCAAACAGCGGGGGTGCATTATGATGCCAAATGGGATGATGACAAGCAATCAATAAATGCCAATTATAAGGTCGGCTTTATCAGTATCGATGGTACAACCAACGTGCTTAATCAAAACAACATCCCCGATAGTATTTTTAACAGCCGGTCGAACCAAAATTACCACAATACCATGTTCAGGCAAAAGTTGAGCACGGTTTACGAGACTAAATTGGATACCAGCTCGAACCTGAAGATTTCAGTAGACGGAACGTTTAAGCATATCATTACAGATAACAACTATACCTCTACCGATTCGCTGAACAATTCATTGGTAAATAGTGGCACACGGCAGATGAACAATACAGCTGATCAGCGCGCATTTAACGGCAGCGCTTTTTACACACATAAGTTCCACAAACCCGGGCGGACACTGTCTTTTCTGCTCAGTGAATCGTATAGCCAGAGCCAGGCAAACGGGGTCCTGAAATCAAATATTAACTTTTATAACGCACAGCAGCAAGTTGACAGTACGCAGAACATTAATGAATCCAAAACCAATAACCTGCAAAGCAACCTGTTTAATACCAATCTTACCTACTCGGAGCCGTTTACGAAGGAAGTGACACTGGTGCTTAACTATGGCATCGGCTTAAATCATGCCAGCGCAGACCGGAATACGTTTGATCTTTCGCCCGGCAGCACTTATGGCATGCCGGTTGATAGTTTGAGCAGCAATTATATATTCAACCAGTTTTTAAATCACGCCGGGGCTATTCTTAACTATAAAAAAGGCAAGCTTACGTTCAATTTCGGTACCCGCGTAACTGACGACCAGTTTCACCAGATGGACCAGTCTACCGGCATTGTAAGCGACCGTACATTTATTGACTGGGCGCCCCAAGCCCGGCTGCAGTACCGTTTTTCGCCGCAAAAAAAGTTTCACTTTCGAATATAACGGTACAACAACGCAACCTACTTTGGAGCAATTACAACCTGTCGCCACCAACAGCGATCCGCTCAACATAATTGTGGGCAATCCGGGGCTGACGCCTTCTTTTACCAATACTTTTAACATCAATTACCGCTCGTATAAAGTACTCACCGACCAATTTTTCGGTTTCTATGGCCATTATTCATTTGTTGACAACCCTATCGTCAATCACATCAATTACAACTCAGTGGGTCAGAGCGTCAGCCAGTATTTTAACCTGCCGGGCCACGCAACTACTAATTTCTATGGCGGGGCTAACTTCGGTCGTAAGTTCCAAAGCCTTGGCGGCATCAACGCGGGTATCGGCTTTAACTTTAACGGCAATACCTCTTATAATTACACGAACGATTCGCTCAACATGTCGAAAAACTATGTATTTAACCCATCGATCAATCTCGGGATGTTTAAAGAAAAAAAGATTCAGCTGGGTTTCCAGGGCGGGCCAACCTACACCATCAGCCAGTCATCATTGCAGCCCAACGTGAATAACAACGGCTGGGGCGCACAGGCTAATATGGACGGTACCATTTACCTGCCGGCCAAGTTCCAGGTAGGCACGTACAGCACTTACCAATATAATGCGGCTACGGCTTCATTCCATCAAAGTATCAGTTTGCCCATTATCAATCTTTTCATTATTAAAACATTCCTTAAAAACGATAATTTATCGGTAGAGGCCTGGGAAAACGATGTATTCAATCAAAATTCTGGCATTACGCGCGTGGCGCAGGCTAACCAGATCACCCAAACCATCAACAATACGCTGAAGCGGTATTTTATGCTGACCATCAACTACAATTTCACTAAAATGGGCGCAGGCGCTCCTAAACAATAACATGATGAAAAAAAAGATCATATTATTCGCTGTTTTATTTGGCATGGCCGCGGGCCTGCGGGCGCAGCATGCGCATTTCACCACATCAGGTACCATCGAATTTGAAAGAAAGACCAATGCATGGGCCGTGATAAAAAAAGAGATCAATAAGGACAATGAGGCCTTTGTGGCTCCGGCACTTGAAAACTACAAGAAAAACAACCCGCAGTTCAGGGTATTGAAAAGTACGCTTTCGTTTACCGGCAATAAAACGCTGTTTACACCCATCGACGCCGATCCGGCAAGCAATATCTTTTTTATATCGATCATGCCGCTGCTGACACAAAACAATATCATTTACAGCAATTTGAACAACGGGCTGACGGTCGCCCAAAGAAAAGTTTTGGGCGATGCGTTCCTGGTAAGCGACAGCACCCGCAAAATAAAATGGAAGATCACCGATGAGACCCGGGATATTGCCGGCTACCATTGCCGCCGGGCAAACGGCATCATGCTCGATTCTATCTATGTAGTCGCCTTTTATACCACGCAAATCCCGGTCCCCGGGGGGCCCGAATCGTTCAATGGGTTGCCGGGGATGATACTGGGTGTGGCGCTGCCGCATGAAAACCTCGCGTGGTTTGCCACCAAGGTAACCGATACCACCTTGCCTGATAACGCTATCATTCCGCCCAAAAATGGTAAAAAGACCGACAATAAAGGATTCATCCTTGAGCTCCAGACTGCCATGAAAGACCAGGGGCCAATGGCTGCAGATTTTGTGAGGCAGGCTTTGTTTTGAAGAAAATACTCCATGGTCGATAGACCATAGTCAATAGCCATCTTTCTCAAGGAAAAAATCATGTCAGGTGCTAAGCATTTCCGCTATGGTCCATGGACCAGACAGTTTTGCAACATCCCTGTTACAAGTACTAATCTTTTAGTTAAAATATGTTAAAAGTGTTAGATCTCCGTTTTAGGGTGTCACACTTTTAATCTTTGTTTTGTCACTTTTCCAAAACCAATCTAAATGAAGCACCTTTTGCTGTTAGCATTTTTTTGCTGCCTGTCGGCCATAGCTGTGGCCCAGGCTCAGCCACCTCCTCAATTGTTAACGGTAAAAGGAGTAACTATCGACTCATCTACTAACAAGCCTTTGGGCTACGTTACTGTTAGTTTGCTGGACGCGACGACCAAACAATCCGTAAAGGCAGGACTATCAAAAGACGACGGCAGCTTTGAACTAAAAGCCCCTGCAGGCAAAAATTACCAACTGGCGCTCATTTCAGTTGGGTATAAAAGCAAAACGGTAAATCTTACCGGCGCCGGTACAGCATTGGACGCAGGCAAAGTGTTAATGTCCACGTCAAGCAAGCAATTAAATGAAGTTTCGGTAACAGCCGCAAAACCTTTGATGAAACAAGAGGTTGACCGCATCACCTATGATGTGCAGGCCGACCCTGATAGCAAAGCTTTGGACGTGCTGGATATGATGCGCAAAGTGCCCCTGCTCTCAGTAGACGGCAACGATAATATCCAGCTTAAAGGGAGCGGTAACTACAAGATCCTTATTAACGGCAAGGAGTCGGCGCTGGTTGCCAGAAATCCATCCGATGTATTGAAGTCGATGCCGGCAACTAATATAGAAAGGATTGAAGTGATTACAACGCCGCCCGCAAAATATGATGCCGAAGGACTGGCCGGCATTATCAATATCGTCACCAAAAGGAACGCCGACCAGGGTTACAATATAGGTTTTAACAGCCGTTTCAATTCTGTTTTCGGGGCAGGTTACAATATCAACGGGACGGTTAAAGAAGGTAAATTCGGCGCCTCTTTTTTTGGCGGTTTTGGCAGCAACGGCACACTGACTACCAATTCCCAGACAACTGAAAACATCTTCGCCACCCAAACGAATATCGATCAAAACAGCACCAATACACAAAAAGGTAACTTTCATTACGGCGGCACTGAGCTGAGCTATGAGATCGACTCGTTAAACCTCCTCACAGCGTCGATCGATCTTTTTGGCAATAACCAAAACCAGTACGGGCCGGGGAGTTCCACAACAGATAGCCTGGGCATATTGAAACAGATGTACAACTTTTATAATAGCGGCAACAGCAGCTTTACCGGTTTGGACGCCTCGTTTAATTATCAGCTCAGCTTCAAAAAATCAAAAGACCGGCTGCTCACTATCTCCTATAAGTACAGTTATTCGCCGAACAAACAGCTTAATGATAACCTATTTAGCGACAGGTTCAACTACCCCTATTCGCTTGTCCCCGACTACAATCAATATAACGATGCGGGCAACAAGGACCACACCATCCAGGTGGACTACGCGAGCCCGATGACCAAACAATGGTCAGTCGAGGCGGGCGCAAAAGCTATTTTGCGAAACAACTACAGCAATTACCACGTGGACGACCGAGATACGGTTTCGCAGCAGTATGTTACCAACAATGCACTCACCAACGACTTTAATTACCACCAGGACATTTATAGCGTTTATAACTCATACCAGTTAAAGATGGACACGTGGACAGGCAAGGCCGGCCTTCGCCTGGAACATACCGCCATCAGCGCCGATTTTGCTTCGTCGGGTGTAAGCGTTGCCCCCAGCTACAATAATCTCATCCCGTCTATATCACTTCAGCGCAGCTTTAAAAGCAGCAGCCTCAACTTTGGTTATACCCAGCGCATCCAGCGCCCCGATATTTCCGAGCTCAATCCTTTTGTGGACCGCACCAACCCCACATTCATCAATACAGGCAATCCATCCCTCAGGCCCGAGCTTGATAACACATTTGAGTTAACTTACAGCAACTATACAAAAAACGCTGTCACTATCGGGCTTAGCTATGCATTCTCCAACAACTCTATCCAAAACGTCTCGAACCTGGAAGTTGAGCAGGTGAACGGTAAAATGGATACCGTTACCAATACCACGTTTGAGAATTTAGGCACCAACAAAACCCTGGGACTGAACGTTAACACCAACATGAACCTGACCAAAGATTTCACGCTGAGCTTGAACGGGCAGCTAAACCACGTATGGCTTAGCGGCACTTTTAACGACCAGATGTACCATAACGACGGGTTTACCGGCCGTGCCTTCGGCAACATCAGGTATAAGTTTAAAGATGGCTTTGCCTTTAGTTTTAATGCCGGCTATTTCAGCGGGAATGTGACACTGCAGGGCCAAACGAGCACCTTTATCTTTAACCAATACCTTATTTCAAAAGATTTTTTCAATAAAAAGTTTACCCTGGTGCTGGTTGCCAACAATCCTTACGCCAAATTCAACACCTTCCGGTCGACCACCAATTCGGCTGACTTTTACGAAAACTCCATCAGCCAGAATTATTACCGTTCATTAGCTTTCAGGCTCAATTTCAGGTTCGGCAAGCTAAACAGCGACATAAAAAGGGAGCAGCACGGGATTAATAATGATGATACTAAAGGCGGGAATAAAGCGGGCGGGAACTCGGGAGGTTGATTTTGGGGATTTCGGGCCTATTTGTGGCCTTTTAAAATCGCCTTAAAATCAATTTTATCAAATTCAAACTCATCAGGTAAATCCCCGTCGGTGTAGTTTACGATCATATCAAAATTTTTGGCGTATTCCACCGGGACATACAACTCATACCGGGGTTGTTTTTCATCAAACTCCTCCCAAACTGCAAGTTTCGTTTTCCTGTCGATGATATGTATAATGATGTGATATACCCCCACAGCTAAACTTTTAACCTTAAAATCCCAGGTGTAGCGGTCCTTTTTCAGCACAGACATCACGGCCTGCGGGTCAATGCCATCCATGTGGGAAGAACAGATGGTGCTGTCGGTGATCATCTTGCGGCCGGCAACACCCAAATCAGCGGGGTAATACAAGTAGTAGTTTTGCTTATATCTGTTTACAGGTAACCATTGCCCCGGTAATTCCGGCAGTTTATGTTTTATAAAATGCTTTACAGATTGGGCGAGCTCTGCGCGGCTTTGTGCATATTGATTGCTATCGAGCGCGTCCAGATTAAAATCAAGCAACTTTCTATAAAAAACAGATTCCCGGTTTTTTTCAATGAAGATGATATTGTCGTTCGGGCTAAGACGTTTTTTCAGGAAAATCGTATCGCGGCCATAATGAGCGGATTTGGCTGCGGTATGGTTAACAATCGACCTGGCAACAAGCAATGAAGGAACCAATAATACTGCCGCAAATGCATACATCTTCATACCAGCTAATATAAATCAATTCCAACTAAAACTGCTACTTACCAAACCCTTGATTCCTGGCTCTGCCGCCCTTATCTTCGCATCATGAAAATCTATGGCATCCCCAACTGCGACACGGTCAAAAAAGCACGCGACTGGTTCAAAAAAAACAACATCGATTACGAATTTCACGATTTTAAAAAAGAAGGCATCAGCCTGCAAAAGCTTCGCGAATGGGACAGCAAAGCCGGCTACGAAAAGTTCCTGAACAAAAACAGCACAACCTGGAAAGAACTTCCCGACGAGGTGAAAGAAAGCGTTAAAACCAAAAATGATGCCTTTGCCCTGATACAGGAAAAAACCAGCATGATCAAACGGCCGGTTATTGAAAAGGAAGGTGTTTTGTTGTTTGGGTTTGATGAGGAAGCGTATAAGCAATTAGTGAATTAGTGATTTAGTGATTTAGTGAATGTTAAAAAAGCGGAATTTCCTGGCTTTGATTTTTCTCCTTTTGGGATGTGGCAACCATGGTGTAAAACATCACCAGGCTACACCTGTGGGTGACGACAAAACAATTGCTCAAATTTCGACAGAGCACACAGACACGATCATTTATGATCCTATCCCCGATGTCAAAAATTTGTCCGATAGTCTTACCGTTTTTTTTGAGTCATCATTCCATAATGACACAGTCAGAATTCTTTTGTCGAATACCAGTGTTTTTAAAGAAATAATTTCAACTGAAGACAGAGTAGGTTTGGCAACTTCCGTCAGAATTAATAAAAGAGCAAAAAGTGCGTTGGGGGATCAAACGATTTCGCTTTATATTGACCATGGCGCGCCAATAAAGGTTAACCGATACAAAAGCTATAAATTCATTTATGTAAACCAAATAAATCGACGTATTGAAGTTTTATTAAGTAATAAACCTCACTACTATAAATAAAGCTTCTTGAATAGAACGTTAAAGAAATACTTATCGAAAACAGATAGTAGCTAAACTTTCAATTCACTAAATCACTAATTCACAATTAAATCGCGTAACAATTATTTTACCTAACCACCCCTTAGTGTATTTTCCATTATACTTGCGGTAAATTATTCAAAACATATTAAAATGAAAATAAACGCTTTAGCCGGGGGGACACTGGCTTTATTGGCGGTAGTAAGTATGGGTTATGCCCAGCAAACGGCCGCGCCGGCCACACCGGCACAACCAACAACCAATTACGATTACCACGAAACTTTCGGACCGTTGTTTTATAACAAAAACGGCAACGAGTACCGCGCCGCCGACGGCGAGCCCGGGCCAAAGTACTGGCAAAACCGCGCAGACTACCAGCTGGCCGCAACGCTGAATGACGAAACAAACGAAATTACCGGCACCGAAGTATTAACCTACACCAATAACAGCCCGCAAACGCTTGACTATTTGTGGATGAACCTGGAGCAAAACCTGTTTAAGCAGGATTCGCGCGGTACGGCTATTGTGCCGCTTGTGGGTAACCCGCCCATGCCTGTTAGCCGCAACTGGGGCCGTGGCCAAATATTTGACGCAGGCTATAAGATCAAATCCATCAAAATGATCGGTGAGAAGGGCGCCCTTACGGATGTCAAATTTATTGTATCCGACACCCGCATGCAGCTTTACCTGCCAAAAAATGTTATACCAAATGGCGGCAAAGTGAAACTGAAGATAGATTATTCCTTCATTTCACCTGATTATGGCTCCGACCGTATGGGCATCCAGGCTACAAAAAATGGCAAGGTATTCCAGGTAGCGCAATGGTACCCGCGTATGTGTGTGTATGATGACGTTTACGGCTGGAACACCATCCCCTATACCGGCCCCGGTGAATTTTACCTGGAGTATGGCGATTTCGATCTGAAAATAACCGCCCCGGCAAAGGATATCGTCGTTGCATCCGGACAATTGCTTAACCCACAGGAGGTTTATACCCCAACGCAATTAAAACGCTGGACTGAAGCGTCCAACAGCGAAAAAACGGTTGTGATCCGTACAGCAAGCGAAGTAACGGACCCGGCTTCGCGCCCGGGAGGTAAAAAAGAACTGACCTGGCATTTCCAGATAAAAAATGCGCGCGACGCCTCATGGGGTGCATCCGCAGCATTTATCCTGGATGCAGCCAAATTGGATCTGCCAAGCGGCCGCAAAGCCATGGCTATCTCGGCATATCCTGTTGAAAGTGATGGGAACGATGCCTACGGCCGTTCAACCGAATATGTAAAAAAATCCCTTGAGTTCAACTCGGCGAAATGGTTTGAATATCCTTACCCTAATGCAACGGTTGTTGCCGGCATTACCGGCGGTATGGAATATCCCGGCATCGTTTTTTGCGGTTATAAAGCCAAAGGCCGGTCGCTATGGAGTGTAAACGACCATGAGTTTGGTCATACCTGGTTTCCGATGATCGTTGGCTCGAACGAACGTTTGTACGGCTGGATGGATGAGGGCTTCAATACTTTCATTAATACGCTGTCGACCGCCAATTTTAACAATGGCGAGTACAAATCAACCCGCCCCAATGATATGCACCGGGCAGCGAATGCTTTTACCAATCCGACCCTCGAGCCTATGATGAGCCAGCCAGCCAACTTAAAGGAAAGAAATACAGGGCTGCTATTATATGCTAAACCCAGTGCCGGCCTGGTGATGCTGCGCGAGCAAATTTTAGGTCCGGACCGTTTTGATTTTGCCTTCAGAAAGTATATTGCCGAATGGGCCTACAAACACCCAACTCCCGAAGACTTTTTCCGCACGATGGAAAACGCCGGCGGCGAAAACCTGCAGTGGTTTTGGCGCGGCTGGTTCCAGCACAACTGGCAACTGGACGTGGCAGTGAGAGATGTAAAATATGTCGATGACAAAGACTTCAGCAAAGGTGCGATCATCACCATCGATAACCTGCAAAAAATGGCGATGCCGGTGATCCTTGAGATCAAAACTGTTAGCGGCAAAACCGACCGTGTAAAACTGCCGGTGGAGATTTGGGAGCGCAACAGCAGCTGGAGCTTTAAATACCCATCCACCGAGGAGATACAATCTGTTACCTACGACCCGGATAATGTGTTCCCCGACATTAACCCGGACAATAATGTTTGGAAGAAACAGTAGTTAGTGAATAGAGGTTAGAGATTAGAGGTTAGTAGTACCGACGTATTAACTAATCTCTAATCTTCAGCCCCTAATCTCTAAACTAATGTAACATTTTCAACTAATCGCTAATTTCAGGCGCCTAATCACTAAAAACAAACTTTTCTGCCGAAAATTAGGTTTAGATTTGTATAGTAATTCTCCTTTCCTATGCAATGCAAATACCCCTATATTATCCTGCTGCTTGTTTTAGCTTCGTTTTCGGCAAGCGCACAGGGCCTTTTAAAAGGTTCGGTTTATGAAAACGGCACCAATAACAAGTTGGCGGATGTTTTTATCCGCGACAAAAACACCAAGCAGCTCACGATTACGGATAAGCAGGGCAATTTTTCAATAAAAACCGAAGCCGGCCACATCCTTATTTTCGAGTGCCCCGGTTACGTTTCGGATACTTTATATGTAGTCGACCTTACCCAGAAAAAGATCATGCTGCAAACGCAGACGATCGCCCTACGGGAAGTTAGCATCAGTTCAACCCGCGCCACTTTTGACCCGCATAAAGAGTACCCCGAAATATACGAAAAGAGCAAGGTTTACGTACTATCGCCTTCAACCTGGTTCAGCAAGGATGCAAAGGATGCCCGCAGATTGAAAAAATATTTTGAGCATGAGCAACAGGAGCGCCGCATCGACCAGGCATTTAGCCGCGCCTATGTAGGCAGCCTTGTACCCTTGAAAGGCCAGGAGCTGGAAAACTTTATGGCACTGTACCGGCCAAGCTATGCCTTTGTTACCGGTAACGATGCAACGTCAATGGCGGTATACATCAACGATAGTTATAAAAAATACCTGGCCCTGCCGCCTGATAAACGGGCTCTTCCAAAACTGGATACCGTAAAGGCCAAATAATTTCGGGTTGATTTCGGCCAGCGGTTTTAAAAAGTTAGCAGCTCAAAACAACGCACCCGCCTGGTTGTTGTAAAATAAAAACTACAGCTGCCATGAAAACAAAAGTAACAGGTTTATTATTGGTTATAGTAGTATTGCTTTTAGCAATGTTTGCCATAATAAACACAGGCTGTGCACCACCGCACCACCTGGCGCCGCCACCACATCCTCCTGTGCCTCCCGCGCCAAGCAGATAGGAAGAACGAAGCCCCTTTTTGTTCATGGGCTTCGTTTTTTTAATGAAAAGCTGATAAACTTGTCATCGCAACAGCGCGACAAACCCCGACAAAAGGCCGGTGTTATTCTGTAAATTTATAATATAGTAATACGTCCCCGAGGGCAAGGCCTTCCCATGATCAGTGCCGTCCCAGGCCTTCGGATAGCCCACGCTGCTAAAGACAAGCTGTCCCCAACGGCTGAATATTGTAACCGTACACATTGGAAAGTACTGAAGTTGAGGAATATTCCAGGTATCGTTAATACCATCGCCATTGGGTGTAAATGCATTGGGTATCGGGATTGTTGTGCAATAGTTTTCGCGGATCGCAACCGTATCAGAAGTCATGCAGCCCAAACTGTCGGTAACGGTAACAGAATAAATTCCTCCGGCCGTAACTTTATACACCGGGTTGGTGCTTCCGTCCTGCCATTTATAGCTGCTAAATGTACCGGGGCTTAGCGTTGCGGTGTCGCCCACACAAATCGTTCGGTCCTTGCCAAGGTTCGGCTTTGCGGCCACCGTGAGATTTACGGTAGTGATCAGGCTATCACATCCCCCGCTGCCTATCAATGTATCGATATAAACGCCGCTGGTGTTTACCTGTTTGCCAGAAGGAAGGGTGTACTCACCCGTGCATATGGCGGCTGACAGGCTTTGAAATTTCGGTGGTACAAATTTTGCCTTAATAGCCATTAAAGTATTGGAAATGATACGACAATTCACACTGCCGATGTTACCTTTTTGCGCAACCATAAGCCGGTAAAACCAACTTCCTGAAGTATTGGCGCCTGGGCTATAGCTTGACGCCGTAGCGCCGGGTATATCGGCCCATGTAAGATCGTCGGGCGATATTTGCCATTGGTATTCATTTTGGGCGTAACAACGGCCCACAGTCGACGAAATTACCGTGCTTTGATTACACGGAATTTTAACTGTATCACCCGCGAAGCCCTTAACGCTGATTTTGGCCGACGGGCCGGCCGGCCCAAAGGTAATATCGTCGATGGCAAAGTGCTTCCCGCCATGGAGTAATGGGGTTCTCGTCCAGTCATTAACTACCTGGATAATAATGGTTGATGTTCCCGCAGGGAGCGGAAAATCAAAAGCATATTTATTCCATTGAGCATTAGGATTAGTTACCGGGAGGTCATTTGTAGTGTGAGATGCATAAAAAGTACCATCTGCATATTCAATGATGAAATACACATTCGGAAGAACAAGACCGGTAGTCGCATCCAGGTTTGCTATCCAGGCCGAAATTTCGTAAGTCGATCCTGCACAAAGGCCGGTGACAGTCCGGGTATAAAATACAACCGGCGAGTAATCAGCGCTCACGATCATAAAATAGCCTCCCGGGTCACCCGTGTGATCGGTAAGCGTATGCAACCCAATGCAACCTGATGTGTAGTTTACAATTGCGTATTGTGAGGAATCCGGACAACCGGTTAACGAATGTATATAATTCGTCATTCCGTTCGGCAGCGGTGCCGCGATAGTCGGGGTGCCTGCCCCAAATGTTTCTTTGAAAATTGGCACGCCCAACCCTTGAGTACATTGCGAAAACCCCTGTGTTGGCGCAAACCAAAAGCACAGCGAAATAAGAATTGATTTTAATAAACGGCCGCCGAATGTCTTCACGTCTATTTCAGGCTATTGGTTGAGTACGTCCCGGATAAATTAAAAAAACTAATCATCCCTGGCTGAGTTTACAGTTCATCCTTCCAGGTACTGCTATCCTTCAGCATCACCTCGCGCAGCAGCCTGATCTGCGGCATACCGTGGTTCAGCACTTCATCATGAAATTTCTTAAGGGTGAAATTCGCGCCTTCCTGTTTTTCGTAATCGGCACGCAGTTTCATAAATTCCAGCTTACCTACGGTATAAAACAGGTAACCCGGGTCGAAAGTGCCGCGCAGGGCTTCCTGGTAAGATGGCTTTTCACCCTGGTACCAGTTGTTCATGAAGAATTTGGTTGCATCGTCGAGCTTCATGCCCTGGCAATGCGTTTTAATGGAAACACACAGGCGGCACAAGCGCAGTAAAGCATCCCCGGTTTGCGCCAGGCGGTATTTGGCCGCCAAAACGGTATCTCCGTTGTGGCCATAGCCAACATCTGCCATCATCTGCTCGCAATAATGGGCCCAACCTTCAATATAGGCATAGCTGCCGAATATCTTTTCGATCCTGGTAGCCGGCGATGTATTCATATGCAAAAACTGGATATAGTGGCCAGGGTACGCCTCATGAATGGTGACGTTATCGGTGGTATAATAATCAAACTGCCGCAGCCAATCCTCTTTTTGCTGGGCGGTCCATTTCGGGTCTACCGGAGTCACGTAATAAAACGCTTCAGTGGCCTTTGTTTCAAACGGACCGGGGTCGTCGTTCGAAGCGGTGCTGGTTGCTCTTGCATATTGGGGTGTTTCCTTCACCTCCAGGTTCACTTTTGCAGGCACGGACACAATACTTTTATCCACCAAAAACCTCCGGATCGCTTCCACATTTTTCCGGACATCCGGTATTAGGTTTTCCGCTGTCGGATGGTCTTTTTGCAGGTCATGGTAAACATCTATCGGTTTTTTGTTGGGGTTGATGGTTTTGGCGGCGGCGTTAAAGACGGCTTGTTGTTTTTTTAATTCCGCAAGGCCTATTTCGAGCACCTTCTCAGGCGACAGCGTGATCCCTTCACTGTAAAGCAGCATCTTTTTGTAGCTGGCCTCGCCTATAGCGTACTTATTATTGGCTTTTGGCAGCTTTACTTTTTGCAGCCAGGTTGCGAAGGCGTTTGCTGAAGCGATCGCGCTTTGGTTCGCCGCATTAAAAGCCTTCATCAGGCTGTCGTTCTTTACATCCTTCAGCGCTACCTTCATATCCCCGCCCCAAAAATCGGCCGAGCCCTGTGCTATTTGTACGGCTGTTTCAATATATGGCTTCGGTAAACTATCCAGCAGGTTTTGTTTTGCCGCCGCGAAAATAGTGGGGATGTTTTTCTCGATGGCGATGATCGACTTTACCCGATCCTCCAGCGGCGCAAAATCCCGTTTGATGTAAATGCTCAGGTCAACCGCGCCGGCGTAGGTCATTGGGTTTTTATCGTATGCGCCAAGGTCCTCAAAGCTGAATATTTCATTTTTTATAGCTGATCGCAGTATGCGATAATCATAAAACATCGGTGCGCTGAGCGAAGTGCTGTCCATCGAAGCAAGCTGCTGGTCGAAACTTTTGAGCCGGCCTAGCTCCTTCCCCATCGATTCCTTGCTCAAGTCGGTTACTTTGCCATCATACTGGTGATAACCCAGCGCTACGCCTTCGGCCGGGCGCCAGGCAAGGTAGCCGTCGATATAATTATCAGCAAGTTTTTGAAAGGCGGCGTCGCCGGAGGCCGCTGTTTTTGCAGGTTTATTTTGCTCGCAGCTAAAAAGCATGGCAACGGGTACCATTAAAAAGGCTAGTTTTTTCATAATACAGGATATTGGTAAGCCGAAGTTAAGCTTTTATTGTTTTCGGGCAAAGGGGTTCAATGACGGTGTTCATGTGTTCACGTGAATCGAAAAATGAACGTTATGAACACTTATGAACGCTTATGCCGAATTTTAATCATTTTATAATAAGACACTTATGCCATTTCGCTCAAAAAAGAATGCCGAAATTTCGGCAAAAAAGCGTTCATTTTTTACAGGTGAAATGAACACCAAATGAACTTTTTTTGCTGCCTATCCCCAAGAAAGGTTGACACGTTAACCTATTAAACGCTATTCAAATCGCCAACAAAACACCTCCTCCAAGGGAGTCCTCGCGGACAAAACGACTACGAAACAGGCACAAACCGTATCGAAAATTTTTACCGGAGGCCAAAAAACGTTCATTTTTGAGCACCAAAATGAACACTGCGGCCATGAATAAAAGCGCATGATGCTTGCGGGGCCGGGTGGCCTATTTTTTTGATTTTCGGCTAAATAAAATTTTTTTCATTAATCCTTTTCAAACGGCAACAATCCAACAGTAAACTGACGTATAAATGACAATTGATTTAAACTGTTGAGATTATGACAAAGAAGGTTTTAATTTTTGCGCTTGTTATTGCAGCTTTTGCTTCCATAACATCAGGTTGTGCCCGCAGCAATGTCTACTACGCTGCTTACCATCACGCCGCCTGGAGAGGGTATTGATAACAGTACGCGGTAATTTATCCGCTTATTCACTTTGTTAAATACTCGGCAGGTATTGGGTTATCTTTTCGCCCCGGCTAACCAGGGCTCCATCCTTCACACACTAAACCAAACTAAAACAAATTATAATATCGTTAATACCTGTCGTGCCAGTGATGGTAGCGATGGTAACCATAACCATCC
>Ga0207103_10222_pt1 | contig 16147 bp, 12 predicted proteins | sample Alteio_BWMinHeat_81_FD_153546 | JGI IMG/M metagenome (GOLD analysis project Ga0207103, IMG submission 153546) | Enriched cells from forest soil in Barre Woods Harvard Forest LTER site, Petersham, Massachusetts, United States -... | ecosystem: Environmental > Terrestrial > Soil > Temperate forest >...
GAAGCCGGCGGGCAAAACCTGGATCAATTTTTTAAGCAGTGGCTTTATACTGCCGGGCACCTTACTTTGCAAATTGGCTGGAACTACGATGACGGCAAGAAAAATCTAATCCTCACCATAACACAAAAACAACGCGACCTATTTGAATTTCCGCTGGAAATTTCTGTTGATGGCAAGCTGCAAAAGATTGACATAAAAGATAAATTCACAACGGTTAACCTGCCACCGCAAACAATACCGGCACACGTTGTGTTTGACCCGAATGTGAATTTGCTGTTCAGCTTCGTAATTGTGGAGGACGACTAAAAGTGCCGCCAAGACGCGATACATTGCGTCTCGAATAGAAAACCCGTTATTTCGCCAATCCCCTAAACACCAGCATCGGCTTTATATCCGGGTCATGCCCCCGGAAATCGCGGAATAGCTTACCATAATCTTCGGTATTACCCCGCGAAAGCACCATATCCCTGAAACGCTGGCCATTTTCCCGCATTAGCCCGCCGTGCTCCATAAACCACGCGAAGGCATCATGGTCGAGCATCTCCGTCCAGGCGTAAGCATAATACCCGGCGGCATAGCCGTTTGCCCAGATGTGCAAAAAGTAGCTCGACCTGTATCTTGGCGGCACCTGTGGCAGATCCACTTTGGATTTGTGCAGCGCATCAGCCTCAAATTTATCCGCGTCGGTCGGCGTTTCGTTTGGCGCAAGGGTATGCCATTGGAGGTCCAGCTCAGCAGCGGCAAGGGCCTCGGTCAGCGCGTATCCCTGGTTAAAGGTGCCGGCCTTTTTTATCTTATCCACCAGGGCCTGTGGCATCGGTGCGCCTGTTTTGTAGTGAACGGCATAATGGGCGAACACCTGCGGGTACAGGGCCCAGTTTTCATTGAACTGCGAAGGAAACTCCACAAAGTCACGTGCAGTATTTGTGCCCGACAACGTTGGATATTGCTGACTGGCAAACAAGCCATGCAAGCCGTGACCAAATTCATGGAACATCGTCCTAACATCGTCAAAGCTGATCAGAGCAGGCTGGCCCGGGGCGGGTTTGGTAAAATTACAAACGTTATAGATCACCGGCTTTGTCCCCAGCAACTTGCTTTGTCCCATCATATTATCCATCCATGCCCCGCCGGCTTTGTTGTCGCGTTTAAAATAGTCGCAATAAAAAAGGCCCAGCTGACTCCCGTCTTTGTCAAACACATCAAATACCCTTACATCAGGCTGGTATACAGGCAAATCATGCCGCTCCTTAAAGTTGAGTCCGTATAGCTGGTTGGCGGCATAAAAAACCCCGTCCTGCAAAACCTTGTTTAACTCAAAATAGGGTTTTACTTCGTTCTCATCCAGGTCGTATTTTGCTTTTCGTACCTGTTCGGCATAGTAGTTCCAATCATAGGGCTGCAAAGCAAAGCCGCCCTTTTGTTTGTCGATCAGCGCCTGGATGTCGGCGGCTTCTCCCCTCGCTTTGGCAGTAGCAGCGGGTACCAGTTTCGCCATAAAATCAGCCACGGCCTCCGGTGTTTTGGCCATCTGGTCGCGCAGCTTCCAATCCGCATAATTCTTAAAACCAAGCAGGCTGGCCTTTTCGGCCCTGATGTTTGCGATACGTAAGATCAGTTTGCGGGTATCGTTGGTATCTCCCTTCTCGGTACGCGTCCACGATGCCTCAAACAGCTTTTGCCTTGTGTCCCGGTCCTTCAGCGATTGCAAAGCCGGCTGTTGGGTAGTGTTTTGAATGCTCAGCATCCATTTCCCTTCGCGTTTAGCTGCTTTAGCATTTTGCGCGGCGGCGGCTATTGCCCCGCTGCTCAGCCCGCTTAGGGCCGCCGTGTCCGTTACCAGTAACGAGGCCGATTTTGTTGCAGCCAATAAAAGCTTGGTGAATTTTGTGCTAAGGCCCGCCTCTTCCTTGTTCAGTTCTTTCATTTTGTCCTTGGCGCTATCGGGCAGGTTGGCGCCAGCCAGTGTAAATTCCTGGTAATAATATTCCAGCAAATGTTCCGATTCCGGGTCGAGTTTCAATTTATCTTTCTGCGCGTAAACCGCCTGTATCCGTTTGAAAAGTTTGCTGTTCAAATAAATGGCGTCCTGGTTAGCGGCAAGTAATGGCGCAACCTCGCCCTGAACTTTCTGCAGTTCGTCATTGGTATTGGCGCCGGTCAGCACATTGAAAACATAGTTTACCCGGTGCAGCAACTGCCCCGTTTTTTCAAGCTCAACCAGTGTGTTTTCAAAAATAGGCGCCTCCGCATTATCGGCAATTTTTTCAACTTCCGCCTGTTGTTGTTTCACGCCTTCTTTTATCGCGGGCTCAAAGTCGCCATCTTTTATCTTGCTAAAATCAGGCGCCTGGAAAGGCAGCTTGCCGGGCGCAAAAAAAAGGATTGCTTTCGTTAAATTGGCCCGAAGACGATTGCTGGTGATTACACGAAATCATAATGGTGACGATTACCAAACCGGTTAGTACATTAAAGGTTTTCATGGTGTGTGGTTTACAGCAGGCAAGTTAGGTATATTTATTAAAAAAGGAATGATTGACGGTTTAGCGCGGCCCGGGACTCTCTTTGGCGTTAATATCAATGTTATTATCGCACGTTTTTCGTGTCTTCGGGTGTGCCGCTATCTTCCCGCGTAGTCAAAAACTTCACAAACAGCAACGCCACCACCAACGCAATAACCCCCTCGCCAAGCACCGTTACCGGCGCGCCAATATACTGCGCTATGAAGCCCACAACAACGCTGCCGAGCGGCAACATCCCGAAGATCGCCATCAGCAATATCCCGATAGCTCGCCCCCTCATTTGCGGCGACGAATGCGATTGCACATAAATATTGCAAACTGTAAACTGCGCCATGCCACCAAAGCCTATTAACGCCGCAAAAAACATGGCTGCAGGAAAATTTTCCAGCTGTGAAAAAAAGATGAGGCCGACGCCCATAACGATGGTGCTTAAAAACAATATCCGCTTTAAATGTGTGCCGGGCTTGCGGGAAGCCAGGTAAATAGTACCCGCTATCGCACCTATGCTCACAAAACTGTTAATATACCCGAAGGTTTTTGCGTTGCCTTTGAATATAACTTTGGCAAAAACAGGCAATACGGTGTTGTAAGGCAGCACCAGGAAGCTGACGATGGCCACTATTAAAATGATGACACCGATATCGGGTTTCTGTTTCAGGTAAGCAAAACCTTCGGCAAATTCGGCCATGACCTTCTTTTCAGATTTTTTACGGGCGTGCAGAGGCAGCTTCATCAGCAGCAAAGAAACCAGCACTCCGCCAAAACTTGCAGCGTTAATAAGAAAACATATAGCCGAACCAAAAGCGTTGATCACGATACCCGACAAGGCCGCCCCGCCAAGTTGTGCAAAGCCCGCGGTGGCGGTGGTAAGCGACACAGCATTTGGCAGATCGGCAGGGTCGGCTACCACATCGTGCACCAGGGCCTGCCGTGCAGGTACATCAAAGGCATTGATGATACCCAAAATTACGCTTAAAAGCAGGATCGCCCAGACTACCGAGTGCCCCGAAAACACCAGCGCCGCTAACATGACCGACTGTACCATGGAGGCTATTTGTGTTATCTTGATCACCTTATACCGGTCGTAACGGTCGGCGGCCACACCGCCGAAGATCGAAAAAATGAAGGAAGGAAACTGCTCGGCAAAAGACGGCAATGCCGGTCCAGAAAGGCGATTTGGTGATGCTGTATACCACCCAGATCACCGCTGTGCGCTGCATCCAGGTACCGAATTGCGACACCGCGCGACCTACGAAATAAAGCGTATAATTTGAGCTGCGAAACGCCCTGAATAAGGGCAGTTCACTCAATTTCGTCGTCCTCGGCATCTTGCCGCTAAAATATCAATAAAAGTCGGGAGATAGGCAGCGAAGTGACGTCGCGGCGCAATTGTCGCTAAAAAATTACCGGGGTTTTACGCAGAGAGAAATACTGTCTAAACAACCAATAAATTGCCTGTCCACTTTCGCCGCTACTGCCGCTCGCTACTGCTACTGCCACTCCACCCAACCTGCCTATTTACACCCAAATGAATAATATCTACCCAAAATTTCGTATTTTTGTGCGCTTTTTACGAAAGGCCTTTTTATGTTAGAGAAATTAGAAGCCATTTACCAACGCTGGAAAGATGTTGAAGCCGAATTGAGCAGCCCTGACGCCATGGCTGACATGAAGCGTTTTGCCCAATTAAACAAGGAATATAAAGACCTGGCCAAAGTTGTTGATCAATACAACATTTACAAAAATGTGATGAGCAACATCGAAAGCAACAGGGAAATATTGGCTACCGAAAAGGACGACGAGTTCCGCGAAATGGCTAAAACTGAGCTGGATGAACTGCTGGTGAAGCAGGACGAGATGGAAGAATTCATCAGGCTGATGCTGATCCCGAAGGACCCTGAAGACTCCAAAAATGCTATTATCGAAATCCGCGGCGGTACCGGCGGTGATGAGGCCGCCCTTTTTGCCGGCGACCTTTATCGCATGTACATGCGTTTTTGCGAAAAACGCGGCTGGCGCACCGAACTGGTGGATTATACCGAAGGCACCTCAGGCGGGTATAAGGAAATTGTTTTTAACGTCATAGCCGAAGATGCCTATGGCACTTTAAAATATGAATCGGGGGTGCACCGCGTACAGCGCGTCCCCGACACCGAAACCCAGGGGCGCGTGCATACCTCCGCTGCCACAGTAGTGGTATTGCCCGAAGTAGACGAATTCGATATCGACCTGCAGGTTAGCGACATCCGCAAGGACTTATTTTGTGCTTCGGGTCCGGGCGGGCAATCGGTCAACACAACCTATTCGGCTGTGCGGTTAACACACATTCCTACGGGTATTGTAGCACAATGCCAGGACCAGAAATCACAGCTGAAAAACTACGATAAAGCCTTGCAGGTTCTGCGTTCCAGGGTTTACGAAATGGAGCTGCAGAAACACCTCGAAGAAACCTCCAAAAAGCGCAAAACCATGGTCTCCACCGGCGACCGTTCGGCTAAGGTGCGTACTTACAATTACCCCCAGGGCCGTTTGACCGAACACCGTATCGGCCTGACCATTTATAACTTGCCCGGCGTAATGAACGGCGACATCCTCGAAATTATGGAGGCCCTGCAATTTGCCGAAAATGCGGAAAAGCTGAAGGAAGGGACGGTGGCCTAAGTCTGGAGTCTAAAGTCCTAAGTCAGTATTTGTAAAAAAATACAATACGTTGACTTGAAGATAAACATTTGAATAACAGTCGCTTGCGAGCTAATGCTATTGACTTAAGACTTTAGACTCAGGACTTTATACCTTTTCCAAAACACATTTCATCTCGTTTTCATAAACACACACTACTTTAGTTATTAAACCGCGGGCGCAATTTTTCGTCTATAGGTATGTACTATTAAAACTGGCGAGTTTATGTTAGCAATAAAGACTTTGGCCCCAAAGTCAGTTATTTTCAGGCGTACTGCAAAACTGATGGGCGATTTGTTTGAGATAAGTGTGGTGGGCAATAACCCGGGTTGGGCTGATGATCGCATTGATGATGCTATTGCCGAAATAAACCGCGTTGATAAACTGTTAAGCACTTTTAGCGATGACAGTACCATCAATGAAATTAACCGCAATGCCGGCGTAAAAGCGGTTAAAACAGATGCGGAGATATTTAAGCTGATCGACCGTTCCACACAGATATCAGGCCTTACCTATGGCGCTTTTGATATTACGTATTGCGCCGCCGAAAAGGAGCCCGTCGATAGTGCAGAATCACCGGCTAAAAACAAACCGGGCCAGATCAACTATCAAAATGTTGAGCTCGACGCGAAGGCGCAAACAGTATTCCTGAAAGAAAAAGGGATGCGGATAGGCTTTGGCGCTAACTGTAAGGGCTACGCGGCCGACCGTGCAAAATATGTACTGCAAATGAATGGTGTAAGCAGCGGGGTGATCAACGCAGGGGGCGACTTGCTTGCCTGGGGTTTGCAGCCCGACGATGAGCCCTGGACAGTTGGCAGCGCCGATGTTTCACAAAAATCACAACCTTTTGCCGGCATAAATATCAGCAATATGGCAGTGGCAACGTCAGTAAATGCCGAAACACATACCCCGTCTATCAGCAATAAAGGGACCGATTTGGTGAATGCTAAAAGAGGCTTCCCCATCAGCGGCATTAAAAGCGTTACCATTATCAGCCCCAGCGCCGAGCTTGCCGACTCGATGGCGACACCGGTAATGTCTATCGGTATTAACGCCGGTTTATACCTCATTAACCAGTTAAACCAGATGGCCTGCATTATCGTTGATGATCGTGAGCGGGTGTACACTTCGCGTGATATAAGCATCATTAATTAACTATTAATTTGTTTAAATTTATACCGTGCACCGCCAAATGGGTGTTGCGGAATTGTAATGGCGCTTATCATACCGCGGCGCACGCTGTTATAACCCTAAAAATAAATCCCGATCATAAATTTCGGCGCCTGTATGTGCCTTACATAGCCGAAACCATTTGTATTAAAAAGGAACCACACAGGCTGCTTGCGCTTTTTAACGGCAAAGGTTTCCTGTTAACTGTAGCTATTTGAAACGAATTTTACACTCTTCTTCGTTCATAATGATAAAGTGGATTGCTTATATTGGCCTTTTGTTGATATTTGCGCCCATTTTCTTGTCGGCAAAAATAAAAAAACATCAAAATTACGTTAGTACCTATACCCGGGGTAGGGGCATTTCGCTTGTCAAAAATCCAACAGACACAACTAAAACTAAAAAGCAGGAACAGGATGACAAAAAGAAAATAAAGGAAGTAGCGAAAGCAAAAAAGCAACCGAAGCCCGAGAAAGTGGAAACTGCAACAGACGCCGCAAAAAAGAAACAAAAAAGGCAGCGCCGGCCTGAGGGGATGGAACGGCCACCTGAAATACCACGAAGAAATGGCAACTAATTCAATTAAACTATAAATTTCGACCTTTGAGGAAGTACATCTTTATATTACTTTTCATGATTGTGTGCAGCGCGGCAAGAGCGTTTGCCGTTGTGCTATCGGATACCAACCGCACTGTTGCTGACACGGATTCGGTAGTCAGGAAGAAATCGGTGTCGTTGGGGATAAACTACGGCAGTGATATACAGTTTTTCGGGCGTACAGGACCGGTAAGTTACCCCTACATGAGTGCCGATGCCATTTATAATTTTAAAAGCGGTTTCTTTATCTACGGTTCAGCCGTCCAGGTTTTTGGATATACCCCGGTGATAGATGAAATAGACGCGGGCGGTGGGTACTTATTTAACTACACCAAACACTTTACCGGAACATTCAGCTATACCCATTTTTTCTTTACCGACCAGGCGCCGCCGGTTATCGTGTCGGCATCTTCAAATGATATCAACTTTAAAAATGCCTATGACTGGGGGGCACTAAAAACGGCAGGCACTTTTGATTATCTTTTTGGCGATGCCAATGATTACTTCCTCACGCTTAATATTTCAAAATACATCGAACCCGGCTGGGGCGTGTTCGACGATCAGGACTACCTGAGCTTCAATCCTGGCATAAGTATGATCATGGGCACGCAAAATTTTGTGGGTCGATATTCCTCCGAACATACCTCGCAACTATTTCTTAATAATTATATCCCGGGCCTGGAATCGCCTCCGCCTTTTCATGGGTATGACAACGGCAAATTCAATGTGCTCAATTACAGTTTAAAACTGCCCGTAGCCTATAACAGGCCTCATTATACCTTCGAAGCATCCTGGAAATATTCTATTCCGGTTAACGTTGAGGGTGCTTTGAAAAACCACCACGAGCTATTTTTTAACCTTACATTTTACTACTTGTTTTTTAAATAGAGCCGGATGAATGTTTTAATAATTGAGGATGAAAAAGGATTGGCGGACGAGCTGGAGATATTCCTGACCAACTATAATTACATTTGCGAGGTATGCTTTAATGGCACTTCAGCCTCTGAAAAGATAGCCGTTAACCTTTACGATTTTATTTTGATAGACCTTGGCCTCCCTGATTACGACGGGTTAGAATTGCTTAAGGAAGCTAAGAAAAATAACCCCGAAGCGATTTGCATTATACTTACCGCCCGAGCCGAGGTTTTCGATCGTATTAAAGGCCTTGATCTGGGTGCAGACGATTACTTGCCCAAACCGTTTTCACTCCTCGAGCTGCACAGCAGGATGCAGGCCATCACGCGCCGCAAATTTGGCATAAAGCAAAATTTAGTTGAGCTGGGCGATTTTGTGATCAACATTACCGATCGAATAATTAGTTGCAATGGCGCCGAAGTGGGCGCTATCACCAAAAAGGAATTCGACCTGATCGCTTATTTACTTTTGCATAAGAACCGGACGCTTACCCGCTCACAACTCAGCGAACACATATGGGGAAGCGTTGTTAACGATGATTATGATTCGAATTATATTGATGCCCACATCAAAAACATCCGGAAAAAACTTAACGCCTATGCCCCCCCTGACTGGCTGGAAACGGTGCGCGGCCTGGGTTATAAAATAAAGGTCAACACTTAAGATTTGAAATTAAGAACCAAACTTACGCTGTTCAACACCCTCTCCAAGCTGGTGATCGCAACTATTTTTGTGTTGTTATTGCCCGCCCTCATTAAAAATATCAACCAACACTACAATGATAACCGCTTGCTGAAACAAAAGGCAAAGCTGCTGCACATCATCAAAACGCAGGGGATAAAAAGCTACATTCAGCCGGGTGAGACCGAAGCAAGCTACTACACGCCGCTGAAAGAAGACTATGTGAGCATTGACCAGGATACCACAGCCGAAAACCTGGACACTATAAAAAACGAAAAACGGATCCTTCAGGGCGATACGATAGAGTATCGCATTTTAAGCCATACCTTTAAAGCCGACAATAAAAAATACATGCTGGAAATTGCCACCAGTCTGGACGCCATTAACGAAACCACGCGGCCTTTTCAGAATATTGCCTTCGCGTTACTGGTGGGCATGATCTTGCTTACTATCCTGGCTGACCAGTTGTACTCCGCTTATGTGCTGAGGCCATTGGGGCAGATCATCAAAACTAAGCTCATCGCCCACAAATTCCCCAACTTCGGTTCCTATGAGAAGGTGAAAACCAGCACTTCCGACTTCGAGTACCTTGACATCAGCATCCATAAGATGATAGAAACTATCGAAAGTACCTTCCAAAAGGAACGGGAATTTATTTCGAATGCTTCGCATGAGCTGATGACGCCAATATCCATCCTTCAATCCAAGATCGAAAACATGTTTGAACAGGAAGATATTCCCGACGAACCAAAGACCCGCCTGCTGGAGATGCAGCGTATATTGAACCGGTTGAAAAGCATCACTAAAACATTGCTTTTGATATCGCAGATAGAAAATGAGCAGTTTTTAAAAGAAGACAGCATATCGCTGCACACATTGCTGCAGGAAATTTACGACGAAATATCCATCCGCCTGCAGGACAAAAATATCACCTATACAGTCGAGGTACCTGAAAACCTTGTTTTAGTTGAAGTGAACAAATTTTTAATGTTCAACCTGTTTTTTAACCTCATTAACAATGCCATTAAATATAACCGCGAAAATGGCGAGATAAAGATCGTCGCTTCGCGCGAAAATAATAGCTGGACGGTTAAGATCACCGACAGCGGAATCGGCATCAGCGCTGATGACCTGCCCTTTATTTTCAACCGGTTTAAAAAACTGCGCGCCTCGCTAAAACAGGACAGTTTTGGCCTCGGGCTGCCAATTGTGCAGTCGATCGCTGCATTTCACGAAATAAAGATCGAAGTTCAGTCGCAAAAGGATCAGGGCAGCGTTTTTAAGCTTATTCTGCCCGATTTTCTAATTAAAATTTAATGTCACTTTCCTGGTTCCCGGTACGTATATACGGTATAGATTTGTTTGCTATTTTGTTACAAATAAAAACATAAAATCAGCGTACTTTTAGTCTGTCAAATTAAACTTTTTGCACGTTTTTTGTCTAATAGTTAACAAATGAAAAGTTTTAGGCGACGACAGTACTTAAAACAGTGAAGAGGAGTTAAATAGTTTTTACTTACTGATATGAAAAGGATATTTAAATATGCATGCGGTTTGGTTTTAACCGGCATGCTTTTTATCATGACGGCCGGCACGGCCAGCGCCCAGCGCGGCGGACACAGCGGCGGCGGTGGTGGCGGTGGTTTTCACCCCAGTGGCAGCGGTAGCGTAGGATACCATGGCACCAACGGCGTGGCTGCCGGGGTGCGTACCGGTACGGGCTACAGGGGTTCAGGTTCCTACGGCATTTCGGCGGTACGTTCGGGCAGGGGCTACTTTGCCGGTGCGGGTTATCGGCCGGGCGCATTTTACCGCCCCGGTTTCGGCTACTACGGTTACCCGCACATAGGTTTTTATTACGGTTTTTTACCTTTTGGTTATTACCCGTTTTACTGGGGCGCCGGGCTGTATTATTATTACAACGGAATTTTTTACTGCCCTTATGATAATGGAGGCTACCAGGTAGTTACGCCGCCGCTCGGCGCTGCGGTACCGAGCCTGCCCGAAGGCGCTACGGCTATCAAAATTGATGGCGTACAATACTACGAGGCCAGTGGCGTGTACTATAAAGTGGAGGTTGACGACAAGGGCAAAACGATGTACGTGGTTGCAGGCCGCGATGGTGTTTTAAACACCGATGCCAGCGCAACTGATCCGAATGCTGACGTGGCCATGCCGAAGGTGGGTGATATGGTAAACCAGTTGCCCGATGATTGCCACAAGGTCATTTTAAATGGCAAACATTATTTTGTTTCGCCGGACGGCATTTATTACGAAAAGGTAAAAGATCCTAATGGCAATACCGCTTATCGTATTATTAGCCTCCCTGAACCCGGTGACGATAAAGGCGCTTAATATCCCCTTTGTTTGATACATAATTGAAAAGCCTCTTTTTTTTTGGAGGCTTTTTTATTTAAATGGGTCTTGCCAGGGAGCTTAAAGAAATACGCACGGCTTCTTTGAAAACAGTGTCATAAACACTAAATTGGCTGTTGTTTAACAAGCTTTCGTAATGAAACTAAAATCGTTTTGTCTTTTGATCGTGTCGCTGATATCCTCGGCAGTTGTCCATGCCCAGTTTATGCAAGCCAGGCTGCAGGTGGCAGGGTTAAATTGCGCACTATGCGCCAAAACAACCGAAAGAGAATTGCGGGCGCTGCCCTTCGTCAGCGACGTTAAGCCCGACCTGATGCATAATATCTATATCATCACTTTTAAACCGGGGCAGCCGGTAAATTTTGACCAGATCGGCCAGGTTGTTCGAAGTGAGAACTTTTTTATCAACTTCCTGAAGGCGACAATAAATTTCGACGAGGTAAAACTAAATGACGATGCTTTCGCCAATGGCGCCAATACCTACCGGCTTGTTAACCCTGCGGGTAAACCGATATCCGGCCAGCTTGAGCTGACCCTTGTAGACAAGGGTTTCGCCCCGCGCTCCGTCTCCAAAAAGTACCTCGGGACAGTAGCTGATGACCTCGCACAAACCCGCAGGGTATATCACCTGGCTATTTAAGTCTAAAGCCACTTTTTCTTTTGACTTAGGACTTTAGACTCAGAACTACTCCACCGTAACCGATTTAGCCAGGTTACGGGGTTGATCAACGTTGCAACCGCGCATAACGGCAATATGATAGGCCAATAGTTGCAGCGGAATAGTAGCCAGCAGCGGTACAAATGCCTCATCGGTTTGCGGTATCTCAATAACATAGTCGGCCATGCTTTTAACCTCGGTATCACCCTCGGTAACAATGGCAATAACGTGGCCTTTGCGGGCCTTTACTTCCTGTATATTGCTGATGACCTTTTCGTAAGACGAGTCTTTGGTGGCTATAAATACCACCGGCATTTCCTCATCTATAAGGGCGATAGGGCCATGCTTCATTTCAGCCGCAGGGTAACCCTCGGCGTGGATGTAGGATATCTCCTTCAATTTCAGGGCCCCCTCAAGCGCTACGGGGAAGGAGCTGCCGCGACCCAGGAACAGGCAATTGGCGCTATCCTTAAACCGCCACGCGATCTCTTTGATATGATCGTTTGCCCGAAGGGCTCTCTCTACCAGTTCGGGAATGGAATTAAGCTCGGTAAGATGCTCCACCAATTTGCTTTGCGTAATGGTGCCGCGTTGCTGTGCAATGTAAAAAGCCATCAGCGTCAAAACTGTCACCTGGGCTGTAAATGCTTTGGTTGATGCTACCCCGATCTCCGGCCCGGCATGCGTATAAACACCGGCATGTGTGGTGCGTGGTATGGAGGCGCCAACCACGTTGCAGATGCCGAAAATAGTAGCTCCTTTCTCTTTTGCCAGTCCAATGGCGGCCATCGTATCAGCCGTTTCGCCGGATTGGGAAATAGCGATCACCAGGTCCTTTTCGGTTATAATGGGGTTCCGGTAACGGAATTCGGAAGCATATTCCACCTCCACCGGTACACGGGCATATTCTTCTATCAGGTATTCCCCCACAAGCCCTGCATGCCACGATGTGCCGCAAGCTACAATGATAATGCGATCTATGTTTCTGAGCTTTTCGGTATATTCCTTTATTCCACCCAGCTGCACTTTGCCCTGCTGGGGATAAATACGGCCGCGCATACAATCGCGGATGGAACGGGGCTGCTCATATATTTCCTTCAACATAAAGTGGTCATAGCCGCCTTTTTCCAGCATTTCCAGCTTCAGGTCAAGCTCCTGTATGTATGGGGTGTGCACCTTATTGTCGATGGTTTTTACCAGCAGGTTTTCGCGGCTGATATAGGCCACCTCGTTGTCATTAAGGTAGATCACGTTTTTGGTGTACTCCACTATCGGGGTAGCGTCTGAGGCGATAAAATACTCGCCTTTACCCACGCCTATCACCATGGGGCTTCCTTTACGCGCCGCGATGAGCAAGTCGGGTTCATCCTCGCTCATGATCACTATCGCATAGGCGCCGATGACCTTGGTGAGCGCCACGCGCACGGCCTCGCGCAGGTCGAAACCGGTTTCACTCTGTATGTCTTCCACCAGGTGTACCAGTACTTCGGTATCCGTATCACTTTTAAAAATATGACCCTTGCTGACAAGTGTTTCCTTGATGGGGCCGTAGTTTTCGATGATGCCGTTATGAATAATGGTAAGCTTCCGGTTTCCTGATGAGTGCGGGTGCGAGTTGCGGTCGCTCGGGGCGCCATGGGTCGCCCAGCGGGTGTGGCCCATCCCCATGGTGCCGTTCAGGTTAACATCCTTAACAAAATTTTCCAGGTCGCTTACCTTACCGGCCTTTTTATAAACACGCAGGCCTTTATCAAACAGCGAGATACCTGCGCTGTCGTAGCCTCGGTATTCCAGCCGGTGAAGGCCTTTTATAATTATCGGGTAGGCATCCCTAAAACCAATATAACCTACTATTCCGCACATAAATTCGAATATTAAAAGTTAGTTCAACAAAAGTAATAAGATATTGATACTATGGGAGTAGACAATCGAAGGGAAAGAAAGTTTAGTAAAGAAGTCAGTAAAGTCCGGAAGTCAGAAAGATGATTATTGAAAAATATCGAACTACTTCTTCTTTCGGACTTCCGGACTTTGCTGTCCCGATAGCTATCGGGATTCGGACTCTACTGCTTGGCTATTTTAGTATAGATCACATTCAATTTTATCCGGTACGGCGAACTGGCATTTGTTCCTACAGCCACTGTTCGCGCACCTACCTGCGAGGTTGGCAGTACATCTACCGATGTTGTATTGGTATTATCGATCGGCGCTATGTAGGTACCATAGCTGGTGATCTTGCCGATTACCATATCCTGCAAAAATGCCGTCAAAATAAAATGGTATTGATTCGTCGTCGGGTTGTAAAATCCGCCGAAGGTACTTAGTCCGCCCGACCTGGCATCGCCAGGGTTGGCGTCCTGTATCAGGGACGGCTGCAATGCCAGATCAAGTTGGTACATGGTGATCTTTGGTAATGGCACATAAGGTATGTACGTGCCCGGCTGGGGCGTTATTACCAGTTCGGCACGATTGATCAACACGTCGCTGTCTTTTTTTAGCAGCCCTGCACGAAGGTTCGCCAGGAAATGCGGGAAACTTATCTTGGCCCTTAACCCGGCCAGGCCCTGCAGGTAAAAAGTATTGCGCGAGCCCGTGGTTTTGTTATTCAGCTCGTTTTGTATGGTTTGTGTGAACGTATGTGTTATGGAAGCTGCCATATGGGCCAGCGGCAGCTGTACCTCGGCCGTATCGATGGTCGTCCCGCTTACCGAATGGTAATAAACAGACAAACTGTCCGCACCGCTAAACATCAATACGCCGCCTGCACCGGTTGACTTGGTCCTGTTAATGGTGATATACAAACCGTTGATGAGGTTCTGAAAAAGAGAATTCGAACCCAGATCGGTTGCGCTGAGCGTAAACAGGTTGGCATTGACAAAGCTGTTACTTATCGGTATCCTGATTTGGGGCGGAACCTTAACAAGCGTATCGGGCGCACCATTTATGATATGATATATCTTTATAGAGTCGTGCGGCCGTGCATTAAAAGTAAGCGTACCCAAAAGATTATCCGAATTGTATTTCCACTGCTTGGTGTTGTAATAGGCCGAATCGGTATTGTACCGTTCATCCAACTGGTAAACATTAACCGTGTAGCTCGAGGTTATGGAGTCCCCGTAAAATCCATCGGCATAATTCATTACCAGCCTTGCCGAGTCGATGGTGATCGTACCAACAGGCGGGGTATAGGCTGCCTGCCCGGGCAGGTTCAGGTCTGTGGCCAAATTTGACACGGTAGTACCAAAAACAGGGTCGATAAAATAAGCCAGCGGGTTTTTTGCAACCCCGGAAGTTACAAGGGGGCCTATGGTGTCGGTATTGATAACAATGGTAGATGTATCGATCAGGTTAGTATTTAGCTGGTTTGTTGAATTTATACCCAACCCCACTGAATCCTGGTTTTTGCAGCCATTCAAAATAAAAAGACTTATTAACAGGGTCAATAAGTCTAAACGGAAAAATTTCATAGATGTTCTCAATGCTTATACAACGTGTGCCAACTCCTCGTTAACAATTTCGTCGTAAAAATTGTAATAATTTTCGAAATCAGCGGTCGATTCGAAATCTAAAACGGATTTATTGCTGTTTTTAACATAATTTAACACATCTTCATCAACGTTTTCGGCAGCCAAAACAATTCCGTCGCTATACTGGATAGCCCCGGCGTAGAGGGATGAATTTGAACCGGGTTTGTATATTTCAGTGTGCTTTTCGGTCATTTCGCCCATTACCGCCTTGTGCGCAAAATCGGGGTCCATTTCACCATCAAAGTCGTTTTCGTAAATGGAATAAACCACTTTTGAATTTTTGAAAGTCGGGTCGTCTTTGTATGTCGTTTTTAAATAAGCCGGCACCAGCGAGCTCATCCAGCCGTGGCAATGGATAACATCCGGCGCCCAGCCTAATTTTTTAACGGTTTCGAGCGCACCTTTGCAAAAGAAGATCATGCGCTCGTCATTGTCAGCGTAAAATTTCCCCTCTTTGTCCGCGAAAACGTGCTTTCGCTGAAAATATTCTTCATTGTCCAGAAAATAAACCTGCATCCGGGCTGCAGGAATAGAAGCCACTTTTATGATAAGGGGATTGTCGTTATCGTTGATGATAATATTCATCCCCGATAAACGGATCACTTCATGCAACCTGTTCCGGCGCTCATTGATGTTTCCGAAACGCGGCATCAGGATACGGATCTCGTAACCTTTTTCCTGCATTGCCTGCGGCAACTGGCGTGTAATTTCGGAAATTTTTGAGAGTTCAAGAAAGGGAGACATTTCATGAGTTATAAACAGAAGCTTAGATTTACCCATCACTATATCAGTATTAAATTAAATTTAAAGAGCTTAAAAAATTGAGTTTGCAAATATAAGCATTATTATATAAACTGGCAACCAATAAAGCAAGTTAGTTTTGGTATTTCTTAAGCAATTCCTCACCTTTGGCGCATTCGTTAATTTGAGCTTGATTTGAAAGTTTTTACAACTAAAAAACACCTCGCAGAACATCTGCAGCAAAGCAGGAAAAGCGGTAAAACCATCGGTTTTGTAGC
>Ga0207103_10223_pt1 | contig 16094 bp, 6 predicted proteins | sample Alteio_BWMinHeat_81_FD_153546 | JGI IMG/M metagenome (GOLD analysis project Ga0207103, IMG submission 153546) | Enriched cells from forest soil in Barre Woods Harvard Forest LTER site, Petersham, Massachusetts, United States -... | ecosystem: Environmental > Terrestrial > Soil > Temperate forest >...
ATTGCCACGAAGGGAAAGAAGCATCGCCTCAGGTCGCGTGTGATAGGCGAGGCCGAGCAGAATACCAGCGAATATAGCGGGGCCATAACGTTCTTCATCGCGTGCTAGGAAGGCGAAGTAGATACCCGCCCCGCCAAGGTGAGATACAAAGGAGGACGGCCCCGCCGAACACGACCAGCAACGGGTGAATGGTGGCGATGACGGCCGCGATGCGAGCAACGCGTAGACGGTAGAGCCGGTTGGCGAGCACGAAGGCCGCTGGGACAAAAGAGGGAGCGGCCCTCCGCTTTCGTGATGACCTTTACCCTAGAAGATTCGTCAAGATCCTTTTCTTCTGTTGTTTCTTGAGCCGCGAAACTTGGAAACGAATATCGCCAAGCCGGTCATCAAACAAACTATCGTGCCCCAGGTCAACCAGCGCCAGAAGATCTTTACGCCTAAGGTATTGTCCGACCGATTGTTCGAAGATGGAGCGGCCGATTTTGCCTTAGTAGGCTGATTGGCATCCATAGGATCAAAATCGTCCTCGAAGATTACCGTGGAGCCTTGGGTTAACTTCACGTAATCGACCAGAGTGGTCCAAGGCAAGCTGCCATCGTTCACAGGCCCTCCATACTTTCCTACAAAATTATCAATCTTGAGATACATTGAAGTGTTCGGAACATATTTACCGATGATCGTACAGCTGGTTGTTCCGTCAATCTTGAAGACAAGTGAACCGGCAGACCAGAGTAGCTGGTAGATGTGAAAGTTCTGGCTCGTGTCTGTGACGGAAGCGTTGCATCCGTCATTGTGGCTAAGGTTGTCCACATGAATCTGTTGGTTAACATGTTTGAAATCGCTGTGCAATATCTCGGCAATGTCGATCTCCTGTCCCGTGCAGCTATCGTCTGTACCAGTTGGATCGCTTGCCTGACATGAAGCATCTTCCATCCACACAACCGGCCACGCTCCGGTGTTCATCCCACCACCGAACTTCGCCCGAAATTCAACCGTGCCATATAGAAAATTGAAGTTCCGCATCGACACCCAGCCGGAGGTGTAGTGATAAGCCGCGAACGGAAGGTCAATACTGCTGCAAGTCGCAGACTCGGATTTCGTGGTGATAGCAAGATTCCCGCCAGAAACGCTCACATTGTTTGGCTTGAAGCACTGCAGGTTGCTGTTCGGCGCCGAGGCCCGGTTGAAGGCGATCCACTGGTCATTGAGGCCGGTTTGGGCCCGTGTTGGAAAGGGGAACCACAACAAGGCAAAAAGCCATAATTTTCTCATCAGAATTAACTCCGGTGCGGGATGGGCGCTGAGACAGCAGCAGGCTCTGTGGAAGAAAAGGCCAGCTCGAATTCAGGGAGATTGAGTATCGCGAGATCTGGTTGATTGTGTCTGCCCTTCAGTCTCGCTAGCAATGTCAAGAGATGCCGCCTGACTAAATGTTGTAGCGCATTATAGCGGGTTCTGCTGAGCGGTTGCCAGCAGTTCCCAATAATCCCTGCCTTTATCGTGTTCTCCAATCAGGCTGAGATATCTGAGCGGCACGAGACGATTGCGATCCGGTCTCGACATAGGTCTTGAGAAATGGTGGGCTGAACCAAACTCGCGCGGGAGCCCGTGCAGGTGGCTAATAGCTCCCAGACACTCGGATTCTATTCCGGCTGTTTCACCTGGATATCGCTAGATTCAGTTTCGTCCCGATCGAACGATCAAACAGACCGCAACAGGTGAATCTTTCGACCGACCGGGAATCGCCGGCCCCCCAGCCACTACGGAGTAACAAAGGTGGTGACGCTGAATGGAAGCAGGGTATAACTGAAACTTCCACCGGTTGAACTGACGGAGGCTTGCGGGGTTAGATTCAGCGTTCCGTTGGAAACATAGGGCGTGACGGAGGTCGCTGTGAACCCGTTGAATTGAAACGTGACGTTGGCGTTGCCGCTGCCTTTGTTAATCGCCACAATGACGACATGGCCGCTGCTGGCGGGGTTTTTATAGGCTGAAACATAGGTATTGGCTACGGGAGAGACGGTCGCGCCGATGCGCACAAAACCAGGGCGGATAAACTTCGTATACTGCCCAATCATGTAGAATCGTGCGGGAATGACCAGGGTTCCGCTGTGATTGTTCAATAGCCCTTGTCCCGTGTTGGTTACGCTATCAACGGCCCACCAATAGTGCCAGGCGTTCAAATTCGCAATGGTAAGGTAGTCGTGAAGTTTCTGCGCCCAAGCAAGACCGTTGCTCGTGCTGGTGTCCTGCGCCCCGAGGTCGGAATCTTCCGTTTCCCAAAGCTCCTGACCGGTACTCACGGGGAAGGCGCTTGCCGGGCTGCTATATCCGTGGGCGGCATAAATTCCGATGCAGGCATTCGCCGAAGCATCATTCTTCGTGGTCGTGGTCAGGTCGAACTGCCAATGCGCCTGTTCGGCAATCATAATCTTGACGTTGCCCAGGCCCACTGATCGCAAGGTCGGACAAAGGTTGTTCAGCACAAAGTCGTGAAACTGTTGTGCACTGTACTGGGCGGATTCATAGGAGGTGGCGAGGTCCGGTTCGTTCTGCACCGACATTGCGTAAACCGGAATGCCATAGGTGTTCTTGAGGGCGGAGACGTAGTTTACGAGTTGCGTGGCCCACGCTTGGTATGAGGCAGCCTGCAGACTCCCGCCGTTCTTGATGCTGCCATTCGTTTTCATGGAGGCCGGAGGACTCCACGGAGCGCCCCAAGCCTGCGCACCCTTCGCCATGGCATTCAGGATGTTGGTGTTGTACGGGAAGCTGCCATTTTCTTCGATTTTGAACCGGATCAGCGACAAGCCGATGCCCAAATTTTGGTCGTAGAGAAGATTCAATTCCTGCGTGGTCCAGGGGTTGCCGTTGCCGTTGCATTCACCATTAGCATCCTCCGAGCCGCATTGAAACGCCGTGGCCGCTCCAAACCCAGTAATCGTCTGATACGTCGTAGTCCAGTCGACGGTGGACGTAGGGCCCCCGGAGCTGTTGTTAACCGTGATGGATACGGGATTGCTCGTAGCGGTGTTGCCGGAGCTGTCCGTAGCTTTGGCGGTGAGAGTATGCGTGACATTGCTCAGTGACGTGGTGCCTAGATTGAAACTCCAAGTATTGGTTCCCGAAGCGTCAGAAAAGCTGCCGCCGTCCACCGAGAGCTGAACCAAGGTAACCGCTACGCTGTCCGAAGCGGTGCCGGAAACAGTGATGGTTCCAGAGACGGAGACGCCGTTAGTCGGCGAGGTAATGGAGACGGCCAGCGGCGCCACTGCATTCACCGTGAGCATCGCTGCACTGCTCGTTACGCTCCCGGCCGAGTTGCTCACCACGACCTTGAACGTGGAGGCGTTGTCCGCGCCGGTGATTGCGGGCGTGGTATAGCTGGCCGAAGTGGCTCCGCTGATGTTCGCGCCATTCTTCTGCCATTGGTAGCCTAGCGGTGCCGTCCCGGTGGCCACGACCGAGAAGGTCGCTGTCTGGCCGGCCGTCACGGTCTGATTCCCAGGTTGCGTCGTGATCGTGGGCGCTACCACGGTGGGGTTCACCGTGAGCGTCGCTGCACTGCTCGTTACGCTCCCTGCCGAGTTGCTCACCACGACCTTGAATGTGGAGGCGTTGTCCGCGCTGGTGGTTGCGGGCGTGGTATAGCTGGCCGAGGTGGCTCCGCTGATGTTCGCGCCATTCTTCTGCCACTGGTAGCCTAGCGGTGCCGTCCCGGTGGCCACGACCGAGAAGGTCGCTGTCTGGCCGGCCGTCACGGTCTGATTCGCAGGTTGCGTTGTGATCGAGGGAGCTACCACGGCGGGGTTCACCGTGAGCGTCGCTGCACTGCTCGTTACGCTCCCTGCCGAGTTGCTCACCACGGCCTGGAACGTGGAGGCGTTGTCCGCGGCCGTTGTTACCGGTGTGGTATAGCTGGCCGTCGTTGCCCCACTGATGTTTGTGCCGTTCTTCTGCCACTGGTAGCCGAGCGGCGCTGTGCCACTCGCCACAACAGCAAATGTAGCCGTTTGTCCCGCCGTCACGGTCTGATTCGCCGGTTGTGCCGTGATCGAGGGAGCTACCACGGCGGGGTTCACCGTGAGCGTCGCTGCGCTACTCGTTACGCTCCCCGCTGAATTGCTCACTACCACCTGGAACGTGGAGGCGTTATCGGCACTCGTGGTTGCGGGCGTGGTATAGCTGGCCGTCGTTGCCCCACCGATGTTTGTGCCGTTCTTCTGCCACTGGTAGCCGAGCGGCGCTGTGCCACTCGCCACAACAGCAAATGTAGCCGTTTGTCCCGCCGTCACGGTCTGATTCGCCGGTTGTGCCGTGATCGAGGGAGCTACCACGGCGGGGTTCACCGTGAGCGTCGCTGCGCTACTCGTTACGCTCCCCGCTGAATTGCTCACTACCACCTGGAACGTGGAGGCGTTATCGGCACTCGTGGTTGCGGGCGTGGTATAGCTGGCTGAAGTGGCCCCACTGATGTTTGTGCCATTCTTCTGCCACTGGTAGCCGAGCGGCGCTGTGCCACTCGCCACAACAGCAAATGTAGCGGTCTGTCCCGCCGTCACGGTCTGATTCGCCGGTTGTGCTGTGACCGACGGAGCTACCGCCGCGGGGTTCACCGTGAGCGTTGCCGCACTACTCGTTACACTCCCGGCTGAATTGCTCACTACCACCTGGAACGTGGAGGCGTTATCGGTACTCGTGGTTGCGGGCGTAGTATAGCTGGCTGAAGTGGCCCCGCTGATGTTTGCGCCATTCTTTAGCCACTGGTAGCCGAGCGGCGCCGTGCCATTGGCCACAATCGAAAAAGTCGCTGTCTGTCCCGCGGTCACCGCCTGATTTGCGGGTTGTACCGAAATAGTTGGGGCCAGTGCGGCTGCAGTCACCGTCAGCGTCACAGCGTTGCTCGTGATGTTTCCCTTCGAATTGCTAACGACGACTTGGAAGCCGCTACCGCTGTCTGCAGACGTCGTCGCAGGCGTGGTATAGCTGGCCGAAGTGGCCCCACTGATGTTTGCGCCATTCTTTAGCCACTGGTAGCCGAGCGGCGCCGTGCCACTGGCCACAACAGCAAATGTAGCTGTTTGTCCCGCCGTCACGGTCTGATTCGCGGGTTGCGTTGTGATCGTGGGTGGGACCACGGCGGGGTTCACCGTGAGCGATGCCGCACTACTCGTTACACTCCCGACTGAATTGCTCACCATCACTTGGAACGTGGAGGCGTTATCGGTACTCGTGGTTGCGGGCGTGGTATAGCTGACCGAGGAGGCCCCACTGATGTTCGCGCCATTCTTTAGCCACTGGTAGCCGAGCGGCGCCGTGCCACTCGCCACAACAGCAAATGTAGCCGTTTGTCCCGCCGTCACGGTCTGATTCGCAGGTTGCGTCGTGATCGTGGGAGCTACCACGGCGGGGTTCACCGTGAGCGTCGCCGCACTACTCGTTACACTCCCTGCCGAATTGCTCACTACCACCTGGAACGTGGAGGCGTTATCGGTACTCGTGGTTGCGGGCGTAGTATAGCTGGCCGAGGTGGCCCCGCCGATGTTCGCGCCGTTCTTCTGCCACTGGTAGCCGAGCGGCGCTGTGCCACTCGCCACAACAGCAAAAGTAGCGGTCTGTCCCGCCGTCACCGTCTGATTCGCGGGTTGAGCTGCGATGATCGGTGGAACGGCAGAGGCGTTGACAGTCAACTTCGCCGGGTTGCTTGTGGCGCTCCCAGCGGTATTGCTCACGACCACTAGGAATGTCGCACCGTTGTCCGCGGCCGTTGCTACCGGTGTGGTATAGCTGGCTGTCGTTGCCCCACTGATGTTTGCCCCATTCCTCTGCCATTGGTAGCTCAAAGGCCCCGTGCCACCGGCCACCACTGAGAAAGTCGCCGTTTGGCCGAGCACTACAGTCGCGTTCGCCGGTTGCGCTTGGATTGCCGGCGCCACCGCAGCCGAACTCACTGTCAATGTGGCCGGATTGCTGGTGACATTCCCTGCGCCATTGCTCACAACGACCACAAACATCGCACCGTTGTCGGCGCTCGCCGTAACCGATGTGGTATAGCTGGCTGTCGTTGCGCCACTGATGTTCGCGCCGTTCTTTTGCCACTGGAAGCCGAGCGGCGCCGTGCCATTAGCCACCACTGAGAAGGTCGCAGTCTGTCCCGCCGTCACAGTCTGATTCATGGGTTGCGTTGTGATCGTCGGTGCTGCTGCGGCAGGGGTCACTGTTAAGATCGCCCGATTACTGGTGATACTTCCCGCTGAGTTGCTAACCACAACTTGGAAGGTCGCTCCGGTGTCGGCAATAGCCGTCGGCGGCGTTGAATAGGTAGCGGACGTTGCTCCGGAGACGTTCGCGCCGTTTTTTTGCCATTGATAGCTAAGCGGTGCCGTCCCTGTGGCGACGACCGCGAAGCTCGCTGCTTGACCTACTGTAACGGTTTGACCTGACGGCTGGGCTATAATCGAAGGGGCGGGATCAGAATTGGGGCTTGCGTTGGATTTGGACGCGACGAGCCCAGCGCAGCCAGCGACGAAAGAGCCAATCGCCGTCACCACCAGCGCAAGAGCCAGATTCGAAGTCCGTCCCCTCAACGTGGATACCCCCACAAATCCGTACGCAAGAATTCAAGAATTGGCGAGTGCCTATCCTTGTAGAATCTGATCAGAACTCTCCCAAAAACGTAGATGACGAACCCTTTTCGAACGAATAACAGCTTCAAAAAGGTTTGTGTGGCTTCTACCGAGTTAACATCGGGTGGTTTAAATTCGATACTGGACAATAGTCCAAAAGAAGGACAGCGTTGCGGGCAGTCCTAGCGTACAGGGTTTTCTGCCTCACAACACCTGCAGGGACAATGCAGGTTCGGGATGGTAATTCGATTCGTTTACAGATGCAAGTCTTTGAATCTCCAACGCTTCCGTTGCTGGTCGCCAGCAAGACAAATCCTCGCTGCGGTATTCCTGCGCTCCGTGAAATAAGAGCTGGCATCAGTCGGAAATAGGGGCTTAGAACGAGCGTGCGCAAAAAGCGAAGGTCACATGGGAACACGGACGAACAGACGTCGCGACGTTCATTGAGGAAGTCAAGGCTACCCGCTTCCAACGGGCATCGGTGGCAATCCGAGCTGCGGTCGCCATTGTTTCCTAAAAGTTGGCAGAGTTTTCTCACGCGGTGGCGGTTTGCGAGAACATTGACGTATTCTAGGCGGGCGATGACCACCTCTTCTCTCTTCGGTGGCAAACGAGGTTTGGTCAGATATGCCTTTCTGTTAGCAAGTACCCTTTTCTGTGCTGGCTGCCGCCAAGATCCCCACGCGCTCGCCGAGAAGCACTACGCCAAAGCTCAAACATTTCTTCACGAAAACAAGGCTGATGCTGCGGTAATTGAACTAAGCCGGGCTGTTCAGTTGTCCCCGGAGCTTGCAAAGGCCCACCACGATCTCGCAAAGGTGTACCTCCAACGAGGATACGGTCCGGACAGCGTCCGCGAGCTATTCCTTGCGATTCGGTACAACGGAGAAGACCACGAGGCTTACACCATGCTGGCTGAACTATTGCTCCGAGGGCGCGAATTTCACAAGGCCAAGGAGATGGCTGCCAGGATGGTCGAGAAATGGCCGGACGACCGAGTGGCAAAGCTAATTCTTGCAGAAAGCATGCTAGGTGTCGGCGCCCCAGAGGATGCGCGGGAGCTTGTAGCGCAGGTTGTAAAGGATGACTCCCAAAACGCCCGTGCAAGATTCGACTTAGCGCGTTTGCAGGTCCACGACAAAAAATGGGCCGAGGCGGAAAAAAACCTTCGAGTGAGCTGGGACCTTGATCCCAAAGGGTTACGTACCCCGCTTGCGCTTTCCCAGTTGCTCGAATCCCGTGGGAACTCTCAAGATGCCGAGATTGTCTTGAAGCGCACGGCGGATTCGCACTCCGGAAATGTTGAACCGCTTTATGCGCTAGCTGGCTTTTATCTCAGGCACCGACAGCTTAACCAGGCGGAACAATGCTTTAGACAAATCCAGTCCATAGATTTTGCCAACCCCAAGGATCGCGGTGCACTGGCGGTCTTTTACGCAATCACCGGTCGCGCGGAAGACGCCGAAAAGGAGTTCCAGCGCATCCTCGCTAGCAATCCGGACGACGGGCTCAATTGGCGCCGCTTGGCTGAAACCGAGATCAGTCTCAATAAACGCGACGAGGCACGGCAAATTATAAATGACCTAGTTAAAAAAGATTCAAAGGACTGGGAGGCCTTACTCCTTTCGGCTCGCTTGGAAGTTGATGACGGAAAACCAGATCAAGCTCTAGGGGAACTGGACCAAGTCAAGAAACTCGAGCCTGGATCCCCCATGGTCCACTTTCAGATGGCTCGGGCTTATCTCTTGAAGGGAAGATTGGAATTGGCAAAGGGCGCGCTCACGGAAGCGCTAGAAAGAGCCCCGGATTTTCTGCCAGCTCGGCTCACGTTGGGCGAATTGGAGTTAAAGAGTGGTCAGACTGAGCTGGCCATCCAGACCTTGCGGCAAGCCGCTGCACAAAAGCCCTCCTCCGTTAGCCCCAATCTCTTGCTATCCGAAGCCTATGCGATCGAGGGAGAGTTCGATCTTGCCGAAGAGAACCTGAATCACCTTCTTGATCAGAAGAACTCGCCGGCCAGCCAGGCGATGCTATTGCAAACTTTGGCATGGGTGAAACTGCGCCAGGGACGCTACGCCGAAGCGACACAACTCGCCACTCGGTCACTGAATATGGGGCTCCTTACGCGTGAAGGACTCCAGGTTCTGGGGCTTAGCTATTTGGGAAGGAAGCAATCGCAGCAAGGCCTACAAGCTGTCGAAGGATTTCTCCACAAGAAGGACCGGTGGGCAGCGGGACAGCAAGTCTTGGGGGAAGTGGCTTTAGAAGCTAATAACTTTAATGTGGCGGAGAAGGCCTTCCTAAACGAGCTGGAAGTCGATCCTAAGTCCACCTCTGCGATCTATGGACTGGGTGAGGTGTACCTCCGACGGGGCCAGCGCGACCTGGCGCGCCAAACCTTTGAGCGGTTTGCTTCCGCAGAGCCAAAAAACGGTTTGGTCCACGTGGAACTTGGGCATCTTGCAGAGCTAAATCAGGATTGGCGTCGAGCAGTTTCAGAATATGAGAAAGCCGTCGAATTAGACTCATCGCTCGCTGTCGCCAAGAACAACCTAGCGTGGTTGTATGCAGATCACGATGGCAGTATCACTGTGGCGCTGAGACTGGCGCAAGAAGCGAGATCTGCTCTGCCACAAGATCCTCATGTCGCTGACACCTTAGGATGGATTCTTGTGAAGTTCGGCTCGGCGGCGAGCGCGGTACCCTATTTGAAGGAGTGCGCGGAGAAAATTCCGACAAACGCTGTTTATCACTATCATCTAGGAATGGCATATTTCAAAGAGGGTCGCCCAAAAGAAGCCAAGAAGGAATTAGAGAAAGCGTTGCATTTGCAATCTTCCTTCGATGGCTCCGCGGAAGCTAAGGAGACCCTGGACGTCGTGAGCAAGACCTCAAATTAAGCAACTCTGACGAGCAGTTGATCTAAAGCATGGAATCTAGTTTTCCCTTAAGCTCAGGCTCTTCTCTAGTGCGATGTGATCCAAGAATTCTTTCAAGAATTCAGGCGCTCGCTGTGGACCTGGCGGATCTTCTGTAGCGATCGCAATGGCAGCGGCGCCCTGACGACTGCGTACGAAGCGTGCTCTTGCGAGGAGAAGCTTCGCGACGTAATCGTTGTCCGTAAACTTTCCGTCCACCCAATACCAGCTCCACACCACTAAGGACTGTCGCGCAGAACGAATAAATGTCTGGTGCACGTAAAAGGCTTGTCCTTCTAGGGTCACAGCGGTTTCCTCTTCACCTGTCCGCCACCAGACCGTTCGGTCAAATAGTGAATTAATTGAACTTACCAACTTGTTGTCTTGTCGGCCGGAGGCATAGTAGGCCAGGTACAATTTCACGGCGTGCTCGTGCGACTCGTAGGATCCGATCAATTCTGAGTTTGATGCCGGGAAACTCGGCCTCCACGCGTACACGTCATTGCTGGTTATACGCCAAGGCAGGGATGCTAAGGGCGCTAGGAGATCCACTGGCTGAATTCCAGCAGGCTGACTCCAAACTAGTCTGAAGGAGAGGGGAGCCAGTCCTATCACCAGAAAGAATAGCGTTGCATAGAGAGCGGTGCGCTTCGCTGAATTCCGAAGTTCTTCTCGAGCTGCATGGTATTGTGCCAAATCCCGAGAGTTGGGTGTTGAGACCGCAAGCGAAGCGACTTCTGTTTGTGGCTTCTCGCGCCACCAGAACCCGACCGAAAACAGCAATAACATTACGATCGTAAAGAAGAGCCAACCATATAAAAGATGGTCCACTCCGGCGGCGAGTTGGTTTCCACTTATGTGCGCGAGGAGAACAATACCGTAAACACGAATCCCATTGGCCAAGATTGGTACGAGAGCAGACGCTAGCAGAAAGCCGATACGACGAATCCAGGATCGGTACACCAACCCCGCATACAAAAATCCGATTGCTAACGAAGAAGTAAGATAGCGTAGTCCGCTGCACGCTTCGGCTACTTCCCACCGTCCGGAAGGAACAGAGATAAACCGCCCTTCGAGCAGAACAGGCACGCTAGAAAGATCGAGCATTTTTACTGCAAGCCATGCCGAGAAGTCCTGCAGTTTCGGGATTAGGCCCTCTCCGATCGGCACCGCAAAGACCAAGAAAGCCAAAGGCAACAACAAGGCACGCGCAACAACTGTTCCTACCACACCCCAAACGGACACGACGATCATTGCTACGAGGCAGAATTCTTGGAGAACCGCAGTCGCGGTCAGTTGTCCGAGCAACCACCCAAGAGCAAACAGAGCTAAGAAGGGTAAGGCTGAGAAGGTGGGAATGGGCTTCAGCAAAGCGAGCCGATTTCGGCGTGACCAAACCAGATACGCGCTGATGGGAATCACAACAAAGCCATGGGAAAACGCGCTCGTTTTCCACTGCGAGACAGTGGCAACTATAGTGGGCCAGTAGAGCAAGACGAGGAGCAACAAATAGAAGCAAAGAATGAGGCCACTGTTACGCCACAACGATGAGGTCGCAAAGCTAGCTTCCTCGGCTGAGTCCGCGTTGGAGTGATCCGTGACGATTTTAGCGACCTCAGCGCGATTAGAACGGTACGCGATCTCCGTCCGCTGGTGCATTTTAGCTTGAATTCGGAAGTTGCAGGCGATTTCACGAGGGCTTATTGATCGATTTTGTGTTTAGGACGCGGGTTCAGGACGCAACTTCAGAGAAGAAGGTTCGTGCGTCGCCGGCCTGGTTTAAAACCGATCCAAGAACTCACGATCTGAGCGTTTCAGAAACAAGGAGAGTTTCGCGACGATTTGAGTTTTGAAACGGTATCAAGATCGCCGAGGCAAATTCCGGCCGCGAAACATATTGCTCCCGAGGACCTGATTTAAATTCCTTAGCGGACTCATTTGTTCATCACACAAGTAATAATTTTTGAGGTAACGCGCGGGGCGGGCAACGCCGGCGGGGGCCAAGACGTCGCGTAGTGCGGCCCTTTAGAAGCTGAGGAGACCGGCGTGAAGACCATTGCCGCAACGATCGAGTCCCTTGAACCAGAGGAGAGAGCCCTCTGGCGCACAGGAATCTCGATGTTAGTTCGGCGTGTCAGGCGCAATCCCACCGCCGGCGGCGAGCTTTGAGCGAGCTCCTTTGCCTGGTTTCAAGGCTGACCGTAGGCGTTCTTAGCTTGGCGCCCGCGCGCATGGTGTGCGCGTTCCTGTTTTGCTGTTGAATCCGCGCCATTTAAGAACTCAGGATCCGTATTTAGGAAAATGCTTGCGTATGTTCAAACGTCGTCCACACACGGCGCCCCTAAGCTATGGTAAACAAACGCGATGTTTTCTGGGGAAGGATAAACGTTGGTTACTCGATTGCTCGAAATGAGTGTCCCCGGTATTTGTGTGGGAACGGAGCGTACTCGTGAAAGTCTCACGTTGGTGCTTGACATTGATTCTCTTGGGGATGTCAGCTTCTGTCGGATTCGCTGACGGTATCGACCCTGGGGTTAAACTGCAAGGGGGAAGTGATGCAACAGGCCTCTTTTCTCCCAACGACGTGAACTTCGCTTTCACCGTCCTCGGTAGCAACTTCACGACGATAGGCCAGTCTGAAGAGTTTGATTTTATCAATTTCACGAATCAGCTTGCCATAGGAGTGAATTTAGTTGCTACTCTGCTCCCAGGCACACCGGCCCTTACTTTTGTCTGCGACCCGGCCAGCGAGTACTTTAAAGCGTGCCAGGTAACCCCTTTGGGTTTAGGGAAGACCTTGATCAGCTTTTCCGACCCTAACACTGGGGAGGGTGGATTCGGCGGCATCCCGTTTGCGACCGACTTTGGCGAGGGCAGCTGTGATGGGCCCCAATCTTGCTCTACCTCAACACCGGGGGCTGATTTCGGCGTTGTCGTCGCGGACATCAACGGTGACCTTGTCCGCCTCGGTCAAGGCCAAGGGTTTAGGGTTCAGGGGACTTTATTGGTGCCTGAGCCTTCTACGATTTTCTTAGTTCTCGCGGGCGGAGTGCTTCTCTTCTTGTTCAAACGGTCTCAGGGAATCTCCGTTCCATGATTGGGAGGTTGATGTTCTTCTCCCGAGATTCAGAAGACTAGAAGACTAGAAGACTAGAAGACTTATAGACCTTGACGATTGTAGGCGGTGCTATGTGCCCGCGGCTAAACCTCGTGAAATTGGTGCGCCTAGTCAGAGTTCACTGAGCTCTGACTCTTCAGTGTTCGACTTTCTGCAGGGACCGCAGGAACCGTCCTTTACTCGCGGTGATCGACTTGCCCAGAGCAAGGGTTAGCCGATAGTGGCCCGGACTCTTGACGTTCGCCGGAGATCGTGGACCCCAGTGCTTCTCGTGTCTTTGGTGAGCCTTGGGAACTGCGAAGGAAGGCCGACGATCCGACCTCGGCTACACTAGCGCTTTTTTGGAGGGAATCGCTTCATCATCATCTGGAAATCAGAACGGGACTGGAGCGAGCTGAACTCCGGATCCGCTGCGGCATCGACCGGAGAATAGCCTTTCTCAAGCGCCACGGTGAGTTCCTTGACGGCATCTGCAGGCTTGTTGTTGATGGTGTCCACGACCGCTGAAATATACATCAGATAGACATTCGAGCGATCAATTGCTCGTGCCTTACTGACGAACTCCTTGGCCTGCTGCGGATCTCCCTTTTTCGCATAGTACAGCGCCAGGTTGCCTACCACACTCGCATTGCGCGGATTCACCCGTAGTTCTTTATAGGCCAAGCTGATGGCCTTCTCATAAGTTGCTTGGGCCTTTTGCCTATCACCGACCAAGCGGTAACCATCGGCAAGATTCCCCATATTGGTTTCATCTTCAGGACTCATTTCGACCGCTTTTTCAAACATGGGTAGTGCTTCCGAATACCGCTTCAGATAGAAAAAAGCGGTACCAAGGTTTGTATAGGTATCCCCTGACGGTTTAATCTGAAGGGACTTCTGAAAGGCCGGGATGCTCTCTTCAAACCTACCCAGACTGAGATAAACCCCTCCAAGGTTGTTATATCCCGCTGGATTGTCCGGCTCGAGTTGAATGATCTGCAGAAACACCTTGACGGCCTTGTCCGACTCGCCAAAAGCAAAATAGGCCTTGCCAAGTGCGGCTAAATTGTTCCAGTAGTAAGGATTGATCTCAACGGCTTTTTCGAGCGCCCGGAGCGCTTCCTCTTTTTGGCCGTTCGCCCGGTAGGCATTTCCCAGACGACGATAGGCTCCGTCCGAATTGGGTGCCAATTCGAGCGCCCGTTTATGTTCTGCGATGGCTTGTACATTCTGCCCGGTCGCGGCATAGGCGCTGCCCAACGCGACGTGCACTTCGGGTAATTTGTCATTGAGCCGGGCGGCTTGTTTCGCTGCTTCCACAGCTTTTTCCGACCAGTACTTATCTTTCTTCTCGACGTACATCATGAGATTGGCATCGGCAAGTCCAGTGTAGGCGAGCGCGAATCCAGGATCTCTCTGCAGGGCCCCGTTGAAATAGTTCATGGCCATTTGAATATTCTTCTCGTCCGGACTGCCGCCCAAAGCGTTGCGTCCTTTGAGATACTGGTTGTAAGCCTCCACGTTCTCGGTGGGGTGCGCCGACGCGGCAGCCATCTCCTCATCGCTTGGTTTCGATTCCAGCTCATCCACGAGACGCGTGTAGATGTGATCCTCAATAGTCAGTAAATCGCCAGTCATTCCGGGGAACTCTTGGCTCCATACCAGCCGATTTTCCGCCACATTCTCTAGCTTAACCGTCACCCGAAGATTGTCCCCAGAGCCTTGTACCGTTCCATAGACAATCAGGTTCACACCTAATTCCTTCGCTACTTGTGGAAGAGGTGTCTTGGGGTCGATCTTGGCCGCTGCAGTCGAAGAGGCTAGGTGTACCTCTTTCAGCTGGAAAAGCTTCGCCGACATCGCTTCGACTAATCCATCGGCCACATAGCCGAGCGACGATTGGTCCCCCAGCACGCGGAACGGCAGGACGGCCACGAACTTTCCCTGCGATAAGGAGGGAAGGCCGCTAGTAATTGGAGTGGGGGTTCCCACAGTCGTGGGGGCTGCAAAAACCCAGTGTCTTGTTTTGGGAATCGCAAAAAAGAGGCCGATCAGAAGAAGCACACCCCCTCCCAAGGCATACCACCGGAGTTTTTCGACGACTGGGAGATTGATTTGGACGGTTCGCCCGGGAGAGCGCGAAGGACTGCGTCCGGCATCCAGATCCGCCAGGATCTCTTTAGCGCTCTGGTAACGATCGGCTGGGTCCTTCTCGAGGCAGTGCATGATAATGCGCGCGACATACGCAGGTAGAGCCGGATTGACGAGTTTCACATCTTTGGGCGTCTCTTGGACACGCTGATACATCAACTGCCAAGTCGATCCTCCAGAAAAGGGAACCTCTCCGCTCACGATTTCGTAGAACACCAGCCCGAGAGAGTAAAGATCACATCGGCTATCGACCGGCTTTCCTTCCACCTGTTCCGGCGACATGTAACGCGGCGTGCCCATGATTGCGCCAGTACGCGTCATCCCCATCTTCGCCGATTCCAACGAGGTCGCCAGCCCGAAGTCGGATACGTAGGCGTGGTCACCCTTTCCAACTAAAACGTTTTGCGGCTTAAAGTCGCGATGGATCACTCCTTCGCAATGAGCGGCATCGAGTGCTTCGCACAGCTGCCGAGCAATCTTAAGAGACCGCTCGAGAGGGAATGGGCCTTCATCTTTCAACAACTGGTTCAAGTCCTTGCCTTCGATGAAGGCCATGGTGATGTACTTCACACCCTCGATGTCGCTGAGATCGTGGATGCGCAGAATGTTTCTGTGGGAAATCTTGCTGGCGAGTAGCAGCTCCTGCTTAAAGCGTTCGGTTAATAGCGGATCGCTGACCAGGTCTGGTTGCAGTGTCTTAAGAGCGATGGTGCGCGACAGCTCCCTATCGAACGCTTTGTAGACGTTGCCCATCCCCCCAGCGCCGAGCAGCTTTTCGATCCGAAACCGCGGCCCGAAATCCATCCCGGGTTCAAAACCGACCGAAAGGTTCGACCCGCGGCTCACCCCACCCTTGGTGCGAGCCCTGGCGCTTGGAGCCGGCGACCGAATTTCCTTTCGTCCCACGAGCCCACCCGACGGATCAGAGCCCTCCATCGTGCGATCATCCGCAGGAACGGATCCGGAAGGTGTCTTGCTGATTGTTGATACCTTTGGCCCTTCTTCCTTCCTGGAACCAGCAGAGGGGACAGGGCTATCTAACGTGCGGTCATAGTCATGATCCCTTCGAGAGGGCGGTGGGCCGCTTGAGAGCGGCTTCGATTTCTGTTCTCCACCGGATGGCATGCCAGGATTATGACTATCGATGGTTCCGCCAGCTTTCGGGGCCTGCAGGTCTATTCCGCAGTGACGACAGCGGATGGCGTGGGCCGCATTTGCGCCTTTGCAAGAAGGACAGATCATGATGGAGGGCTGGCTAGACCTCAGCTATGCCGCAGATTATCCTGCACGTCTTAGCCCATC
>Ga0207103_10226_pt1 | contig 15973 bp, 21 predicted proteins | sample Alteio_BWMinHeat_81_FD_153546 | JGI IMG/M metagenome (GOLD analysis project Ga0207103, IMG submission 153546) | Enriched cells from forest soil in Barre Woods Harvard Forest LTER site, Petersham, Massachusetts, United States -... | ecosystem: Environmental > Terrestrial > Soil > Temperate forest >...
GATTTCCATTAGATGTCAAAGAATCAACTAGATTGATTGCGAATTTGGCATATTCAGGGCTTAGAAACTACCAGCCATATTATGTAGAATTGTTGGTCGCAGGAGTTGATCAAGATGGCGGGCATGTCTTTGTTGCCGACATGAGTGGTGCAATAACTAATGAGGATTTTGCAGCATCAGGTTCTGGTTCACCAATAGCATACGGGGTTCTTGAAAGTGTATACAACAAGGACATTACTAATGAAAAAGCAAAAGAGATAGCAAGTAAGGCGGTTGCCGCTGCAATGGAACGCGACCCTGGCTCTGGCAACGGAATTGACGTATTAGCAATTCCAAACTTGTTGATAAAGGAGGTAACTAGCTAAATGTCAGAAGATTCGTCTGCTGGATTTGGCAGGTATACAAATTTTTATGGTCCACAGGGCAGACTAGTTCTAGTTGACAGTGCATTAGAGGCAGTAAACAGAGGTTCAACTACAATTGGAATCAAAACACCAGAATTTGCATTGATATCAAGTCACATCAAACCAACCCGTACATTGATAGATCCATCAGAAAAAATATTTGTCATCGACTCACATGTTGGTGCCACAGGCTCTGGATACATTGGCGATATTTTGCAATTAATTGATGAGTTACGAGTTGAGGCACAAAGACACAGACTAACCTTTGAGAATTCCATTGATGTAAGCTCTTTAGCAAAACACCTTGGAACATTCCTACATAGATATACAATCTATGCAGTAAGGCCACAAGCGGCTTCAGTAATAATAGCTGGCATTGATCAAAAGGGAGTTCAGTTGTATCAAGTAGATCCCAGTGGAACATTCTTTGGAGGTTCAGGATTTGCAATAGGCCAATCCTCAGATGTAGCACTAACTGAGATTCAAAGAGAGTATAGTGCAGACATGAATATAGAACAAGCACTCAAACTAAGTAACAAGGCAATAGAAAAGGCGCTTGGTGAGAGACCAGTTGTGGAAACTGGAATCATCACCGTAAAAGAAAAGGAATTCAAAAAAATTCCCCAATAATTTTTCTATTTTTTACCATTAAGATTTTCTTTTATTTGTTTAAAAATTTTTACTGCTTCAAGATGAGAACAATTGGCTTTCAGATTCTTTCCATGATGAAACTTATAAAAGTTTTTGAATCCCTGACAGTCGCAAGAATCTGATGTTACAAAATATGATTTAGAAGGATCACTTGAGGATCTTACTTGATAGAGATCATCTTCTATTTCCACTACACCATTTTTGGCAAGTTCCTTTGCTTTTCTAATTGTACCTGCGCTCATGTATTTGATGACATATCTTGTTCTTTTTAAAATCTACCATGTATTTGACTAAACTCTTGCTTTTTGTTTTATTGACGTCTCAGTTTTGCCATTATTTTTTGCCACATAGGAGTCTGCATTTTCTGTTATTTTCTTTAATATGTTTCTAGCAAATTCTAGATCGTGTTCTGGAATATTTTTATAAACAATTTTTCTTATGCGAAAGATACTTTCTATGATTGGATCAACTAGTGATTTTGATTTTCCCGATAGGAAGATCCTGTTATTTCTCCTATCTTTCGGATCAGTTCTTCGTTCAACTAGTCCTTTTTTTTCCATACTATCAATTATTGGCACTAGTGTAGTACTATCAACAAAAATTCTTTCTGCGAGATCTTTTTGTGAAAAACCATCTTCAATAGATAATGCGAGAATAATTTTCCATTGACCGCTTGAGAGACCATGCAGGTCCTTTAATTCAATATCCATTGCCCTCTCAAGTGATTTAGAGGATAGTTTAATTGCCATACCTAATGTGTTTTCAAAGTCTAGTTTTTTCATAATTGGTATACCATTGAATCTACTACAAATGATTGGTATACCAATAGTTATATACCTTTAAGCTAATTATGTTTCGATGAGTGACAAACAAATAATTCGATCTTTGATAGCAATATCAAGCGTAGTATTATTTGTAACAGCATTTAACGGAACTCAGCAACTTGCTTGGGCTCAAGTCCAAACAGGCAATCAAACGCAATTTCAATCCCAAACCATTACTGGAGATGCCCTAAAAAACAATCCAATGGCACAAAAAATTTTGCTTGAAATAGAATATTCCAAAAAACAGGTTGCGGAATTACAAAAAAATCAAAAGGATGCAGAGACAAATAAAATACTAATCGACCAACAAAGACTAGTTACCGCACAACTGGAAAAGCAGGCACAACAGCTAATGGATCTTAATAATTTACCACACACCCCAACAGTTGCTTTTAGGAGTTTTGTGTCTACAGTAAACAATACCAAAATACAGAATATTTTCTGGGGCGAGTTTAATTTCACATCACAAAGAATCGATGCAGGGCATGCAGCAATGAAAAAAGTTCTTGATAATGGCGGCACATGGGAAGAGGCAATACAAGAATTTACAAAATATGCAGCAATAAAACACTCAGAATTGGTTCAAGTAAACGCGAATTTGAACATACAAAATGGACTTGCCGATTCCAATATTCAAAAAAACTTTAATGAAAAAGGAATGTTGCCTGATGACTACATCAAGGTGCCGTCAACTGTTTACTCTCATGCCTAAAACACTACAAGGCTTTGGAATTTATTTTACTTTAATTTTATTTGTGTTTTCTTTTTTAATTATTTCACAATCAGCATATGCTGAAAAAGATCTAAGCCTCAAAAAGACAGTAGATGTGAAAAACCAAGCATTACTTGAGACGCTCTCAAACATACAGAATTATCCACAGATTTTTCCGGAATATATCAAATCAGTAGAATTAATCGGAACCGATACCGCAAAACTCAATGTTGGTTCACATGGAATTTTTTTTGATGTTCAGACAAAGTATGCACAAAACTCTGATGGAAGCTATGTGGTACAAGTCATCTCAGGAGATCTAAAAGGAAGTAAAATTGTCACTACACTGCAAAAAACATGGGGTTTTGACGGCACACCTGATGGTGGAACCATAGTGAATATGGACATGGTGTTGCAAACTTCTGGCATATTGTCTCTGCTTGCCCCATCCATACCAGACAAAGCAATATTGTCAAATCTGGGTTCTGGTCTTGACAAGTTTGCATCATATGCAAAAAGCAAATCCGAAACACAATCAGTACTAAAATCGCAGATTAAAAATGATGCAATACTATGGTCAAAAGGTTCTATTAATGACGCAACGTTTGCATCAGAAATTCAAAGCATAACAAAATATGGAATGGTAAAAATGTCACAATCTCAACAAGACTCGAGTTTCATACAAATACCATCATGGGTTAAAACAAATGCCATATGGTGGACAGAGGGAAAAATCTCAGACAAAGATTTTGATTCCAGCATACAATATTTGATAGACAGCAAAATAATGAAAGTCTAGGTTTCATTAGTAGGCTTGTTAAATTAATAAATGAAACTTATTTTGGATAGTATTATTAATCTAGCACTTTGTTTTATTTTGCAAGGCTTCTCTGCATTTAATAGATACCGAGTGTTGTGCATCATTCAATCGTTGTAGCTGTTTATCATACTGACCAGGTTTACACAAATGATCACCACAAATCTTCTGACCGCCAAGGAATCTGGCAGTTGTATGGCTATCATCGAAGTTGTCTCTCTGTATTAGTGCAGTTGCGGCAGGCAAGGTAATTGACAATGCCACTATTGATGAGATTGCTATTGCAAGTAATCCCATATGTTGAAGTTTTACCATTGATGAAATTACGAAATCACATACATATTAAGATTAGTATAGAATGATACTGATCGTAGTGGGTCTGACTTTAGAATTTCGTCATAGAATTGAAGATAACATACACGAAATAATCATGACCATTCCCACCCTTAAACAAGAATATCCAAAATTAAAAAATGAATGGAAATTTGAGCGTGATTTGGATTTTATCTATGGCAGTATAATAGGCCAAATTCTAGGCAGTTCCTTTACCGCGTTTAAAATGATCTATAATAGAGAGGCATCTTCTGAGGAAATTTTGATGATAGGCGAGATTATTGAATCATATTTCCCTATTATCAGGGATGAAATCACACACACCAACACTAAGCAAAATACTTGAATTGTAGATAGATCATTAATAGGATATTTTATGTTGGATGGACGGTATTATTACATACACAGTATCTAAAATTTTGATCAGTCAATAGCAATCCACAAAGTTTTGATCGGTTCTATAATGTTGTATGTAATGAATGTGAAAACTAGCACTTATCTAATTTGTAAAATATTTGTATATTAAGAATGAGAGATTGTACATGCCATTGCGGTTGCAAAAAGGAGTTTGAAGAAATATCGGATCAAGCTCTTGCTTTGTTAGTTGCACTAAGTGAGAGAAAGATCCCTCATGATAAAACAATATGCAATGGTTGCAGATATGATAAACATAAGAAAAAAAGAATAAAAACAGGATCTATTACTGTCAGTACCTAGATTTATCGTTTGATTCATTAACAATTTGATCAACTTATGTTAAAGAATTTGTTGCTATTCAATGTAAAAATTAGTACAATAAATTAAAAATCATATTTTTGCAAATTTTGCTTTAATGGAAATATCATTTTTTTCAATTTTGATTTGTACATTGTCAAAAATTGATCTGTATTTGGTTATTTTCTTTCCATTTTTTATCTTATCAATATAGCTTTTGACAAGTAGCCCATTCTTTTCCAAGGAATTAATTATTCTATATCCTGAGGTGGTAGGTATGTTACAAATCCCTAATATCTCAGGCACAGTAAGTGCTTGATCTGAAGTAAGATTCAGAATTTTTTTCTTTTCAGGATCGACAAATGCCTCAAGAATTAATTGCATTACAAATTTTTCTTTTATATTTATCCATTCAAAGCCTTTATCGAGATTTGTTTCTTTATTATTAGAATTTAGTAACTGATTTCTTATATTATACAAGTTTGCCAAATCAACAGACTTGTGATGCTGGTTAGTTTTATCCATCATGAATGCTCACCCCTATTACAGAAATGAATTAAGTTCATAGATAAATTACGAGTAGGAAAATAAAAGCCTGCTCTGCCAAATTTGGAAATGGTTCTAAAACATGAATTAAACAGGTAATTGAAGTATAATGCCAAAAAATCCTAAAATTAGAATGGTTGATGATAAATCAGAATCTTTGCGAGACTTGCAGGATGGTTTTCAAAAAGAAATCAGCAAAAAATAATTTAGAATCAAACTAGCGTTTAATTATTTAGACAATATCGAAAATATCAAGTGCGTTACCTCTTCAATCAGAAATCAAATCTAGATCTAAATAAATTACAAAGTATAGAATATAAAAAATTACATTATCTTTTTTGGAAAGAGTTAGACTTTTCCTTGTTAGTCCACATCTAAGATACTATTATGGTAGTTGAGAGAGGCGGAGACAGAGCATTTGGTTCAGCCAAGCTCTGCCAAACAAAGATTTGGGCAGTATACTTACCGGAGGATAGAGGTACCCAGGATTCTGCCAGATTAAGAAATTGATTTCCAGTAAGTGTCCCTGTTATCCAAGATAAAGATAATGTGACACCGTTAGCATCCTCAACTTGCACAAGATATGCAAAGGGTTGATCTTTTTGTTGCGTGTTTTTTAGATCAGCTTCAATTAGTATCTGTTGGTTTACCTTGGCTACTGTTATAATATTTCCCAAAGAATCCACAATTCTTGGATTGCCTGAATTTACTTGCTCAAGTGATGCAATGGGTCTTCCAACAGTAGTGATTGTAGTAAGATGCATCTCATCAGATGGAGAATGCAGATAAGGAAGCGTCCTATCCACATATTCACCAGTAACTGTGTCACCTTCTGTCACGTGTAGCCTTCCTCCTGAAGACTGGGAGTCGGTAGTAAAATATACAGTACCTTGAAAAATTCCCGTGTCTTTTCCTGTCTCTGACATTGTAATTTTTGTGCCACCTGAATCAGAATCAGACCAGACACTGGTTTCAAATTTGTCTATTGCTTTTGGATTAAGATTCATGTCTGGATCTATTATTTGTAATACACCTTGTGCATTTGTTTGATAGTTTTGCTCGAGCCATCTTATCTGGCCAACATTCCATTGTATAAGGGCAGAGCCTGTTACAGTTTGATCTCTATTATACTCAAAAGAAACTGTTACACCATCGCTGTTTTCAGATGGTAGGAATCCGTCATTTGGACCGTGTCCACCTTGAATGCCACTAGGTTCTGTACCTTGTCCATCTACACCTCCTGTTCCTTTGAGAAGTGGATCTCCTGTAAGGGTTACATTGCCAGCAAATATTCCCGTATGTGTTCCTGTTTCTACTAGTTCGTATGGCGATATGGTATGACCACTTGTTGATACAGAAACAGTTATTGTATCTACAAGGTTTGGATCGGAATCAAAATCTGGTGCGTAAATCATGATATGTACTAGACTTGTCCATGTGTATGCTTTTTTGCCAAATTCTATATTTGATGCATCTGCCAATTGGGTTTGCAATAAAAGTGCAAGTAATGAAAGTGTGATTACAAAAATAAATTTCATTTATTGATTTGGCTGATTTTATTTTCTATTTAAGGTTTGAAATGAAGATATGTGTAACTTTGTGTACAGCTTTTAATCATATTTTTAGAAATCCTTTGTCAAGTGAGAATTGTACCCCAGAAAGAAAGTCATTGTCAGATATCTGACCATTAGACCACCAACAAGAAGTATTCTTAAACCACAAAGGAACATGTATGGAACTTGATTTTGTGACTGTAACATAGTTGTTGTCAGATAGAATTTGGAGTATTTTTACAAAACTGGCATTGTCAGCATGTAGACCACACCACAGCTTTGCAGCATCTTTTATCGAACCCAAAGTTGCAACACTTGGTTGAGAAATTGTCGGCGGTATGGTATTTTGCAAATTTTCATGGCCAATTGTTACCAGAATATGTGATGTTGAGGGTGAAGATCCCTCAGTTGGATCTGTAAAGCTAAATTCTATTGTAGATCCAATGTCCAGTGGAACTCCATCAACTTGCCTTGGAATTTTTACTTGTGCTGTAAAAAGATTCGTGTTAGGTCCTGTCTCTCGCACATCGCCTGTTGGGATACTAAATGCCGGATCTGCCAAAGTTGTAACTAAACCACCATCTCGAAATTCTATAAGATTCAGAGGAATTGAATCTGGTGTATAAGAATCAAGATTCCAGTTTGGTGCATAAAGTTGGAGTAAAAAAGTTTGCCCAATTCCAACTCTATTTTGGGATGAAGAAGACGAAGAGGCAGGTACGGAAGGAATTACAGATATTGTGGCAGATTGTGTAATGTCTGTTGGATTGCCAGAATAATCTGCTTTCTCGTGGTATGTCATTATAATAACATCACCGTCTTTGACAGGTTTGCCATTTACTGTAGATGGTATATCAATATAAAGCTGAAAGGTTCCCGAGTCAACTCCGGTTTCTGTCATGGTACCAGGACCTGAAATGGGCACTCCGTTAATTGTGAAATCCACCAAGCCTGAAGTAGATATGGTCATAACTGCCCTATGATCAGTATCCAGATTACTGTCGTTTATGAAAAAAGGGACCGTGCTTCCAGGTGCAATTGAAGCTGCATAACATGCTGGAATTGAAATTAGTAAAATTATAACAAGAAAGTACTTCATGTGAATCAAATTTGGTTTTAATCTAGTTTAATCTTACTACAAAATGATCTACATATATGATTAGGGCTTTTGCAACTTTGGTTTTAGTTTATCATTGGCTTTGAGTAGTTGCAGTGCCATAGCCTTGTTATTTAACGCAAGATCATATTTTTTGTCAATTCTTAATGCGTCATTAAAGCACTTTATTGCTTGTTTTAGCAATCCAAGTTCACCAAGGGCTAATCCCTTGTATACAATTGCCATGGCATATTTAGAATCAATCTCTAATGCCATATTATAACAGTCAATTGCATCATGATATTTCCTTATACTATGCAAGGCTGATCCTTTGTTGACAAGTGTGGTTTTGTTTCTTGGATCTATTTCCAATACATTATCATAGCATTTTATTGCCTGTCTGTATTTTCCAAGATTTTGTAGTGTAACGCCTTTGTCAATTAGGGCCATCATATTTTGTGGATCCTTAAAGAGTACAAGATCATAGTATTCAAGGGCTAGAGTGTACTCACCCTCCTGACACAGATCATAGGCATCCCCTAGAAGGGATTTTGAATCATCCAACTGGGTTATTAACAAACCAGCCTTTTTATATTTTTTTGAAAACAGAATTTAATTTCAATTAGTTTGTTGGAAAAATATCTCTAGTAATCTTCTATGGTTTTTAGTAATGGTATGTTATATGATAAATGATTTTCAGGGTAACAGTTAAGCATGATTCCATTTTGTACCTCAATAAAATTCCAATTATCGCAAAATGTATTATATTCAAATTGAGAATTGTCAAATTTCCAACCAAATCCATTAGTTATGTTTGATTCAGGATATTGATGACCACGGATAAGTGTAATTGTGTGCTGATCGTAATTTACACTAATTTTGGCATACAATGAATTGGGGTAAAGGTAAATCACATGAGGATGATTTGTAATTGCATCAAATTCTTTTTGTGTAACATATTCATTGTGCAGTACAATCACTTTGTCGTATTGTGATAAAATATGCGGGTTCTTATCAACATCAATATCTGTAATGGTATTGTACCCAAGAGACTGTAAAACATTGACTGCGTTTTGACTTGCAGTATAACCAAACGGTTCTTCAGTATCTATTATTGTAGTTAAGCAATCCACATTACACTGACCTCGATAGTATGTGTAAAATCCTGGCTCCTCGTATGCAGCTGCAGTAAAGACTGGAATTATGACAACCGGTTTTTTTGTATCATTTGTTACTGAAACTTCAAGCAACCTCTCCCTTGTAACTTTAGATAGGAAATGATTATCTAATTCGATTACTCCGTTTTTAATCAAATATTCAATTCCAAGAAGAAACTCGGCATCAGAAATTTTATTTTGACTCCATGAATATGCAATCCTTTTTATTGAATCTGGGATTTGGTTGCTTTTCGTTTCACCAATAATATCAGTTACTGGGAGAATTTTATTTTCTATTAGCCAACGTATTCCACTAATAAAATCATCATTTGAAATTTTTCCTACTGCCCACCAACTTGCATTGTGTTTAACCCATTGCGGTACCGTTTGACTAGAATCTGTATTGGCACTTGCAGATTGGAGATTCATTGATGGGATCAAAAGCGATGAAAAAATGATCAGACTAGCATATGTTTTAAAAACTACAACCCCGTTTTTCAAATATTTTACTATTCCTTGATTATGTGACTTTGTATCAGTATAAAAAATTCGCGCATTGGTTGTTCTTTATATGATTTTATAATTAATTCTATCAGACGCACGTCATGTCCAAGCATTCATGTCTTTTTTCCAGATGCGGACTCCGTCTACAAATACCTGTTTGTCTTCCTCAAAAACGGTATGCCATTTGCCATTGTGCGGAAATATTTTGTTCATCTGTTTTACCTTGTCATTTGTAGGATATTTGTTCAGTAATGCACCCCATCGCATATCAGGTATCTTTGGCATAATTTCGTTAATGTCTTTCATGTCATATTTTCTGTTATACAAGGACTATTTTTTTGTTTGTGAACATATTTTTTATGAATTTGATTTTTCAAAATATCGTTGCATGAAACTAAACTCGGCTTTTTTTAGTCTAGAAGAATCTGCAACATCGTGGCTCATATCAATCAAATCAGTAAGCTGCATTTCTGGGACTAGTTCGTCTTCTTTTTGCTGATTTAGTTCATATTCTATATTGGAAAGGATATTCACGTTATCATCTAGTATTTTCAGGCATTCATCAAGACATATTCCTAAATCTTCGTTTTCCAATTATGAACAATTTGTTAATGGCATTTCCTTTTTTAAATTCATGTATTTGATTCAAAAGACATTAGAAAAATCAGATGTAATGATCATATGTAAAGAGTATAAAATTTCCTGTTTTCGTATAATAATTAATAATAAAACTAGCAAGAATGGTTTTTTAAATATAATAATAATGATATTATGTTAAATAGTTGTAATTCCTATAATATGTAATGCTCGTTCAGTGCAGAATGATGGATTGAACGTGCGTGGCCCTTCAGAAGCCATAAAGTGAATGAAGTGCATTGGCACCAATTCTGTGGGAAGTAATCTCCCGAGTTCTGAGAAAAGGGTCACGCCAATTTATTTTCATTACAAATGTGTAATTGTGATTTTATTTTCGCCACATTTTTTCCCATGTTTCGGCAAATTTCGTCATCATCTCGCCGTATGTTTTTAACTGACCCATTCCTGACTGGTCCATTGATTTTTGCCAATTTTCACCAAATTGTTTTAATGCATTTAAACCAGATTTGTTCATCGTATTTTTCCAGCTATCAAGAAACTGGTTCATAGTGCTTTGGCTTGATTCATGGAGTGCTTTCTCCATAACTTCATTGTATTTTGCCTGAACATCGTTACTTGCTTTCTGTAATGATTGAAATGAAACTCTCCATTTTTCTAATGCAGTAGTATATTCATTCCATAACTTGGTCCAATTTTTCGTAGACTTTTCATTTTTGGACATGATTTATTATTACAAAGCAATCTGATAAACATATCCACCATCAAATACGTGTGTCTTAGAGTTCATTTTCTGCCATGATCTAAAATTTAATCTATGAATCAACAAAGGCAACACAAGCGATTAAATCTGTATTGAGGGACCGATTATTATGAAAAATCTGAAAATTTTCATAATATTTATCATGATTGCAGGAATTACAGGTGTGTCAGGAAATGCTTTTGCTTTATCCCAGCCAAACATAGACTGCCAGTCAGGAAGCATCTGTGTTCATCCAGGTGATTTTATGACATATTCTACAGAATTTGAAAAAGTGTCATCTATTGAAACATATACCTTTGGAGACTATATCGGTACAGACAAGGTAAGTGTCAGCATAACCAGTGTTTTGAACGGTACCAAAATTCAATCAAACAACATATTGGATCTGAAAACTGGATTTTATAATGAGACTGCTAATGGAAGTGGTCTTCCTATTCTTGTCATGGCACCAACTCCAATCAATATTGGCAAAAACATATCTGGTGTTTCTGAAAAAACTCAAAATTTCAACGGTTCCCAGAGAGATGTGGTTTCCGTTGCAAACAACACCGCAACAGCCACAAACGAGATAGGATATGATAAAGAAACTGGCGTGCTAATGTATCTTCATTTGATACCAAAATCAGCAAATGCGGTCACTTCAATTCTTGATGTTAGTTTTCCAACCAAATATGATTTGATAAATACCAACATGTTTGCAAATTCTGTAACACAAGCTGACTTGCAAATTCCGTCTTGGATAAAAAACAATGCAAAGTGGTGGGCACAAGGCTCGTTAACTGATGATGATTTCACAAAAGGAATTCAATACATGGTACAAAATGGAATGATGAAAATCCCGCATACCCAGTCTGATTCTAGCTTGCCACATCAAATACCTAGCTGGGTTAAAACAAGTGCAGGTTGGTGGGCAAATGGTCAGATATCAGATAATGATTTTGTCAAAGGAATACAATATCTGGAAGATAGCAACATAATTCATGTTTAAAGCAATTTGTAAACTATGTACTATGATATGATGCCTTGTGATATTTCCATCATGATACCTCATCTATGATAGTGTCAGTTTTAATACAAACAAGTGAATATTAGATTCTGTTTTATTTGATATGTAATGAGATCTGTACCAATAATCATTGGTTCATTGCTTATGATAGTTTCAATTCCAACATATCTTTATTCACCTCATTTTTTATCTCTAGCAGTACACTCTTTTTTTCGTTCAATGTCAAACGGCGGCACCATAAATACATCAATACTACACCAGATGGGATACCCATCTATGAGTGCGGTTATTCCCATTATACAATATTCTGTAATAGGAATGGCAGCAGCTGGAATTGGCGTTGTATTGTTTGGATTTGTAGCAAAAAAGATTCCAAAGAAAGTTGTAGTTAAACTAGTTACAGAAGTATCAGATAAAGAAAAAGAAGTTCACATAGATTCCAAACCTACAGATGAAAAGATTCAAACAAATCTTCGTAGTATTAGAATACTACAAGAGAGATTAGCTAAAGGTGAAATTTCATCAAGTGAGTTTCTAAATTTAAAAAGATTCTTAGAGTAATCAAAACAGACATTGTTAAATGTCTGAGTGACTAGAGATTTTTCGTGACTTGATTAATCTGGCAAGACATATGAAACCTATGAACAACCAGGCATACATCATTGCAGTAAAGACAAACGGCACTATATGATAATTAAGAGAATTATCAAGTAAGTTTAAAGGAAAAAAATACTGTGTCAAATTAGATGGTAAAAACATATTCAAAAATTCTACATTATATACCTGTAATGCATGCCATCCAACAAAAACTGTAACAAAAAAGAAGATTGTTTTTTTCCCTACATATCTTTCAAACCCTTTTCTTTCAAGTTTTACCAGTCTCTGGTTTAGGTTTTGTATCTCTTTTTGAAGTTGATCAACAGTATGTTCATTTTTTTCTTGTATTGAACCTTGATCTTGACCTCCAAGATATAGTGGAATGATATTATCCAGATATTTTTGATCAGAAAACGGCAACACACGGCCTGTAGTTAGCATATCAAGGATGTATTCTAGCCTTCCCGGATCGCCTTTGCCAAACTGCATCAATTGTTTTACTGAATTTATCAAATCGTCAGACAATAACTAGATGAAAAAATTGCCCAGATAAAAGGGAATGCTCTGAAATATTTTTTATGAAATGTATGATTTAGCTAAACCCTACACCGAATTTATCGCCTTCTTGCAAAGGATCAAAATCAGCGCTTTTTAGTTTCAAATACAAAAAGGCCTCATTTACTAGTAAAATTGCATCATCATCTTTAAGCTTAAAGTTTGTTTTTACATAATCATAATACTTTTGCAATGTCTTTGGATTTTGTTCATCAAATGAGATTTTATCTGAAATAATTTGTGATGCAATGTTTTCTATTTGGGAATCATGGTTAGAATTACTCATGTGTTTTTGTAGTTTGGCGACTTTTTAACACTTTGTAAATTACATGCAAAGAATGCAAATACTAATCCGTTGGACTAGAGACCATCGAACTTATTTTGAACCCGCTTTTGTAAAATATCAAATTTGAAATAGTTTGATTCTATAAGATATAATCATAGAATGATGAAAAAGTTTTCATTTTTAAAATTTAGTGAGTTAAAATAGGTAATAAAATATGAATCTGGGTTCCATTATTGGTTTTTTCCGATTCTGCCCAGATTTTACCACCATGGCTTTCAATAATTCCTTTACAAACAGACAAACCAAGTCCTGTTCCACCATGTTCTCTTGTGGAAGAGGTGTCTATCTGATAGAATTTGACAAAAATTTTATCAAGTTTACTTTTTGCTATTCCAATCCCATTATCAATAATGCTGATTTTTGCATGTGTATTATCCTCAAGTCGTAATTTGATGTTTATTTTACCGTTATTTTTTGGGCAGAAATCCATAGCATTTGATATTAAATTGATTAAGACCTGTTCTATTCTGGTGTTATCACATAAACAAGAAATGTTCTCTTGAAGATCTGTAGTAACCATTACACTATTATGTTCTAGATCAGGTCGCATCCTTGCAAGTACATCTTTTATTATTTGAGAAAGATAGTGTGGATTCTTTACCATTGCCAGCTGCCCAAGCTCAATTTTTTGAGCATCTAAAAGATCAGATATCATCTTTAGGAGAAATCCTGTACTGGTTTTGATGATCTCAAGCTTTTGCTTTTGAGTATCGTTTATTTTTCCCAGTTTTTGCGAGAGTAAAATATCAACATAGCCTATTATCGGCACAAGCGGCGTCTTTAATTCATGAGTTATCATAGCCAAAAACTCTTCTTTTATTACATCTGCTTTTCTGAGTTTTTCATATAATTCTCTCTCTAGATCTATAATAGTTTTAACAGAATCACTTACAATATTGGTTGACTGAGAAGACGTGTCCAGTTCATTAGATTCTGTTGTTTCTACTTGTTCAGTAAGACCATCTCGTAAGACTTTTCTTCGTCTTTCATATTCATCACTTTCTAATAGCTTTACTGCCAGACTTGCCTGGCCATTGTTAACAAGTTCAAGTGACTTGGTTTCTATCTCCACAAGATCAAGATTTGCTTTGTCCATAGCTAAAAAGAATTCTTTATCTTTTTTGTCTGCAATTTTAATAGCATTTTTTAATAATTGATCTGATTTTGGTTTAAGTATTTGGTATCGTTGTTCCCATTTTTTATCTCCGGTAAAAGCATAATTTCGTGCAGATTGTGCTAACACTTCTTCATAATATCTCATAAGTTGAATGTTGTATAATCGCATACTCATGATATTGTTTAGTTTTTTATCAGTTCTAAAGTTTACTATACATTTCATGTGTTCTTTTTCGAAATCGAATTATCACCATAAAAAGTAAGAATCCTACAAATGTTACATTTACAGCAAATGTAAATGGATTATCAAGAGATCCTTGCAAAGTTCCAAAAGAAAGCGGGTTAGTCCATGTAGTACCTGGAGAAAAATAAAATTTTTGCCAGCCCAGCAAGGCGGTCACAGAATGGGCAAATACAAAACATATCACAAAAGCAATTTTTGTTTTGTGATATTTTATACCATTGATGAAATTCCAGAATCCATAAGAAGCAATAAAAAGAATTGAAATTAAAAGAGGCAGTAAATATCGCTCTTGAGAGAAATCCTTTGCCATCAAAAGTGTGAAAATAAAAGTGCTAATGAACCAAATTAGGACTATACCATCCTGTATATGATTTTTGAATTTTCTGACTCTGTATATGAGAAATCCAAGTCCAACAAAGAAAAAGATGCTCAATGGAACACTTGAATATGTCAAAGGCGAAGTCAGACTAAGATTTCCAAACTGGTTGGAATTTGGTTCAAGTATTTGCTTCTCTATGAAGCTTGGAAACACAACATAATGAAAAACTGTTATCATATTTTTAATCTGAATGCCATGAATAGTTGGATATCCTATATACCAAACATCACGATTGTAATTGTCCATATCGCTTTTTGTCACTGCAATTTGGTGCAACGGGTTTTCGTAAAATCCTGGTAGAGTTAAAAAAAACGACAAAACTGTTATCATGCCAAAGAGGAAAATAGACAGAGCGATTTTAGATATGCGTCTTTTGCCAAAAGTAGAACCAGCCTCTCTTTTGAACATACTGCCAAACAAAATAATGCCAAGAAATAATCCAGAGAATTCTATAGACAGCATCTTTGAAGTAAAAGCCAAACCAAATGTAATGGCACTTAAAATTAAATATCTAATTTTTAAATGTCCAGTTTTGAAAGCATAAAGTAAAAGCAATAACGATAACATGCTAAAGAAAACATAGTGAACCTCAGTCATCACGGTCCTACTGTACCATATCCAAAGATCATAAAATAAGAAAAGAAGAGAAAAGATTATGCCTACATATTTGTTAAAAAAGAATTTTCCAATTAAAAATGAAATTACTATAGTCAAAGATCCAAAAAGTGGTGAAAGGAGACGGCCTGCAGTAAATTCTGAAATAGTAGGCAGATTGGTATGAGCGACGCATTGCCAGTAGCAGGCCCAGATGTTAAAGTATCCATTGTCTTCGTTTCTCACATCCATTGGAAAACCAATCAAAAGATTTCGAAGTGGACTATAGGTCAGGCCATATGCAGGTATATGATACAAAAGGTGGCAGTTATCAAGAGATGTTAAACATGGATTTGAAAAATCACCCTTCATTATCAAATGGATATAATTTCCAGCCCAGCTAAGATAGACAACCTCATCTCCATGCCAAGGCTGTCCTTCTAGATTATATGAATAAATGAAAAAAGA
>Ga0207103_10225_pt2 | contig 15930 bp, 11 predicted proteins | sample Alteio_BWMinHeat_81_FD_153546 | JGI IMG/M metagenome (GOLD analysis project Ga0207103, IMG submission 153546) | Enriched cells from forest soil in Barre Woods Harvard Forest LTER site, Petersham, Massachusetts, United States -... | ecosystem: Environmental > Terrestrial > Soil > Temperate forest >...
AGCGTATGCGGCAGCGAGCGGAAGCGCCGCGGCCCCACTGAGGCGCGGACGACTTAGAAGGTCAGAGGAGGGAAATATGTGCCCAGTATGCATCGCAAGCGCAGCAGTGATGGCCACCGGAGCGGGATCCACGGGAGGAATTCTGGCGGTGTGCATCAGCAAATTCAGAAAATTCGTCAGGGCGAATGGTCTCGGTCTGTTTCAGAAAATCAAGGAGAAATAAAATGGCAACAAGCAAGGAGAGAGACCAGGAACACGGGAAAGGACATCTCGCAATGAACACACCCCCGATCGTATCGCCGCAGGAATGGGAGGCAGCGCGCCAGCAGCTGCTCGTGAAGGAGAAAGCCTTGACCCGCTCCCGTGACGCGCTGGCCGCCGAGCGTCGGCGGATGCCGTGGCTGGCTGTGGAGAAGAAGTACGAGTTCGACGGGCCGAAGGGCAAGGCGAGCCTGCTCGACTTGTTCGACAGCCGCCCTCAGCTGATCGTCTACCGCGCCTTCTTCGAGCCCGGCGTGTTCGGTTGGCCCGAGCATGCCTGCCGCGGCTGCTCCTTCGGAGCCGACCAGGTCGCCCACCTCGCCCATCTGAACGCCCGCGACACCACCCTCGCGTTCGTCTCGCGTGCGCCGCAGGCTGACATCGAGCGCCTGAAGGGACGAATGGGCTGGAAGATGCCGTGGTACACCATCAGGGACAGCTTCGACTCCGACTTCGGAGTGGACGAGTGGCACGGCACGAACGTGTTCTTCCGAAACGGCGAGCGTGTGTTTCGTACCTACTTCATCAACAACCGCGGCGACGAGGCGATGGGGAGCACCTGGAGCTACCTTGACATAACTGCGCTCGGGCGCCAGGAGGAGTGGGAGGACTCGCCGGAGGGCTACCCCCAGACTCCACCATACAAGTGGTGGAACTGGCACGACGAATACGCCGCCGACGCCTCGCTCGACCCTAGGTGGATCAAAGTGTTGGAGAACGCAAAGGTGACGTTGAACCTCAACGACTAGTAGTACGGTGTTCTGGCCGAAGGAGATGTGTTTTTTCTTAACTTCTCCCTTAAGAGAACTTACCAGGGATGCCGCTAGGTCACCACTTCCCATAAGCGAATCTCGGGCCCGGAATGATTTCGGATTGCCCGTTATATGGCGAAGAGGATACAGTGCGGCCGGGTGATCTCTGGAGGCAAGACATGAAAGCGTCTTTGCTTTATCGAATCGCTTCTGTTCTTCTGCTGCTTTTTGCCATCGGACATACACTTGGGTTTCGCCAGACCAATCCCGAATGGGGAGTAGGCTCGCTTATTGACTCCATGCGGTCGATTCATTTCGATGTACAAGGGTTTAGCAGGACTTATTGGGACTTCTTTAGCGCGTTCGGGCTTTTTTTCTCGGTGTTTCTTTTGTTCGCCGCGGTATTGGCGTGGCAGCTGGGCGGCCTTCCGGCAGAGATTTTTGCACGCATGCGCCGCACTGCGTGGGCGCTCGCCATCTGCTTTGCCACGGTCACAGCTTTGAGCTTTAAATACGCCTTCGCCACCCCCAACGTTTTCTCAACCATGATCACGATGTGTTTGATTGCTGCGGCATGGCTTTCAATGAAGAAGCTAGTCTGAAGCCTTGGCCTTGATCTCCGCTGGATCGCCGAGCTACTCGCTGCATTAGGTTTCTTCTACAAAAAATGCAATCTGCTGAAAGCTCGAGTGGTAGTCAGCTTACACATGTTGCGCTGTAATCTCCCGGCCGACGCTCCAGAGTATTTGAATTTGGGATTCTAGCCGCATCGTGGCCGGTAAGACAACGATTAACAAGGCGGTGGTCGGTGCCGCGGCGAAGAGCAGGAGCTGATCTATGGCGAAGAGAAACGAGATGTCCCGCAGGCCGTTCGTTATTTGACTTATTGCTGCCAGCCTCCGCCGAGTGCCCTATAAAGTTGCACGAGGCTCTGGTATTCGGTGCCACGCGCCTCCGCGAGTGTCAGTTCAGCGGAAAAGAGCGACCGTTGACCGTCCAGGACTTCGAGATACGTGGTGGTGCCTCCCTTGTAGCGCATGTTGGACAATCGGACGGACTCCTGCAAGTCCGCGACGCTATCCTCTTGCCGAACCCGGACCTGATGGAATTTCTGATAGCCGATCAATGCATCCGAGGCATCCCCGAACGCGTGCTGAATTGCTTGCTTGTAGGCGATCAGTGCCTGTTGATGCTGCGATTCGGCAAGCCGGAGATTTCCGCGAAGGGCGCCCCCGGTGAAAATGGGCTGGCTCACTTGAGCGCCATAAGACCAAGTTCCAAGTTGCGAGCCCATCAGGGCGGAGAACGCGCTGCTCCGTCCGAAGGCGCCGCCACTGGAGCCCGTCAAAGAGAGTTGTGGAAAAAACTCCGCCTTGGCGACTCCGATTTCGGCGTTCGCGGCAACCAGGACTTGCTCAGCCTCGCGAATATCCGGCCGTCGCTCGAGTAACGCGGAAGGCAGGCCCGCCGGCACTTCGGGAGGAAGCGGCTGCTCGACCAGCGGGCGTCCGCGCGTCACGGCTTGCGGGTAGTTGCCAAGGAGAATGCTGATGGCATTTTCCTCCTGCGCTATCCGCCGCTCCAAGTCGGGGATTTGCGCGTTCGCCGAATCCAGAACCTGCTGCGCCTGCAAAACGTCCAGCTTCGTGGCCACGCCATGCTCAACGCGAAGATTGGTGAGCTTCACCGAGTCTTCCTGTGTTTTGACGGTCTCGCGCGTGATTTGAAGTTCAAGGTCAAGTTGCAGCAGCGCGAAATAGTCACTCGCCACGTCGCTTACGAGCGTCAGTATGACCGTCTGCCGGGCATCCTCTGTCGCAAGCAGTTCGGCGCGCGACGCCTCCGTGGCGCGCCGAAGCTTACCGAAGAAATCCAATTGGAACGCAGCATCGGCTGTCAGAGTCAAGAAGTTGGATTTGGTTTGGAAGTTGTGTTCTTTCCCGCCGCTGAAATCGCCGTTGCCCTGCACCTGCGGAAATAGATTGGAACGCGTTATGGCAACCTGCGCGCGTCCTGCGTTGATGCGCTCTGTTGCAATTTGCAAATCGTAGTTCTGCTTAAGAGCGGTGCGCATGAGTTCTTGTAACTGTGGGTCCTGGAACACTTGCCACCATGGAAGGTCAGCATAGGACGCGGCCTGCGCCTGGACTTGTGGATTCCCGCTCAAGTCTCGGAAAGCCGTTGGAGCTTGAACGACGGGACGATGGTAGTTCGGTCCGACCATGCACCCGGCGACTACACCCGAGGCCATCAAGGCCAACCTGAATGGCGTAAGTCCCCTAAGTAGGTTGTTGCGCGGTTCTTCTTTGAGGCGGTTCTCGCGGTGCATCTCAATCCCCCTCAGCTGGAGCGGGTGTTGCCGGAAGTGCTGCCGAAGCATGCTCCTTGCCGGCACCTGACCATTTCTCCACCAGATAGAAGATCGCTGGCACAAAGAAGATTCCGATCGCACTCGCGGCCAACATTCCGCCGATCACCGTGGTGCCCATAATTTGGCGGGCCACTGACCCGGCTCCGGTAGCGATCCACAACGGTACGCAACCCAGAATGAACGCGAAAGACGTCATCAAAATGGGCCGCAGACGAAGCCTGGCTCCCTCCAGTGCGGCATCCGCGAGAGGCTTTCCGTTCTCGTATTGTTCTTTGGCAAACTCGACGATCAAAATCGCGTTCTTGGCAGCAAGGCCGATGAGCATGACCAGGCCAATTTGCGAGTAGATATCGTTATCGATTTGAACCATGTAAGGCGGTAGGAAAACACCGAGCAAGAAGCGGCGCAACCAAAGAATTCCAAACGCTCCAAAAATCGCCACGGGCGTGCTCAGCAACACGCTGAAGGGAAGCGACCAGCTTTCGTACAAGGCCGCCAGAACCAGGAAAACGAATAGCAACGAAAGCCCGAAGATCACCGAAGACGGCACTCCTTCCCGGGCTTTCTGTTCCTGATACGAAATACCTGAGTAATCGAAGCCCATTTCGCGCGGCATCGTCTGCTTGAAAACATCTTCGAGCGCCGCCGTCGCCTGGTCCGCGCTGTAGCCCGGCGCCGCACTGCCATTGATTTGCGCCGCCCGGTATTCGTTGAACCGCATTGTAAATTCCGGCCCGAGTCGCGGTTTCACGGTGGTAAGCGTGGACAGCGGGACGTTTTCTCCCTTGTTGTTGCGAACGTAAAACTGCCCCACGTTTTCCGCCTTGGCGCGGTAGTCGCCTTCCGCTTCGATGTAAACCTGCCACTGACGGCCAAAGCGATTGAAATAGTTGATGAAATATCCGCCCATGAACGCCTGGATCGTCCGGTAAACATCGTTTAAGGGCACACCTTGCTTCAGCACTTTGTCGCGGTCCACATCGACAAACTGTTGTGGGACGCTCGGCAAGAAAGTAGTGCTCAAGCCGGCGATCTCGGGACGTTTGCGGGCCGCATCGAGGAAAACGCCAAGGTTTTTTGCAAGGAACTGAACATCGTTGCCGGTACGGTCTTCAAGGATGAAAGTGAACCCGCCGGAAGTGCCGACGCCAGGAATGGCCGGCGGTGAAAAACTGAACGCAATCGTCGCAGGTAACCGGCTCAGTTCCCGGTTCAGATGTGCCTTGATCGCTTGGAATTGTTCGGCTCTCGTCGTGCGCTCATCCCACGGCTTGAATGTGACAAAAAAGAACGCGTTGTAACTGGTGCGCACGTAGCTCAGCAAACTGAAACCGACGATGCTTGTTGAGTATTGAACGCCGGGCGTGCTCATCAGGATTTTCTCTACATCGGCCGCAGCCACAGTTGTACGTTCCAGCGAAGCGCCGTTGGGGAGTTGAAGATTGACGAAGGCGTAGCCCTGATCTTCGTCCGGAAGAAAACTCGACGGTACTCGGTTGGCAAGAAATCCGCCCGCCAAGGCAAAGCCTATGAGCAACACAACCACAACCACGGTTTTTCGGATCAGAGCCGCACTCCAGCGGACATAGCCCTCCGTGGCGCGCTCAAACGAGCGATTAAACCAATCGAAAAATCTCTGCAAGATACCCCGGCTTGGTTCTTTGGGACGAAGCAAAAGAGCCGCAAGCGCAGGGCTAAGGGTGAGCGCGTTAAACGCCGAGAGCAGCACGGAGATCGCAACGGTGACGGCGAACTGCTGGTACAGCCGGCCGGTAATGCCGGGAATGAAAGCAGTAGGAACAAAGACCGCGGAGAGAACCAGCGCGATCCCAACAACGGGCCCCGAGAGTTCTTCCATTGCTTTCAATGCCGCGTTCTTCGGCGTCATGCCCTCCTCGATGTGCCGTTCCACACCCTCCACGACAACGATGGCGTCGTCCACCACTAACCCGATCGCCAGCACGAGACCAAAAAGAGAAAGTGTATTGACGGAGAATCCAAATACCGGGAACAGCACGAATGTGCCGATTAGCGAGACCGGCACGGCAAGCAGCGGAATCAGCGTGGCACGCCAGCCTTGCAAGAACACGTACACCACGAAGATCACCAGTGCGAGCGCAATCAGCAGCGTCTTAACAATTTCCTTGATGCCTTCGGTGACCGCGCGAGTTTGGTCGAGTGCAACGACGTAGTCCATGTCCGCCGGGAAGCGTTGCTTCATCTCCGTCATTAACTTCCTGACGCTTGCGGCGGCGTCCACCGCGTTCGAGCCAGGCAGTTGGTAGGTGGCGATGACCGCGCTTGGTTTTCCATTCAATCGACCCACTACGCTGTAGTCCTGTGAACCCAGCTCGAGCCGCGCGACGTCCCGAACTCGCACAATCCCGCCGTCAGGAGTCTCGCGCACTACGATCTGTCCGAATTCTTCTGGTGACGCAAGCCGGCCTTGCGCAAGGACCGAGTAAGTAAATTCCTGCCCTTTTGGAGCCGGTTCGCCGCCAGCTTTTCCGGCCGGGTTCACCGTGTTCTGCGCCTGAATGGCGCTAACGATTTCGGGAACGGTAATCCCCAGCTTCGCCAATTGGTCGGGCTTCACCCACAGCCGCATCGCGTATTGGCCGGCACCGAAGACTTGAACGTTTCCGATGCCCGGCGCGCGTGTGATTGGATCGGTGATATTGATGTATGCGTAGTTCGCCAGAAACTTGGCATCATAGGTTCCGTTTGGCGAGTAAAGAGCAATCAGCATGAGCGGGGCAGACACCGCCTTGCGGACGGTGATTCCGTAGTTGTTGACATCGGCGGGAAGTTGCGAAGCGGCCTGCGTCTCGCGCGCTTGCGTGAGAATTAAGTCAGTGTTCGGATCTGTTTTCACATCGAAGTTCACGATCAACGTCGTATTCGAGTTTCCGGTGGCATTCAGCGAATACATGTAGTTCATGTTGTCCACGCCGCTCATTTGCTGCTCGATGGGAGTGGCGACCGCCTGCTCCAGAGTTTGCGCGTCCGCACCAACATAGGTCGCCAGGACTTGAATCTCAGGAGGGGCGATGTTGGGAAACTGGGCCACCGGCAAACTCAGGATGGTAATGGCGCCAACGAGCACCAAAACAATGGAGATCACCATGGCGACGATGGGGCGATTGATGAAGAATTTTGACATCGGATTACTTTCCTTGCGTTCCTGCCGCAAAAGGCTCGGGGTTCACCAGCATACCGGCGCGTACTTTCTGCACGCCTTCGGCAATCACGCGTTCACCCCGCTTCGGTCCGTCCGCGATGACCCACTGGCTCCCAACACGATCGCCGACAGTGACCGTTCGGATGCTCACCTTGTTGTCATCGCCCACTACCGCAACTTGATAGCCGCCTTGCAGCTCCGTAACGGCACGCTGAGGCACAAGTAACGCATCTTGCTGGACGCGGATGACCGCGCGAACTTTGCCATAGCCTCCGGGCCGCAGAATATTTCCTGGATTGGGAAATAGCCCGGCGATCCGAATTGCCCCCGTACTCTCATTTACTTGGCGGTCCGCAAAGTAAAACGTCCCAGCTTGTGGATACGTTGAGCCGTCAGCCAAAATCAGTTCGAGGCGCAAATTCTTGTCAGCCTCCTGCCGGGTAGTCTCGGTCGGATACCGTTTTCTCCACGCCAGATACTGCGGCTCGCCGACGGTGAAATAAACCTTGATGGGGTCGACGGTGGAGACGGAGGTCACGGGCCCGCTGCTTAAGTTGACGAGGGCCCCCACCTGAAGCTGTGCCTGCCCGGCGATGCCGTCGATGGGCGCAGTGAGGCGCGTAAAATCGAGGTTAATCCTTGCAGTCTCAACGGCTGCCTCAGCCGATCTAATCTGCGCTTGGGCCGTGGCCACGGTGGCTTTCGCGGCCATGTTGTTCTGAACGGCGTTGTCCAGATCCTGCTGACTGGCGGCTTGCTCTTTTGCCAGAGGGATGTAGCGGTTGACGTCAAGTTCTGTCCTGCCTTGCACGGCTTGCGCATTGGCGAGCACCGCCCTGGCTTGCGCCAACTGACCTTCGGCCTGGTCGAGAGCCGCTTGAAAGGGCCGTGGATCGATCTCGAAAAGTAACTGGCCTTTCTTGACGAACGCCCCTTCCTGATAGCCCTGACGCATTATGTAGCCGGTGACTTGCGCGCGCACGTCGGCATTGGTGAATCCGTCAAGCGTGCCGATCCACTCGCCGTAAATCGGAACATTTTTCTGCTCGACCTGCACCACCTCAACGTCCGGAGAAGCGCCCGCCCCCGAGACGTGCTTTGGCCTTACGGCCCCAATGATCAGGCCGAGCACGAACAAGCAAAACGCCCCGCCTATCCAGAACTTGTATTTAGAAAGCGTGTTCATGGCCCCTCCAGCAGTGAAAACTTTCCCCGAATCGAGAATCCGTGCTTCCACTTGGCACGGAATTGAATAGGTTGATGCCGCACCAGCCGAGGAGGATACAAACAACCAGGGACGCTGACAAGAGGCGTCAAACTGCATGGACGGCTTCCGCGTGGAAGCGCTTAGCCGCGAGAAATCCCAGCACGATGAAAATTAGCATCCTCCTCGATTCTGATTTGGTTCCGCGATCCAACAAGCAATTCCATCGTGGTCACGATCTTGTAGGCATTGTACGGGGCGACAAAAAGGAGAGTCGTTCCGCCCCGTGAATACCGCCGCCAATGGCGTTTCTCAATTCGAGTCGTTGCCTCTCCTTTTTTGTCGTCCCGACGTCAGCACTCTTCTTACGCTGATGCCTGATGGCTGCGTTGCACGAACGCCAACAGGTCAGCGTTGATTTGGTCTGCGTTGGTCGTCGGCATGCCGTGCGGAAAGCCCGGATAGATCTTGAGCGTAGCGTTCTTCAGTAATTTCGCGGACAAGGGCGCCGCGGCAACGATGGGTACAATCTGATCGTCGTCGCCATGCATCACCAGCACGGGGATGTCGATCTTTTTCAGGTCTTCGGTGAAATCCGTCTCCGAGAACGCTTTGATGCAGTCGTAGTGGGCCTTGACGCCTCCCATCATGCCCTGCAACCACCAGTGCTCACGGATGCCCTCCGAAATCTTCGCGCCCGGCCGGTTGTATCCGTAGAACGGGAGCGTAATGTCTTTGTAAAACTGCGCTCGGTTCGCCGCAAGCGCCTTGCGCAGTTCGTCGAAGGCCGAGATAGGCTGACCGTTAGGATTCTTTTCTGTTTTCAGCATGAGTGGTGGCACGGCACTGATTAGCACGGCCTTGGCAACACGTTTGCTGCCATGGCGGCCCAGATAGCGCGCGACCTCGCCACCACCTGTCGAATGCCCAACCATAATGGCATTCTTGAGATCGAGCTTTTCGAAAAGCTCCGCCAGATCGTCCGCATAGGTGTCCATCTCATTGCCGTTCCACGTCTGGCTGGAGCGCCCGTGACCTCGCCGGTCGTGCGCAATAACGCGATAGCCGCGCTGCCCGAAGAACAGCACCTGTCCATCCCAGTCGTCCGCGGTCAGGGGCCAGCCGTGCGAGAAAACAATCGGCTGACCTGCCCCCCAATCCTTGTAATAAATCTGTGTTCCATCTTTGGTCCCAATTGTTGCCATTTTTTCCTCCTCTTTCGCTACTGCTTCCGAACTCCAGGGCTCTTGTTTCGTCATAGCTGCAATACCGCCAAGGCGGCTCTCTCTAGGCAGCATTGGCCGTCGAATGTCTCCTATAGCCCACAGTCTTGCGCCAAAGCATTGCATCCATCCGCATCATTCTTTCTCATCCCTAGGCTCCTCCTTGAAATATCCGCGACTTTTCCGCATGCATGGCATTGCCATCCGCCATCACGCGGCGGACAAAACACGGAAATTGCGACCAATTTGGCGCCTACGAGTGAGGTTTAGAAGCGACGACCTGCGGAGCGCAACTCTGGCATGGAACAACCGTCCTTTAGTTGCGGCCACGGAGATGCACATCGCTTTCGCTGCTTCCCCGATCGAGCACTCCTGTAGCTGCTGAATCTCAACGACCTCCCGCAGCGCTGGCCTCAGGTTGTGGATCGCTTTCTTCAGAATTCCATCTTCTTCGCGCCTCGCAAAGCGTTTTTCAGGGTTCGGCGCACGATCCGCTATTTCGTAAACCCGGTCGCCTGCGGCCGAATCATCGGGATCCGCGATGGCAACCTCAAGCGAAGTTCTCTTCTTCCGGAGAATCATGAGCGCCGAATTGATCGCAATTCTCGTCAGCCAAGTCCCGAAGCTCGACCTGCCGTCAAAGTCCCCGAGGTGAACGAACGCTCTCAGCAGTGCGTCCTGAACTGCGTCTTCGGCGTCTTCACGGTTCCTGGTTACGCGAAGCGCAATGCGTCGCAATTGCTGCGAGTATCGCTCGCAGAGCGCGCCGAACGCTGCCGACTGCCCAGCCTTGGCGGCTTCCACTAGGCTCGTTTCCGCCGGCTGCCGGGACTCGCACATGGCAGATCGAGTTTTTCCTTTACCGTTCGAAATCGCTAAGTTCTCCAAGATCATGTAGTGCACCCCCACTGGAGCTGTTCTCGAGTTGCACTGTGGCGGTTCGTGTCTAGGACGCTCCCTGTCATAGCATCATCAAGCGACAGGCTATTCACCTTCTGGTCTTGCGTCAAGCGAGCCGGCCGAGCCGAGCGCCAAATAGCTTTAAGGGGCTCGAGAATTGCCGCTCGAGTAAATCCCGCGAGGGCTCGGTGTCGCCGCGAAATGGTATGCTGCTCTCAACAACTTCTATTCTGGGGCCAATGGCGAATGGACTCACTAACTCGGCGCGCGTTCCTTGAAACCGTATCCGTCCTGACATTTGGCGGAATCGCAGCGAATATCCCTGGTACCCCGGCAGGTTCCCCTTCCGAGCCACACATCATTTTCCCTACGCACGCCCGGGATCGCATCTCGGTCGCGTCTTATCCCTTTCGCGCCTACATCGTGAGCCCGGACAATCGCGATCGCGACACTAGCCTTCCCGGAATGAACCTGCTTGATTTCCCAGCTCACGTCGTCGCGAAATTTCGTATTCACAACGTTGAGCCACACAGCCGCCATTTCACCTCGTTGCAGACGGACTATCTCGACAGTTTCCAGCAAATCTCGCAGAAGGCCAGAGTGCGCACCGTAAACATCGCTGTCAGCGCTTCCAAAAGTTTCTACGATGCCGACGCCTCCGCCCGGGAAATGGCCGTCGAATATGCAAAAAAGTGGGTGGACGTTGCCGTACGCATCAACTCTCCAGGTATACGCACGCACATCGTCGCTGCCAAGAACTCGCCCCCCAATCTGGAGCGGGCTGCGGAGAGTCTGCGTCGGGTCGCTGAATACGCTGCCGAGAAAAATATTGTCGTCACACTCGAGAACGACGATCTGGTCAGTGAAGACGCTTTTTTCCTCGTCAAGGTGATCGAGGCCGTGAACCACGCTTATCTTCGCGCCTTACCCGATTTCGCAAATTCCATGATGACGGGAGACGCCGATTTTAATTATCGCGCCCTGCAAGCTATGTTTCAGCATGCCTACAATATTTGTCACGTGAAAGAGGGCGAAGCAAACGATGACGGCAAGGACTTCAGCGTGGATCTAAAAAAATCGTTCGAGATTTTGAAGTCCAGCGACTATCGCGGCTATTGTTCGATGGAGTTCGACGGCATCGGCGATCCGTACAGTGCAACTTCGAAATTGATCGAACAAACGATCAAATACCTTTCTTAGTGGCGTTTACAGATTCGATCGTGCGCTCTCAACCTGGCTTAGCTCCCGGGCGGCTTGTCACTGAACGTCTCGCCAGCCAAATCCCAATACTGTTTTTTACCGGACCAGTAAGCCTCGGTTGCCATCATATTCGCCACCGAATGCGCAAATCCATCCTGCACCGTGCAATGCGGCTGCTGCCGCGATCTCATGCATTCGAACCAGTTCGTCATGTGCTCCAGTGTTCTGTCGTCGATGCCCAGCGGCGGAAGCTTCGTTTCGCCCGGAGGCAAAACGAATTTCGCCGGCCTCTTTTTGTCAATCTCCATGTCATCCTCGTGATTGCCCTTCTCTTCGACCAATTGATAGCGCGGGCTTCCCTCGCCGCCGATATTGGTCAGCGTTGCCTTTTTCCCCATGTAGCGGGTCGAAGACGGTGCGTCGTTTCCAAAACTCGTCGCGTAGCTGACCAGAAAACCCTTCGGGTATTCGAACAGTGCCTGAAACGTATCGGCATTCTCCCGCCCATCACGCCATGCAAAAATTCCCCCGTGCGCCGCGGCCGAGCGCGGAAAACGGTCCTTCATGATCCAATGCACAAGATCAATCGCATGGCTCATCCACTGATCCGGAATCCCGCCGGAAAATTCCCTGTACAAGCGAAACTCGCAATACACTTTCGGATCGAACGGCCGGTGCGGCTTCGTCAGAAGCCACTTTTCCCAATCCGTATCTTCTTCGCGAATCAGTTTTGTTTCTTCCCGCCCGCGCCATCGCGGACCGTGATAATTCCAGACGATCTCGACTTTGCTCACTTCCCCGAGTTCACCCGTCTGGACTAGATCGTGCGCTGCTCTCTGATACGGTTCGCTACGGTGTTGCGTTCCAACCTGCACGATCCGATCGCTCTTCGCAACCGCGTCGCGCGCCGCTTTTACTTCCGCCAGCACGTTGCCCATCGGCTTTTCAACGTACGCGTCCTTGCCCGCCTCGACCGCCATCTTCAGAATCGGCGAGTGTGAATGTTCCGGCGTGGAAATAATCACCCCGTCCACGTCTTTCAGCGCGAGAACGTCCTCCAGGTACTGAAAAGTGCGCGGGGCTCGGCCGTGGTATTTCGCGTTCGTCGCCGCCGCTTTCTCGCGGTTCAGTTTCCACAGATCGCAGATCACAGTCATCTCAGCGTTCTGACTCGTCTTTAACTGAGCCGCGATCCAGGCCAAATCGCTTCCGCGGCTCCCCGTTCCTATATGCGCCAGTGAAATACGGTCATTAGCGCCCACGATCCTCTCGTAGGAAAGAGCGCTGCCCGGCAATGCCGCACTTCCCGCAACCAGCGCAGCCGACTTGCTCAAAAATTTCCTGCGGTGGATTGTTTCTTTCACAGTTTCTTCCGAGTTGCTCATCGTTCGACCTCCTCACTGCACTGCCACCGCTAGCTGCTGAAAAATCTCGACGCTGGCATTGTGTGTTCGAGGTCGCGGCTTGTCAATCGCGCCCGCCGACTGCTGACCCCGGAGCGGCGCGAGCCCCGGACTTGAGGGCGGGGTAAGCCGCGACTATATCGGGATCGCCTGCTGGTCAATATAACGATAACGCGTGATTTCTTCGAGCGGTGCGCCGCCACAGGGGTTCACCGAGGGAGAGACAGAAACCCTTCGCCGTCCAGCTGTACCCCGAAATCGGTCCCGACCTTAAAAAAAATGGGTCTTAAGTGGCTCGATGGCCTGGCCGTCGCAGACGCAGCGCCGGTATAATACGGCTGTGAAACGGCGTCACCAAAACGGGGTCGGAACTCACGTACCGGCGGGCATCTCGCATGAGTCTTGCGTAAGAAGGAGGCTGTATTCCCATCCTTGGTATCGATGTCGGAACGAGCGGAACCCGCGCCGTCATTCTAGACGAACACGGCGCGGTTCTCGCCTCAGGCACGGAGGAGCACGCGAATTTCTCCAGTCCGCAACCTGGATGGGCGGAGCAAGACCCGCGTGACTGGTGGCGGGCCGCCGCCATTGCGGTTCGCAAGGCTCTTCAGGGTTCAGGCCTGGCGGCCGAGTCCATCGCCGCAGTTGGCTTTTCTGGCCAGATGCATGGCGCCGTCCTTGTGGACGAGAACAACGAATTCATCCGACCGGCGCTGATCTGGTGCGACCAACGCACGGAAGACCAATCCAAAGAGCTCGAGCGCACGATCGGAATTGATCGCCTGATCCAATTAACCTGCAATCCTCCGCTGACAAACTTCACTCTGACAAAACTTCTGTGGGTCCGCGAGCACGAGCCAAATAACTGGCAGCGCGTCCGCAAAGTCATGTTGCCGAAAGACTACGTGCGCCTGCGCCTCAGCGGCGAATCTGCTATCGACGTCGCCGACGCTTCGGGCACTCTTATGCTCGATGTGGCGCACCGCACCTGGTCGAGCGAGGTCCTCAGCAAAACGGGCATCGACTTGAAACTGCTCCCCAGACTCTTCGAATCCCAGGAGATCTGCGGAAGAGTTTCGCAAGTTGGCGCAGTCGCAACCGGCCTCCGCGTAGGTACGCCCCTCGTCGCCGGAGCTGGCGATCAAGCGGCAGGGGCGGTCGGCATGGGCATCACGCGCGCCGGAGTCGTCAGCGCCACCATCGGTACTTCCGGAGTAGTTTTTGCTGCTACTGATGGCCCTTCGCTTGACCCCAAAGGCCGCTTGCATACTTTCTGCCATGCCATACCCGGCCGCTGGCACGTCATGGGCGTCACACAATCCGCTGGACTGTCGCTGCGTTGGTTCCGTGATCGCTTTGGCGCCGGCGACGACGACGGCCGCGATCCCTACGAGCGCATGTCCGCAGAAGCCGCGACAGTTCCAGCTGGCGCAGAGGGCGCTTTCTGGGCGCCGTACCTGATGGGCGAGCGCACTCCGCATCTTGATCCATTGGCGCGCGCTGCATTTGTCGGCCTCTCGGCCTCCCATACTCGCGCGCACCTCATCCGCGCCGTCCTAGAAGGCGTCGCCTACAGTTTGAAAGACACGTTCAGCATCTTCGATGAGATTCGCGTGCCCGTCGAACGCATCCGCCTCGGCGGTGGTGGCGCCCGATCACCGCTCTGGCAGCAGATCCAGGCGGATGTTTATGCGCACGAAGTCGAAATCTTGAAAGCGGAAGAAGGTGCAGCGTACGGTGCAGCAATCCTCGCGGGAGTCGGTTCAGGCGGTTGGAAGAATGTGGACGAAGCGTGCGACGCCGTTGTGAGTGTGGCGAAGCGCGTTAGCTCAAGCAAAGAAGGCAGCGCCGCTAGGCGTCGCGACTATCAAATTTATCGCCGGATTTATCCGGCCTTACATTCCATCTTCGCGGAGAATCAATCCTCATCCGCAAACTGAGCGGCGAACGCAAGCAAATTCAGCAGAAGCAGGCGGGCTCATTCATCATCGTCAAATTCTCTTTTGCCCCGGCTTGAAGTAGTAGCAATACACCGCTCCTATCAACGTCAGTAGCGCGCCCCACCACACACTCGCGTGCAGGTTATAGAGCACCACTTGCTGCGCTGGAGGATGCCAAATCTCATAAACCCCAGCGCCCAGGATCAGCACTCCGTTGACAAGCAGCGATATCCCAATAAAGAACCAAATGGAAACCATGTTTCGGACCTCCAGCTACCACAACTACCAGAAGACAATGTTCAGAACGATGAAAACGACGGCAACCACTCCCGCCCAGAAAACCGGTTTCTGATACACGGGAATATTTCCGACCGACGGAACCGGCGTCAACCCATAGACCAACCCGGTCAATTCCGCGTCCGTTTTGGGTTTGGTCGCCAAACTCACCACAACCGTCACAGTCACGCAAACGAGAAAAGACCACAACGCTTGAAACATATCCTGCGCCAGGGCTTTCGCGTGCGGCGAGAGCGCCACATACCGCAGCGCCGTTGGATCGACCTTCACCCATGCCCACATGCCGATGGAAGACAAAGTGCCGCAGAGCAAACCCAAAAAACCGCCTGGACCTGTCGCCCGCTTCCACAGCATCCCGAGAATCACTGTGCCAAACAGTGGAGCGATGAAGAAACTGAATAGGGCTTGCACATAGTCCATGATGCTGGCGAACTGCATGACCAGGTACGCGGTGCCGACACTGATCAGCACACCAATCACCGTCGTCCACCGGCCCATGTTCACGTAGTGATGGTCCGTACCCTTGCTATTGATCAGTGGCCGGTAGATGTCGTACGTCCATACCGTGGTGAACGCACTCACATTCCCAGCCATACCGGACATGAACCCGGCGATCAACGCGGTAATCCCGAGCCCAAGCAAGCCGGGCCCGCAGTAACGGGCGAGCATCAGCGGAAGAACGTCGTTGTAGCTGTGCGCTCCGGTGACAGCGGCCACCGATTCGGGTACCAGTTTCATCGGAAGCACAGCCAAACCCAGTAGCCCTGGCAGGATCACGATGAGCGGAACAAACATCTTGAACCCTGCTCCAATGATGGGCGCGAGCTCCGCGCTGCGAATATCTTTGGCCGCGAGAATACGTTGCACGACCAGAAAATCTGTCGTCCAGTAGCCCATGGAGATGACCGCAGCCAGCCCGAATACGATCCCGATCCAATTGATTCCCATCGGATTGTTTGTGAAGGAGCCTAGTCCCGACCACAAGTGCACGTACTGATCCGACGCCCTCTGGGCAATTTGCAGTTTCAGATTGCTCCACCCGCCGGCTTCATACAGGCCCAGAATGGGAATCAGCAGCGCCCCTGCCCAAATCAAAAAGAACTGCAGCACCTCATTAAAAATTGCTGACCTAAGCCCGCCGAGCGTCACATAAACAGCCACCGTCAACGACGACACCCAAATGCTGAAATTGATGTCC
>Ga0207103_10229_pt1 | contig 15901 bp, 17 predicted proteins | sample Alteio_BWMinHeat_81_FD_153546 | JGI IMG/M metagenome (GOLD analysis project Ga0207103, IMG submission 153546) | Enriched cells from forest soil in Barre Woods Harvard Forest LTER site, Petersham, Massachusetts, United States -... | ecosystem: Environmental > Terrestrial > Soil > Temperate forest >...
GCTCGATCCGTATTCATCGCCAGGACATCCAGAAGCAGATATTTAACGCCCTCGGCATGACGGACGAAGAAGCGCGCTCACGCTTCGGTTTCTTTCTCGAAGCGCTGGAGTACGGCACACCGCCCCACGGCGGAATCGCCCTCGGCCTTGATCGGATCGTAATGATCCTTGCGGGAGCGGAAAGCCTGCGCGAAGTGATCCCATTCCCAAAGACTGCGAAGGCAGTGGATTTGATGGTCGATGCGCCCACGCCGGTGAGCCCGGCTCAGTTGAAGGAATTGGGCATTATGGTGAAGCCATAACCGGGAGGAGCGGACGCGAAGGTCACGAAGGCAAACCGGGCGGTCGCAAAGCCGGGATAAGAGGTGAGGATTTTGGTTGAAAACTAGGACCGCCCGGCGGTTCAGCCCGCTGTGCGATTTTGTGATCTCTCCGTTTTCCTTCGTGACCTTCGCGTTCGCTTTTCTAGGGCGTCTGTGACACGCAAGACTAGATGGCCAGGTAGTGTTCCTTTGCGATTCTCGCGACCGCTTCGCCAAAAGTCTCGCGCGTCGCTTTTTCCCGGGACGAGGAAAGCTTGCGTACTTTCTGGCGCACGAGATACTCGTCATTCAGGCGAGCGAGGCGCCGTTTAGCGGCTTCCGAATTGGCTTTCATTCGTTCGATTGTTTGCTGGGAATGTTTACTCGAATTCATGGTGAGGACTCACAGGTATATTGAAAATTGCTAAGAAGTCAGAAGGTTGATAGAGGCGGAAGCAGCCCGCGCTTACTGGGTGAATCCGGCTTCGATGACTCAGTATTGACGCCGGAGCGTTTGCAGTCTTCCGCTGCATCTAGGATGTCCGGAGTCACTGCGCAGTTGCACGTTTTTCTTTGGTTACCTGGTTTGAGGTTGCCTGGTTGTCTGGTTTGACAGGGGCGTATGCCAGGCATAAGGTCGAAGGAGAGTCGTTTCAGATTGTTTAGGAATCGAGCCCTTACTTCGATGCGGCTCGAAAACACTTCACCGCCATGCCGTCAAAACGAACAGCCAGCAGTAAGTCTCCCTTGGACACCACCGAAGCTCGGAAAACGCTTGCGTCGATTAAGCGCGATCTGCGACGAGTCGAGCGGGATGTGAAGGCCCTTTCCGGTACCGTCCAGCCACCCGCAAAACCCTCCAATCAGGCTGAAAATCAGAACTGATGTTGCCCTCCCAGAATGGGAGTCTGAAGTGAAGCTGTCGTAAGCGCTCACTCGACCTCCGCATCAGTACACCGCGGGCAAACGCGGGCCAGTTTGCAATCCTCCGCCGATCCATTCTGCTCGCACATGAAGGATTTCGCGCACTCATCGCAGCGATGAGTGTGTGTACTGCGCGTGAGAATCTTGGGTTCCGAATCCTTCATTGCACTCAACCGCCCTGCCGCTTCGGACTCGACCTCCGATTTTTCGCTGGCTGCGATCGATGAGATGGATTGGGATCAATTCAGGGGGCTATGAACCTGGTCAGGCTACGAATTGAAGCCCCAGGCCTGCAACAGCTCTGAAGGAACGAACTTGTGATCTTTGTTTCTCCGCGCCCATTCCTTGAGCGCCTCCGAATCGACATATTCGTCGGGGCGCAGTGCCAGCTTCTTGGTTTGGAGCTCGAACTCGCTCGCGGTCGCAGCATAGGCGCTGGGAGGCTGTGGCTGGCACCAGTTCGGATTACCGCGCGGCTTGGACATTATCGAGTTGTACCACTGAAGGCACGCCGTTACCAGCTTCAATCGAAGCACCTGCCCCGGTTGTTTCGGATGAAATGACCGGAATTCACTAGCAAGGCGTAGGTAACCGGTAAAAGACCTCGCGGACGCGTATACTCGAAGCAGCCGCACATTTCCGCCCCACCAGAGACCATAGACGGACTTTGCGACCTGCTGGTCCGTCAAAACTTCCGATTGATCAGGCTCTCGCGATTAAGTCTGTGCCCTCGATGGGGTCTGGCTAAGGCGAGCGACAGAAGAAGGTCAGTGCAGTTGCAGTTCAAGGAGGCAGCAATGAAGGAAGAACACGCCAGATGCGAAACCTGTACGTACGATCGCCGCAGCGATCCAGTGACCGCGGCGAGTAAATGTTTGTACTGCGGAAATTACGCTCTGCCCAAAACTCCGGTCGGCAGAACAGCGAGCAAGAATGCTTGATACCAATTTCTGCCGTTTAGGATTGAGGTAAATTCATGGCAGTTCGACAATGCGACTGCGGCCACGCGAAGCGCGACCACACCATTCTCACATCCAATAATTACGGCGCATGCAAAATCTGTCTTTGCAACGAATACAAAGCCGTTATTCCTGCCGCAGCATCCGCCGTACCCGTTCCGGCGAATTAGCGATCCCGCAAAGGATCAGAAATCAGTCATTCTCGGTAGAGGCGGGCGTGAGAGTCCATCTACCGAGCGTCGCGGGAAGACGAGCAACAGAATCGCCTCCCATAGACTGAAAATACTAGCGACTCCTGCTGTCTTTCCGATTACACTTCGATGCCAATCTCATGGCACCGGGAAAACGAACAAAACTTCGCCGCTTTTTGAGCGCACTGCTTCTGCTGGTTCTGTGCGGATACGCAACACTCCTGTTCGCCGTGGATCGCGCCATGCATCGGTCACCGGAGCAATTTGGCCGCTTCATGTCAAAGATGCCGATGGCGGTCTTCCTCGTTACTCCGTTTGAAACGATGTGGACGCGCGCCCGCGCCGGCAACGTGAACGTTGGCGATGTTGCGCCTGATTTCACCTTGTCCAGTTTGGACAAGAGCTCGCATCTGGATCTCGCCACTCTCCGAAAAGAAAAGCCTGTAGTGCTGGTCTTCGGCAGCTACACCTGACCGCCGTTCCGGCGGGAGGTTCCTGCCCTCAATCAGTTGTATGCCGATTACGGCTCTCACGTGAACTTCTACGCCGTGTACATCCTCGAAGCGCATCCCAGCGACGTGTGGCAGATGCAGAGCAATGTGCGCGACAAGGTCGTCTTTGCCAGTCCCACGAGCTACGACCAGCGCGAATCTCTCGCTGGAATGTGCGTGCGAAAGCTGGGAATAAAATTCCCGGCGCTGGTGGACGATTTCAGCAATCGTACTGAGCAGGCCTATACCGGCTGGCCCGATCGCATCTATCTCATCGGCGCCGATGGACGAGTGCGCTATAAGAGTCGTCCAGGACCGTTCGGATTCAAGCCAGAGGAACTGAAGGCCGCTCTCGCAAAGCTGAAATAGGTTGCGGTTCCTCGATTGCTTGCACGTGAAGGGAATTTGGGGTGGGCCGCTAGGGATGCGAGTACCACTTACGAGAAAGAGGAGTGGGAACGGCGGTACGGAGAACCCTTTCCAAAGCGATAATCCTTCCGGGCCAACCTCCCTCATTTCTTCTTTCTGGAGCTTTCAACCGTCTTCTCTCGCGTCTTCCGTTCCCGTTTCGGAGTTTTGACTGCCACTACGTCTGTATAGAGGAGCCGCATCTTAGGCGGACTTGGGTAAAACAGAAACGATCATCTCTCGGATTGGCTCGCCATATGTCTCAATAGAACCGACCACCAGTCGTGCCTCGGCGGTCAGCACGTCAATTCCGCTGAACGAAACTCTGACCCAAGCGTCGACGACGATTCCCTTGTCGAGCACTCGATCCAGAACATCGATCGTCGCTTGATTTGCTACGTGTTCAATTGACATTTAACATCCCTTCCCGGTTTTGGTGGGGGGATCATCTTGCAACTCAGCCGCCAATTCGTTTCATAAATGATAAAGATCTGGTATTAGCACATATCTTTTCATACAGCGTACATCTTAAAGATGCCCATTGGTCGTCTGTGGGTTCAGTTTTAGACAACGGAGTACTGTTACAGCATCCGCTCATTTTCTTTTCTTTCTGCTCCCCCGCGCTTAGGCGCGCTCCGTCGATAAGCTCATTTCGTTCTTTTTTCCCTAGCGGCACGAGCCTCACCGGTCGAAGGTGCCGGACGGTAGACACCAAGCAACTAGTTCGGTTTTTGTGTTGTGGCGGCACGTTCCTTCGCGTCTGCGACGAGCGCGTCGAAACGGGGTCTCCGTGCAGCGATTTGAGGTCAGGATCCTTTCTATGCTCAGATCGGCAGCCTGACCGCGGTTCCAGGATCCTCGCTGGTAGTCGGACCTGCTGTTGTTTCCATAATTGAGTTATCCCAAGGACTCGGAAACGTTGTCGCTGGTCACCGTCACATAGTGTTGTCGGAACTGATCCAGAAAGCCCACACGTGGCCCTCTGATCTACCATTGCGATTCGGGCCATGCCCTTACGATACCTATTCAAATGAGGAGCCCACAGGTACAACAGGCATGCACGTCACTTCGAAGGAGTCATGTCCATGTGGAGCCCGTCTCGCCCGAACAATCATCCGCCGCAGCCGTCTGCCGAATCGCACGCGAACATACCCGCGCCCCGCAACCCTGTATCCATGGCAAGTCGGCAGTACAACGAGGGGAGTTCCTACATAGGCAAATCGCTGGTCATCAAAGGCGAACTGAGCGGTTCAGAACCCATTCACATTGAAGGCCGAGTCGAGGGGCCTATCTCATTGCGCGACTGCCACGTCAACATCGGTCGCGACGCAGTTGTGATGTCAAACGTGGAAGCCGGCGAAGTTATTGTCCGCGGCATCATGCATGGAAACCTCACGGTTAGTGATCGTATAGAAGTTCAGAGTGGCGGATCTGTGATGGGCGATGTTGCGGCCGGGCGAGTCAGCATCGAGTGCGGCGCCCACTTCAAAGGAAGCATCGATATGCGCCGCTCAGACCCGAAGGACCACGTCGAAACCAAGACCAAAACGGAACAGAAGGAGGATAGCGTGGATGACTCTCAACATTCACCAGCGTTGGTTTACTGACTCTCCAGCATCCTCACCCAAATCTTCACACCGGCGAAACTGGTGTGGTGGCCCGGCGTTCATGCGCTTGAGCGCAAGCAACCCGGAAATTCTCACCTCTGTCGGTCGCGATTCAGCTCGTCCTGAAGGTGTTATTGTTGTGGCGAACCAGCTAGGGATCTGACCAGTTTGCTTATGCTGTGTGCGACTCACCGTCCTCGACCTCAGTCGCAATTTGACACTCCACCAGACGGCAAACGCCCCCTCACCTCACCCGTCTCGATGGGTTCCTCTACCGAAAAACCGAGGCTCTTCAATGTCGCTGATCGGACGGGAAATTTCTCGAGCACCTCTTTTAATCGGTTTAATCGGTTTGCTCGATGTTCCAGGAGCTTCAGACTGTTCGACAAAATTGACAATCGCTCGATTGGCACGGACCTGCGATCCCGCTGAAAACTACAACAGGCCTCAAACAGCTCATCACGGACGCGCCGGCAACTCGCGCGCGCTTGCGTGAGCTCGTTCTCTTGTCGCGTGAGATCAGCAAGCTGCTCTTGTTCCTGTCGCGTGAGATCGACAAGTTCCTCCGACTTCGCTTCGTTCTCAATTGCATTGGTTCGAAGCAAGGATTGTAGAAGTACCTGGAACAAAAATTGGTGCCGCTTCAGTGCTGTCGGCCGCTCTTGTTCTCGCATAAAAGTCTCCATTACCAGACCTGAGAGAGCAAGAGCTGGGCCAAATAGGCGCTTTGTTTTGTGATCGTTAGAAACCGGATGTGAACTCAATCGGGCAAATTATTCCCGCATATGTAAATAAGGTCGGAGCCGAGGACTACTGAATGCGGCGACCAGCAGCTCGTCGCCATGATTCCATCTGCGAGCCAAGAGCGAACTGCACCTGCTTCAGAATCATTCGGCCGAACACAGGCGATCTTCGGAGTTTTCGCGGGCACCGCACCTTTCGTTTTTTTTTCCGCCCAATCGACTGCGATGCCCTTACGAAACCTTTGAATAAGCACTCCCGCTACGTCTGTGCCGAAGCTCTAGGTTCGTAAGGCACCTGCTACCAAAAGCGATTTGCTTTCGGAAACGCTGGAATCCCAAAAAATGCACGTTGCAATGAGAGGGTTTAGAACGCTGCCTGGTGGCCGACAAGTAAATGGAATAATTCTGCGAGATGCGCAGTATGTGTCGGTCTCATGCCATCGCCTGACAATGCTGGCGAATGAATTTCTGCTGTTCGTTAGTGATGTCGAGGAACTGAAAACCGTGAAAGGCACCGCTGTGGTATCGGACAGAGGCGGGCAAAACGAGCATCCGATCGCTCAGCATGAGCTCAATTAAGACCGTGTCACCAGTCTCAAGAACCATCGGCACCTCAGCTCCAATGCCCCCTTCTCCAAGGCTGCGGACATTTATCCACGTAGGAGAGGAACGAACTTCTTGCTTGGCGGTTAGCAAGACCCTGATGTCAACCCTGTGGCGGGGATGGGTGCGTACCCGGTGGCGGGCTGCATGCGTCGGTGGGACAGCGTGCAAAGCCGCCTTGAGACGATCCAACGAGTCCCCTTTATCCACGACCTTGGTGGCCAACTCGTGTAGGCGTGCGGGAATCTGCTGCGGAGTCCCTGAGTAGACAACGATAGGCATCTCCGGAGCGACGCGCCGGATCTCCAGCGCTACCGCCAGTCCATCCATGCCCGGCATCCTGTAATCCAGCACCACAGCATCCACCGACGTACGAGCGAGGATCTCCAGTCCTCGCAAGCCGCCCTGAGCCGTCAGTACCCGATGACCAACGGCTTGGAAGGCCTCCTGCTCCAGTCGCAAAATGCTGGGCTCGTCGTCGATGCACAAGATGGTGATAGGGCCGAAACTGCCGTGCGGTGACATCGACAAGCCAACTCGCGGTGAAAACTTCAGACGAACAGACTGCACGTGCGTCCGGGCACACCAAAGGCCGATGGGGCCCCAGTTTTCACGATCTCCCGCTGGAAAAACACCTGCAGGGGGGCCGAACCTATTCCACTATTGGTGAAAGGCAAAGACTAGGTCTTTCGACTCCGGTCTGGTAGGGCAAAGGCCGATGAGGTTTGCTGTGCACCGCTTTCGCGCAAGCACAGCGGATCCCAAAGAAGTACACCTGCGACGGGGCAGATATCTCCCGAATTGCGATGATCGAACGCTGCTTCGGGCACAAAGAGCTTCGGGGACAAAGAGCTTGCCGTCGGCCTTTTGGGAGAGGAGGTGACCCTTGACTTGATCGCAGGGCGCGGGTGCTGGGCCGCAGGTAGAGATCGGAACGGAGGTTACCGCCGAGAAGAAGGACACAGAGCCAAGGAGGAGATCCAGCACGCCACTGATCGTGTGCCGGCTGCGCACAAATGCGCATTCAGGTTCGGACTCTGGGGCGGCAGGGCCAAGGCCTTTATCTTTTCCGCCTCAATCAACTGGCGAAACGAGGGGCAGTACTTGCTCTTGCGATCATGAAGCAAATATCTGCAAATTGGCCAGGATGCCGGTTTCCTTCAAGGTGAGATTGCGTACTATCTGCTTCATCCACTCCTGGGTTTTTAGTCTTGGCCGATGAATCCAGGCTTCCAAATTTCTCCATCGTTACTGAACATTAATCAGATAAACGTCCGAGCACTGTCCGGGAACGTGCATATTATTTGGGCAGCCGTTGGGGAAAGCCATCGTGCTTGTGAAGATCACGTATTTGCCGTCCCGGCTGACTGAGGCGTGGGGTTGGGCCCAGTAGCCCTCTCCGCTGCGCGAGCGTGCGTGAGCCAGACGATAAATCGCGCTGGCATCAATCTTAGCCAGGATAATTTCGTCTTCGTAGAGCTCCCATCGGACTGCCGATGGCGGCACCTGATAATTCGCATCGTTGGTGAAGAACTCAGGTCCCTGCGGGCGGGCGTCAAAAAAAGAAATTGCGGCCCACGGTTGAGATGCACTTCCACGATAGCTCACATGCCAATATTGCGGATGATCGAGTAGACAGATATTTCCAATCGAGGTCGCCTGGCCCGCGATCATGCTGTTCAAGGGCCGCACATCCAATCCCCACCCGCTGGGGCAGGGGTTGATAAGATTCGCCAGCGTGAGCGAATTGTTCATCGCAAGGAAAATCGAATTTCCACTCAGGTCGTATCCCGTGTCGTAATGATCAGTCTTGTCTTGCAAGTGCACTAAAGCACTCCCTGTCCAAAGCCGGATCCCGTTTTCGGCGGCGCTGCCGTCGTACATAAATTCCATCGTCAGCAGATTGTTTGCCGTAAGCTGCAGTTTGTGCAGACAGCCGGGCTGGGACGCTCCTGTAACACTTCCGCTTATGGTGCACGCGGTGGTGTACACCGACGTTTTGGTCTGCTGACTGAGCGACCAAACGAAAACATCCATTGTGTTATCAGCGTTCTGGCCGACGAGAGCGATGTGATCGCCGTCCTGAGACAGATCGGCCGAGTCCGGCGAAATGATGCCGCTGTATTCACTAAAGGTGTGCACCGGCGTCCGCTGGATAGTAGTGCCGGTTACCGTCCCGCTGAAGAGAATGTTGTAAGACGTGTAGTAGAAAAGATTTCCGTTCGTGGCATCCCATATCGGATGCCCGCTGAAGATCGGCGTATTGGCGCTGGGCACGACGGCCTTTCCATTGAGATCTCTAATGCGCCACAAACCATCATTGGAAATGATCAACAGCAACGTATCAGTCGCGTTCATGGGTGTGAAAGTGGAGTAGTAGTTCATGAAACTCAAGTAGCTCCCATCCCATGTGGTTTCATCGATGCTGCTGTTGGTCAGTCGCTTTACTGGACATCCAAAGACGGGGTCAACATAGCTTTGACCGGCCGCCGGAGGAGTAAAGGTGTCCCAGTTTGGCGGGAGGTGCGGCAATCCGTCGTCTAGCTGTCCGCACAAAATAGCGTTTTGCCTGCCAGGCTTAAATGCAACCGCCGATTCAATCCAGTCGGCCGGCGCCGACAAATTGAAAGAGCCAGCGTACGTTCCTGCTGTAGAAGCCGTCTGATCCGCTACCGCGAACCCAAGAGTTGTTGCAGTACGCAACGTGTACCCCGACCCCGCAGTCCATACAAGTCCTGTCGCCGATACTGCTGCGCCAGTTATGATCAGTTCGTTTGCATTGGCGGTCGTCACGGGCGCAGAAGATGGGCTGCCGCTCGACACGCAGCCGGCCTGAGAACTGCTTGCCTGGGCATCCAGGGGATTGGCTGTTGCGACACCAGAATATTCCAGAACTACGAGTGCCATTCCGCCTGGGTTGGCAGTCGTTGCAGTAATCGTGTCGTTCCCTCCGGCAACGTTCGCTGCGTAGAAGAACTCTTGCGCCATGCCGCACTGGTTCGTGATTAGAGTAGATGTTGCCGGGGCATAAGTGTTTCCTACGCTGTCCGCAATCGAAATGCTGCCTGGCTGACTAGAGCCAGGTACTACATAAGCGACGATCAAATTGCCCGCGGTTGTTGGTGATGGGAGGGTAACGGAAAGCGACGTAGTCGCTGTTCCAGTGTTGCCTCCCGTCGTGCTCTGGACAGGACTGATGGCAGCCGAGGCGAAAAGATTGAGGCAGAGCAGGAGCAATGTGAACGAGGAACTTCGCATACCGGCCTCTTGTTTTTCTGTGCTATGAAATGTGCTCTAGCGATCAAGGTCAATACTACATAGACGCTCGGCTGCTCCGATCTCCCGAAATGAGTAGAGACTGTCGGAGCAGACGAATGTTTACAACCACTGGTTCCGATTGAGGACACCACTTCTTTGCCAGGCCTCGCACAACAGAGTCATGTCCTTCGAGCAGCAAGTGAGGTGACGAGTGCCCGTGCGGCCACGCAATCGTCCCCATCGGTTCAAGCCGAACTAAAGGGTTACGAAAGTCTGCCGTTTGTGATACGACACATTCTGTGACACTTCCGTAAGCCACGATATGTCGCTCACAAGACCATGTACCGATTCCTTCACGACTAGTCTTCCGTAATCTACAAGCTCTGAGCCTCCCCCGCTAGCATGCAAGTTAAGAGTGACCGGTTCTTACCCTGGCTGGATCGCTATTGGCTGCGAAGGGGTAGAACGCCATGTAGTGAGGGAGGCCAGTGCGTGGAACACTCTCGCTTGATTCGAACTCTCGTTGTTCTCGTCGCTTCGATTGCCGCCGTTCTTGTCACCGGCTGTGGAACAACGGGCGCCAGCTTTTCGCCTCCTCCCCCAAGCGCTGGTAGTCAACTCACGGTCAACTCGACCACACTCGATTTCGGAAGCATGACGGTTGGAACGACCTCTACCAGGACTGTCAGCGCAACCGTTAGCGGCAGTCTCAAGGTGACCATTAGTCAGCTTGGTGTTACCGGGTCAGGTTTCAGCGTTTCGGGGATTTCGCTTCCGTTGACTTTGATCCCAGGGCAAAGCGCGTCGATAACTGTAAGTCTCGATCCTCAAACGTCGGGTTCTATTTCGGGAAGCCTGAATATCCTCAGTGATGCGACGAACTCTTCCGTACCTGTAGGATTAACGGCTGTTGCCGTGGCTCCTGCCGCGCCATTTCTCTCTGTGAATCCGGCTTCCGTAAATTTTGGAAGCGTTGCCGTGGGCAATTCCTCCGCTAAGTCGGTAGTAATCATCAACAGCGGTAACGCGAGTGCGAGCATCTCGCAGGTGAACGTGACCGGAGCTGCTTACAACGCAACTGGACTGAGTCTGCCTTTGACACTGGCTGCGGGAGCGACTACTTCCCTCACACTGGATTTCGCTCCATCGGTAACCGGTACCGCGACCGGCAACGTTTCACTGGTCAGCACTGCCTCGAATTCACCGACGAACTTAGCGCTGACTGGAACCGGAGCTGCGGCACCCATTGCGCAACTAACTGCCAGTCCCATGAATGTAGCTTTCGGCAACATTACCGTAGGAAGCAATGGCACGCAGTCGATTGCGATCAGCAACACGGGTACTGCAAACCTAACCATTTCGCAGATCACGACTTCGGGCACTGGCTTCAGTGGAAGCGGCCTTACCGTCCCGCTCACGCTTACACCCGGGCAGAGCGCAAACTACACGGCGCAATTCGTGCCGACCTCTGCCGGAAGCGCCTCGGGGCAAATCTCGTTCGTCAGCAATGCCTCCACCAATCCTAGCGTCGCGTTGACCGGCACCGGAGTCGCCGCTCCTGCGCCTCAGCTTAGTATCAGTCCGACCAGTTTGAGTTTCGGAAACGTGAACACTGGAAGCAGTGCTGTCCAGTCCATTGCCATCAGCAATACAGGCAATGCGAACCTAACCATTTCGCAAATCACGACTTCGGGAACCGGCTTCAGCGGAAGCGGCATCACGGTCCCACTGACTCTTACTCCAGGACAGAACGCTAACTATACCGTGAAGTTCGCACCTGCGTCGGCCGCCAGCGCCTCAGGACAAGTCTCGTTTGCCAGCAACGCCTCGACGAATCCGACAGTTTCCCTAACCGGAACGGGAGTCGCTCCTCCGACGCCTCAACTTAGCGTCAGTCCGACGAGTCTGAGCTTCGGAAATGTAGCGGTTGGAAGCGGCAGCAGCAAATCGGTTGCGATCAGCAACCCCGGTGGCGCAAATCTGACTATCTCGCAGATCACCGCTTCCGGTACAGGCTTTAGTGGAAGCGGTATCACTGTTCCACTGACTCTTACTCCCGGACAGAGCGCCAACTACACCGTGCAATTCGCACCGGGGTCGGCCAGCAGCGCCTCAGGACAGATCTCGTTCACCAGCAACGCATCCACAAATCCGACGGTTACTTTGACCGGCACCGGAGTCGCGCCGCCGACCACGACCTTGAGCGTCTCTCCTACGTCACTGAGTTTTGGAAACGTAACTGTGGCCAACACCGCAAGCTTGACAGAAACGCTGACCGCCTCCGGAGGGTCGGTGACAGTTTCTGCGGCAGCAGCAACTGGAAGCGGATACTCGATAAGCGGCCTGACCTTACCGCTAACGCTGTCTGCCGGACAAAGCACGACGTTCTCCGTACTATTTCTGCCTTCAGTCACGGGCAGCTCCAGTGGCAGCCTCTCGTTTACCAGCAATGCCTCCACCGGACCATCGCCCGTATCTCTCTTAGGAACCGGAGTTGCAGCCGGATCTGGTCCGACGTGCGGCAAATTGAACGATGGTCTCGTCCACCTTCCGACGAACTACGATACTTTCACCCCGCCTGCAGCAGGCCAGAGTTACGTCGATCCGGTCTATGGATGCACCGTGAAGCGACTGACGAATGGCAGCGCCGAAACGCTCGGCGACGGTACCCATCCGGGCCTAATGAACTTCTATTCAACGCTCACGGCGATTAACGCGGGCGACACGACGTTCTTCGCAGTGGCTACAGATGGAAACTGGAGTATCAGAGACACAAGCGGAAATATCGTGGTTCCCACATCCAATGTGCCGGGCTTCAGCGGGCACCCGGTATGGGACGCTGCAAACGGTAACGTCTTCTACTATGCCCAGGGCAACAGCGTCTATAGCGGAACCATTAGCGGCAGTTCCGTTATCGGGACTGTGCTGCATACCTTCAGCGAGTACATCGCGGTCACGTCGATGGACATGGCCGACTTATCGCAAGATGGCGATCACATGGCGCTGATCGGACAAAATTCCAACAGCACCATGGATATCTTCGTCTGGTCCTTCAGCCAGAAAACGAAGACCTCGATTTATACAACGACTTGCACCGGCAGCGTTGCCGGTGCGGGACAGCCCGGCTGTCTGCATAAACTGCAGCTTACGCCAGATAATCGACTTACTATTCAATTTGTCAATGAGGGCACCGGGGCTGAGCAGGGAGTGCGGCTGTGGACGGGTAGCACCCTGGTGCACATGCAAGACGTAAACACCAATCACTACGACACCGGCTCTGACCTGAATGGCAATCCGATTTTTGCATCGGTCGTCAACTCGACCATTCTGTCCAGTGTTACCAGTCCCTGTCCGAGCAATTGGGGACTGGATCTGCGGCAGTTGAACAATATGGGGTCAGCAATATGTCTGCTTGATAATCAGCCTTACTGGCACGTCAGCTATCGTGGCGGCGCCTCCCAGCCCTGGATCACGCTCTCTTTCTTCGACTCGCGCACTCCAGGACCGGAGTTCTTCTCAACCGACTCCAATTACCAGACGATCTCAACCAGCAACTGGCAGCTCTATGAAGACGAGATCATTCTGGCGAAAGTGGATGCCTCCAAGATCTATCGTCTGGCCCATGCGCGATCGCGCAGCATGGAGAGCTATTGGGCACAGCCGCACGGCTCCATTAGCCGAGATGGGAAATACATTCTCTTCTCCAGCAACATGGCCCATCCCAACGGCTGCCCAGCAAATATGCACGTCGCCAACGACTGCTCAGATGTGTACATGATCCAAATCCAGTGAGGAAGAAAATGAAGGGGAGCTCCAATCTTGGGAGAACTTTGGGAAGTTTGCCCTCGGTAGATGCACGCTGCTTTTGTCTGAGCGGTGTACGTCAGAGATATAGAACAAACCCACAATTGGCATTTCCATGCCCAGACCTAGAACTATACCCGCATTCGAATGAGAAGGCTGCCGTTTGAAGATGCACAACCGAATCCTTACAGATCCAGCTTGCCGCGCCATTTCGTCGTTGCTTCGTGTGTGTTGCTCGATTACCTAACCGCTAGATAAGTTACTCAACCCCAAGCTTGGTGCTGCACGTGTTTTGCACCACGTTCTTTTCAAATCCTCAGGCCGACAACTCCAAAACGAAAAGGTAAATAGAACGATATGAGACGATTCCCCGTTGTCGCAACTCTCCTAGTGTTTGTGTTCTCCTTTCTAAACGTAACAAATTCGGCAATGGCGCAGAGCGCTTTAATGTCTCTCGTCAGTTTTGGCGCCGTGAATGCCGGATCGAGCAGTATTAATGTGGTCACATTAGTGAACAATGGGACCGTGAGTACAACCATCAATCAAGTCACCGTAAGCGGTACGGGTTTCACTGCTAGCGGCATCACCACTCCTTACACATTACCGTCCGGAGGCACAGTCAATCTAAGTATCACATTTGCTCCTCCGACAGCGACGAGCTACTCGGGCACAGTCACTGTCACGTCGAGTGCGCCGAATTCTCCACTTAGCATCGCTTTGTCCGGTATGGGAACGCAACCGCCTCAAGCGCAACTGACGGCTAATCCCGCCAGCGTGAGTTTTGGGAACGTCAATGTTGGAACCATCGCTACGCAAACTGTTACCCTAACTAACAACGGAAATGCGAGCGCGACGATCAGCCAAGTGAGCGCAAGCGGGGCTGGCTTTTCAGCAAGTGGATTGTCGACGCCGCACACGCTGGCAGTGGGTGGCACCACTTCATTCAAGGTAAGTTTCTCGCCGGTCGCGACGGGAGCTTACAGTGGATCGATTGCGGTAATTAGTAATGCATCGAACTCGCCGACATCGGTGTCGCTCTCCGGAACGGGCATGACGTCAAGCGCCGTGTCCGCCCCCAGTTGCGGCCAAGTGAACGACAAACTGGTACACCTCCCACCGAATTACGACACGTTCACACCGCCTGGAGTGGGCCAGAGTTATGTTGACCCGGTCTATGGCTGCTCAGTGAAACGACTGACAAACGGCAGTCTTGAGCAATTAGGGGACGGCTCTCACCCCGGGCTTATGAACAGCTATTCGACACTCACTGCGTTGAATGCAACGGATACGATGCTGTTTGTACTCGCCAGTGACGGCGAGTGGAGCATCCGAGACACCAACGGCAACCCCGTCGTATCCAACAGCAATATGCCCGGTTTTAGTGGCCACCCAGTCTGGGACGCCTCAAATGGCAACACGTTCTATTACGCAATGGGTAATAGCGTTTATAGCGGAACAATCAGTGGCAGCTCCATAAATGGGAGCGCGTTGCACACTTTCAGTGAGTACAGCGCAGTCACTTCTATGGATATGGCGGACTTATCGCAAGATGGGGATCACATCGCGCTTGTCGGCCAAAACTCGAACGGCACTATGGACGCTTTCGTCTGGTCTGTCAGCCAGAAGACCAAAACCTTGACTTACAAGTCGGTATGCACCGGCAGCGTGGCTGGTTCCGGACAGCCGGGTTGCCTGCACAAGTTGCAACTTACCGCAAACAATCTGCTGAGTATCCAATTCAATAACGATGGAAGTGGTTCTGAACAGGGTATCCGGTTGTGGAACGGTAGTAGCCTTGTGCATTTGCAAGACAGAACCGGCCATTACGATGTGGGATACGATCTCAACGGGGATCCCGTTTTCATCTCACTCAACAATTCCTACACCTTATCAGGGGTCAGCAATCCATGTCCCAGCGGCTGGGGCTTGGATGTGGGGCAGTTGACTAACCTGAGCTCCGCTGCCTGCCTGCTCGACAATGTACCGTATTGGCACATCAGCTATCGCGGCGGTACCTCGCAGCCTTGGATAACACTCTCCTTCTTCGATTCGCGTACCCCTGGGCCAGAGTACTTTACGAAAGACGCAAACTATCAGACGATTTCCAGCGGCAACTGGCAACTCTATGAAGGCGAAATCGTTGTGGGCAAAGTCGACGGTTCCAGCGTCTATCGACTAGCTCACGCCCGATCACGCAGCATGGAAAGTTATTGGGCACAGCCTCATGCGGCGATCAGTCGAGACGGGAAATACATCGTCTTCAGCAGCAATATGGCTCATCCCAGCGGTTGCCCGGCGAATATGCACGTCGCCAACGACTGCTCGGATGTCTACTTGATCAACCTTCACTGAGTTCCGACAGCCCAGTGAAAAATGAGGAGATTTACCCAAGACTCTCGGGTAAGAAGAAATAGTTTGTTGCCAGTTCGTGTTTACGGCGAAGCCGCAGCTCTCCGTTAGCAGGAACGTAGGCTTTATATCCGAGATCCTGAAAGAACATGAATGTCTTGGAGGCGGTGGTTTCCGAGTCATCGGGATCACCGCCGATTTCAATCAACCAAGAGGGACGAAACTGTTCGACCAACTTCCTGGCTCCAATCAGCACATCGAG
>Ga0207103_10230_pt1 | contig 15807 bp, 12 predicted proteins | sample Alteio_BWMinHeat_81_FD_153546 | JGI IMG/M metagenome (GOLD analysis project Ga0207103, IMG submission 153546) | Enriched cells from forest soil in Barre Woods Harvard Forest LTER site, Petersham, Massachusetts, United States -... | ecosystem: Environmental > Terrestrial > Soil > Temperate forest >...
TTTTATGTACTTAAAGTCAAGGTGACCATAAGCCCATGATTCGGGGAATGCACCTTCGTCATTAAAATTACTTCCGCTGATGATATATTTTATATTGAATTTATTTGCCGTATTAAACAATAATGCATTGATGGCATGATCAGTTGGTATCTCAATGTCGGGTGTTGAAGCATACAGAAAGGAAAGTTGAATGTCTCTGAATTCATGCCAATCAATTACATGGGTATACAGATCAATGCCGAGTTTCTGCAATGTTTTTTCAATATTGCTGACTGCCAATTCCGAATTCCAGCCATTATCAAGATGGACTGCCAATGGTCTGAGCCCCATTTCTTTTACTTTCCAGGCCACATAGGTACTGTCAGTTCCTCCGCTAACACCGATAATACAATCGTAATCACGACCTTTCCCTTTTTGTTTTATTTCTCCTATCAGATTTGCCAATTCCTGCTCACGCTTTGATTCGTCAATAATGCGTACCGATGCTTTTTGTAAATACGATTTACAATGATTGCAGATTCCTTCTTCATCAAAAACAATTTCATGATCTGTGGTATCCATCACACATCTTTTACAGATCTGATATTCTCTTTCTTTCATTTTAAGTATTTTTCTATTTCTGTTCGTTCAGGAAAATTAATGAGAACTCCTTTTAATTTACCGTGATATACAAACATACTTCCTGCGGCAACAGCCGAAGCACCTGCATTTTCAACAACATCTTTAAAATCGGAAAGGCTTTTGGCACCGCTGCATGCAATTACAGGAACACTCACCGCGGTTGCAATTTTTTCGAGCATTTCAATTTCATAACCATTCATCATACCATCTCTGTCAACAGATGCAATCATGATTTCTCCAACACCTTCGTCATTCATTCGTTTTGCAAAAATTACAGGATCTTTTATTTTAATTTCTCTGCCTGAATGGGAATACACCTGATATTTCCCCCAGAAATTTTTTTTGATATCAATTGATCCGATCACAGTACTGCTTCCAAAGTTTGTTATGATTTTTCTCAACTCAACAATTGGCTCGAACAGGAGGGAATTAAATATCAGTTTTTCAATACCGATGCTCAATAATTTTTGTGCGGTTTCAAAATCGTTGATTCCACCACCGTAAGAAAATGGCATGAAACATTCTGTTGCAAGTTGCTCAAGTAATTCGAAATTCGGAAGATGCTTTTCTTTTGATGCAGTTATATCAAGAAATATCAATTCATCCACTTCCTTGTCGTTGAATATTTTTACAGCATTTATCGGATCTCCGATATAGGTTTCAGTTTTAAACTGAATCGTTTTTACAAGACCTTTATTCTTTAAAAGTAAAACGGGGATGACTCTTGTTCTAAGCATTTATTTCTGCAAAATTTTTTAATAACTGCATTCCGAATTTATGGCTCTTCTCAGGATGAAACTGTACACCGTAAATATGATCCTGATTGATTGCAGAAGTAAACGATATTCCATAATTTGTTTCTCCGGTTATCATCACGTTATTGTTAGGTTTGAAATAATAAGAATGAACAAAATAAAACCTCATTTCCTGATGTGGCATATTTTTAAAAAGGATATTGGATTTTACATCTTTAACAAGATTCCATCCCATGTGAGGAATTTTCTTCTGAGGATCATCAAACCGGAATTTCACCACATCTGCATCCAACCAGCCTAAACCTTCTTCGTTTCCTTCTTCACTTCTTTTTCCCAGAATCTGCATCCCAAGACATATCCCTAGAACAGGAGTTTTGTCGTGCATGACTTTTTTATTCAGTACAGGTATTAATCCGCTTTGTTTTAAATTCAACATCGCATGATCGAAAGCACCAACTCCCGGAAGAATTATTTTATCAGCTTCCTGTATTGTCTTTTCATCTTTGGAAATGAGTACATCGGTGAACCCTGTTTTTTTGAGCATGTTTAGGATGCTGCCGAGATTTCCCATTCCATAATTCACAATTACGATCATTGCTTATCATTTTTTAGTTGATTGTATACAGATACAATTTTTTTTGCGATAGTTTCCATTTTTACATCTTCAGACAATAATGCACCATTACTTCTTTTGTCACTTTTTAAAACAGACAGAACGTTTGAAGCGATCTCTTCAGGATCTCTGCTGTCGATGACATAACTGTTCGATACATTTTTCAGACGTTCGGCTGCGTCTCCACAATTTACTGATACGATCGGAAGATTGCATGCCCTTGCTTCTTTCAGAGAATTATTTGAACCTTCATGAAAAGAGGTCAGCAACATTACATCGGCAGCATTGTAATAATATACAAGTTCATTGTGTGGAATTTTATTCAGGATCTTCATCTCCGCATCAGGAATTATTTTTTGTATAATGGAGAAAATTTTTTGGGCAAGAGGAAGATCTTTCACTGTTGCACCGAGTCCGCTGAAGAAGATAATATATTTTTTTTCATTTGACCACCCCAGATAATTTTGGGCTTCCATTTGTGACATCGGTTTAAATTTACTAAGATCCAAACCATTCGGTATTGCTGTAGATTTATTTTTTGAAATTTTCCATAATTCATTTCGCATATTTTCTGACTTGGTGATAATTGATGCAGCTAATAATGCAGATGAATTTGAGAGGAACTTTGATATGTGACCCGAAAGTGTAATCTTTCCGTTTTCAGAAACCATTCCTATCAGGTCGCTTCCACTAAATGAAATGATAACAGGACATGGAGAAAAAATTACGGCAGTTATTGCAGTTGTACTTCCCCAAAAAACATGAACGAAATCAATATTTTTTTCTTTACAGATCTTCCGCAATCTCAATCCCGCATTAAATAATTTCACAGGTGATTTTCTTTCGCTTAAATGACCATACTCAACATCAACACCAAGTTCTTTTATAGAAACCAATTGGGAGTCGGCATTAATAATATCTTGCTTAAGATAATCCCTATAATCATTATCGTCAATCGACCATCTCCGCAAATAATGTTCATCTCCTCTTCCGTCTTCACGTTCTACTTTATTGCCAACATGTAAGTGAAACACTTTCAATATTTACGAATGTGCTTTTTCAAGATGCAGTTCAAGTGATAACAGCATTATAACTCTTTGGTATAAGCCTTCTCTTGAGACATCCGAATGCATTTTATCATTACAAAAGGCTATGACCCAGGACTCATAAATATTTTTATCCAAATATTTTGAGACGTATGCATCCTTTTTAATCAGATAGTCTTTTACTTTTACTTTGAACTCACTATTTGTCCAACTATCAACCGGAATTCCAAACCCTTGTTTGGGTTTGTTGGCAACATTCAAGGGCAAAATTTTTCGTGAAAGTTCACGCAAGACATATTTAGACTCATTTCCCTTCACCATCAGGCGATACGGAAGTTTAATGCCATATTCAAATAACTTCTCATCCAGTAATGGTACTCTTACCTCCAGACTTTCTCTCATACTTGCCGTATCCACTTTAAAAAGATAATCATTGGCAAGGATCAGTTCAGTTTTTAAATAATTGGTGGCTGCAGAGAGTTTTTCAAGTTTTGAGAGCGCAAGGTTTTTGGCAAAGTTCCATCCTGTTTCAAAATATCTGTTTGGTGATAACATTCCAGGGCTGCCTTTCCATAGTTTCTGATGTTCTTTTCTTCTTAACCAGGAAAAAATATTCCGTAATATTTCCGCTTCATTATTCGTGTTGAAATGTTCCAGACCTCTTTTTATTCTTATTATCTTATTATTTTTAGAAGGGAAGAGCCTGAGAAAAAATGATGCTCCTGAGCGGATAAAGAATGGTATTTTCTGGAATCTCAGAATTTTTGCAATTTCAAGATACAAATTATATCCTCCAAATGCTTCATCGCCACCATCTCCTGAAAGAGCAACAGTAACATGTTTTTTCATGAGTGATGAAACACTATTCACTGCAAACAATGAAGTGTCGGCAAATGGCTGTCCGCACTGCAGCAAAAGAGATGTTATATGTTCCCAATTTCCTTCATTCGTATCCATCAATAATGTGTGATGATCAGATTGAATGGATTCTGCAACAGCAACTGCAGCCCAGGTTTCATCATATTCTGAATCCGGAAATTTAACATTAAAAGTCTTCAGTTTTCGGTCAATGTTTTTTTGGGCATAGTACGAAACCAGTGATGAATCGATACCACCGCTTAACAATGATCCAAGTGGAACTTCACTTTCAAGTTGGGATTTAACAGAATCCGAAATTAATTTATCCGATCGTTCAAGAGCATCTTCAAGTTTCATTGATTCATCCGGTGTATAATCAATTGAATAGTATTTTACCATTTCAAATTGCAGGTCATTTTTAACGACCAAATACTGTCCCGGTAATATTGCGCGGATATTTTTAAACAATGTCTGAGGAGCCGGTATCATGAACAACGATGAGAAATCATATACAGCCTGCTCGTCAATTGTTTTATCAATTGACGGGATTTTAAGCAATGCATTTATCTCACTTGCGAAAGCAAAATATTCATTTGATTGTATATAGAATACAGGCTTAATACCAAATCTGTCGCGTGCTATAAAAAGTGTATCGGCCTTCAGATCATAAATTGCGAAAGCAAACATTCCGCTTATATCGTTTATGCAATCAACTCCTTTTTCTTCGTAAAGATGAATGATCACTTCGGTGTCGCTATGACTTGAAAAGATATGCCCTTTCTTCTCAAGATCTGTTCTGAGCTCATGATGATTATATATTTCTCCGTTAAAAACAATCCAGACTGTTTTGTCTTCATTGCACATCGGCTGAGATCCGTTCGGAGTGAGGTCAAGTATTTTAAGCCGGTTATGAACCAGTGTTACATGATCAAAATGTTTGATATGTTGTTCATCTGGACCGCGATGAAACATTGCTTGTTTCATGGCCTCAGCTGTTTTCTCCCTGTTAATTATTTTACCTGTAAACCCGGCTATCCCGCACATAAACTAAATTTTTTTAAAATGATAATTACTGATCTTTGAATATACATCAACAGTTGTTTGGAATAAATGTTTCAGGTTGAACATACGCTCTGCAATTCTCCTTGATTCCGCGCCAAACGCTCTGCATATTTCAGGATTATGATAAAGGTAGATCAATTTAGAAGTAAGTGCTTCAATATCTCCTTTTTCAGTAATAAAACCGTTCACATTATTTTTTATCATAAAAGTAACATCTCCGCAATTTGTTGTGATTATTGGCTTGCCACAAGCCATGGCTTCCATGATCACATTTGGGTAACCTTCATAATCAGCTGTGTGAATGAAAATATCTTTATCAGATAAAAAGGCATCTATGTTATTTATATTTCCGCAAAGAATGAAATTTTTTTCAATACCGGCTTCTTTTATTCCTGCCCTGATGTCTGCCTCAAGTGCACCTTCTCCTGCATGATAATGTACAATATCAGCGCCTGACTGAAGAGCATTTTTAATTATTGGAATTAAAAGATCAATACGCTTTTCGCTATAAAGCCTTCCGACAGATACAGTTTTTATGTGGACGTTATCTCCTGATTTTGAAACATGAAAATTGTTTATATCAAGATGATTTGGAACGATGAACGTATTTCTTAATCTTCTCCTGAGTATTGGATTTTTGAAGTCGTCAGCAAAAAGATGATTATTCGATATCTTGTAAAATGGCAGCCATGAGCAAAGACCTCCAAGTATTTTTCCTGTATCCGTAAAGTGAAGAATCATTCTTGTTCTGATGGCACCAACAGGGATAGTCTTGAGTCCAAAACAGGATAACCAGGTGTAAAAATTTACATAAAAAGCAAATGAATGAAGAAATTTATAAGGATGTCTTTTAAGCTCTTTTCGTATGGCGAATATCTTCTTTAACAGATTCGTGCCTTGATCAAAACAGATTACGTTTATTCCCGACCGGATCAGGTTATTATAATGTGTGTTTTGATCGGACATGTTCCATACAAAAACTGTAACATTAAAATTATTTTTTCTGAATAACAGGGTAAGATATAAAAGTTGTTTTTCCTGTCCGCCATTACCCAGATCACCTAATATGAATGCAAAATATTCTGACGATTTCAAAGTGTTTACAGATTCTGATTGTGCCATTTTATAAATGCTGATATGCCTTCATGTAAAGTTGTTTTAGGATGATAATTAAAAAGTTTTACTGCCTTGGAAATATCTGCATATGTTATCTCAACATCCCCTGACTGCTGATGAAGTTCCTTGATATCAGGCTTCCTGCCAAGAAGAGAATAAATTGTTTGTATCAATTCGGAAAGTTTTACAGGATTATGATTACCTAAGTTTACAGTTTCAAAGACATTTTCATTCTTAACAATATAATCAATTGCTCCCAAAAAGCCGGAAATAGTATCGTTCACAAAGGTATAATCTCTTGATGTATTTCCATCTCCGTACATTGTTACCGGTTCGTTTTTTAATATCATATCCACAAACTTATGAATTGCAAGATCCGGTCTCTGACGCGGTCCATATACAGTAAAAAGACGAAGATTGATAATATCAATACCATACAAATGATGATATGTATGGTTCAGTAATTCACAGGATTTTTTAGTAAAAGCGTAAGGAGAAATCGGATCTTCAACAGGGTCGGTTTCTACAAAAGGAGTTTTTTTATTATTGCCGTAAATTGATGATGAAGAAGCAAAGATCAGTTTCTTTCCATTGCTTTTTCTCCTGATAATTTCGAGTAAATTGTATGTTCCATCGATATTTGTCTTTATATATTCGTATGGAGTTCTAATTGATGGCAGCACGCCTGCTTTTGCTGCAAGATGGATGTATACATCAGGGGAAATGTTAGTAAGGAAGTGCTCGAGACTATCCAGGTCTCTTATATCACATTCAAGTAAATTGAATAAATCTGATGGCAGTAATTTTTCAAGATTTTTAAGTTTAATTTTTTTACTGTAAAATTCATCAAAATTATCAATCCCGAATACTTTATTTCCATCAGCAACTAATTTTTCGCAAAGGTGTGAACCAATGAATCCTGCAGCACCAGTTACCAGATATGTTCTCATATGAATAAATTTATTTGTTTGAAAAAGCTAAATGTTTAATGATATATAAAAGAAATTTTTTGGGTATTTGGAGAAATGATCACATAAAAATACCTGATTTGAATTGATGTGTTTTTTATATTGTAGTCTGTGATATCAGAATATTTATAGTTCATATCGCATTTAAAACTGGAAATAAATAAAAGGCCTAACATCACTTGACGCGAACAAAATAACTCCGACACAAACCATTGAATAAACAAGCGCTTTTCGCCAGACAGGCCATTTTAAATAGGATTCGTAGAAATCAGTATATTCATCAATGTATTGGGATGAAAGTCCGATCAATGAAATGAGAATAGCAAAGCACTCCCCGTAAGAAAACAGGGTATGTGTATTTTTAAAACGAAACGAATTTGAGAGAATGCATATAGTATCACGCATAGAATGTGACCTGAATACGATCCAGGATAAATTAATAAAGAAAAAAGTAAAGATGATGAACAGGATTTTTTTTACTGATAATAACTTAAAATTAAGTTTATCAATCCCTGTTAATTTTTCAACGCTTAGCATGCCGCCCTGCAATCCACCCCATAGTATAAAATGCCAGGAAGCCCCGTGCCAAAGCCCACCTAACAGCATCGTTATCATCAGATTTTTATAGATCTTATATTTTTTATCAACCCTGTTACCACCCAATGGAATATACAGGTAATCGCGTAACCAGGAAGACAATGAAATATGCCATCTTCTCCAGAAATCTGTTATTGTTTTTGCAATATACGGGCGTTTAAAATTTTCGGGGATATCAAATCCCATCAATTTTGCACTGCCAATTGCTATATCACTGTAACCACTGAAGTCGAAGTAAATCTGAAACGTGAATGCAAGTATTCCGATCCATGTTGTTATGAAATCGGCATCTGCCGGATTGTTATAGAGTTTATCGGCATAGTTGGCAAGAAAATCTCCGAAAATAATTTTCTTCACAAGACCTCGTCCAATATATGTTAGGGCAAATTCAAGACCTGCTACAGTTAATTTTTGTGTTTTCTCGAGTTGTGGAAGGAAATAATGCGGTCTGATGATCGGACCTGCAATCATATGAGGGAAGTAAGCAACAAAGAATGTAAATTTTGGCCACTGCCTTACCGCTTTGATTTCCCTCCGGTATACGTCTACGACATAACTCAGGCTTTGAAAAGTATAAAATGAAATTCCTACAGGCAAGGTAATGTTGATGTCCACCCAAGATGCTTTATATCCGATGAATGATAACACATCAAATACTGATGATGCGAAAAAATTGAAGTATTTGAAAAAGCATAATATCGACAGATTACTTATTAGTGAAATCAGAAGGAATATTTTTCTAACCTTTTCGTTTGTTGAGTCTTCAAGTTTTATCGCACACACATAATCAAATTGTGTAGTGAATATAAAAATAACTATGAGCCAGTAATTATTGCTGGCATAGAAATAATAACTGGCAAGCAGCAATATCCAGAGGCGTAACTTAGGAATACCTATTGTTATCCAGCTAAGAGATAAAACAATAATAAAGAAAAATAGATATTCGATGCTGTTAAAAAGCATAACTAATTTTTGATCTTTTCGTATTCTTTTGCAAACAGTTCTGAGAATTTTGAAACACCGGTGCTGTTAAGATGATTATAATCAAAATAATCATCGTTTGTTAGTTTATCCCAATCGATGCAAACATATTTAAACCCATTTTTTTCGACCACACTTCTTACTTTTTTCATGAAATTTCTGTAGTACAGTTTATCACCGGATGTTGTATAATTATAAGGAGCTTCCTCAAATTCGTTTACAATAAGATCGATGTTGTTTTTTCTGAACAGTTCAAGAATAGCCAGAAAGCAATTCCAGTATTTTTTATCTGCAAGAAAAATATCAGAATCAGGATTTTTTATATGTTTTGAACCCAATTCTTTTTGCATTCGTGTGAAAAATTCCCTGCATAATTCTACTCTCAGATAATTTCCTCCTGACTTATAAATTTCTATTGAGGTTATCGTATCATGACTGGTGACAGGTTCAATAGAAAGATAGTGCGGATTATTTATATAGAATTTTTTAAAGGCATCAAATTCATCTGAAAACTTTAATTTAAGATGGTCTTTTATGTTGGGCTTCTGTGTGTTTTTTATTTGAAAGAATGCCTGATCGTAAAGTTCATTCAGATGTATTTTAATATTATTTCTTGCCCCATATACAAATGTGGGAGGCATACTGTAAAAGTAGTTGTCAGATATTTCCCGGAATGTAAATCCCCAGTTTAAATATTTTGGTAAGTTTAAAAAACCGATAGGGTATATCAGGCTTGTTTTAGCTTCACCGGATTTGAAATTCTGGTGACCAAGTGACCAGATAACTTTTGATCCCTGTGGAAGATTCGATAACAACTTCTCCAGATAAGGATACTGAACAGGAAACCATGTTGCCCAATGTGAAAGATTAATAGATCTTGTTCTCAGAAGGCTATCCATTATCTCCGTATCAAAACCGCAGAACGATCTGCTGTCTCCAAAAAAGATGAGATTATAATCACTTGAATGATTTAAATAGTACTTCTGTTTGATTATCAGATTTTCTTTCAGGGCAGTGATCTGCTGTGCTTTTCTGTTGATCAGAAAAATATCGAGAACGAAATATATGGATATACTTGTCAGAACTGAAAAGGTCAGAAAGCAGACAAGATATATACATACAATACTTTTTAGCGACCTCATTTCTTTATTCAATACCCATCCATTTTTCTCTCCACATTTCAAAATTCAGGATATACCATAATTTCGTGAAAAGGAAATTTTTGTGGTCACTGCTTAATTTATCAGAGTCAAAATATTGATCTGAAAGGAATGTTACATATGAGGGATCCATGATGCCGGCTTTTCGTATACGCTCTTCGTTCAGGTAATACAGCATATATTCTTTCATTTCATTCCTGAACCATTTCACCAACGGTATACCGAATCCCATTTTAGGTCTTTCCATTATTTTTTTCGGAACATATTTATGTACGATCGTCTTCAAAATGTATTTCGGGATCTTGTTTTTGTATTTGATTTCCTGGGGAACGGTTGCTATGAATTCGGCAAGTCTGTGGTCAAGCAATGGTTCCCTGCCTTCAAGACTTACGGACATTGAAGCACGATCTACTTTTGTAAGGATATCATCAAGAAGATAGGTTTTATAATCAATAGACAACATACGGTTTAGTTTTCCTATATCCTTTCTGAGGAATCCGAAATCATCAAGATTTGTACGCAGCGTTTTTGGTTTATTTATAAAAAGTAAATTCAGCTCTTCTTCGGAGAATGTAAAATTTTCAATTTTAACTCTTTCAGTAAATTCAGCAGACAATATTCTTGTTACCTGATCAGTTCTGTTCTTAATATTTTTGATAAAATGAAGATGTTCCATTTCACCTGCAACTGACAAAAATAGTTTACGGAATGAATACGGTAACTTCTCAATTGTATTTAAAAAAAAATTATCACCAAAGTATTTTCCGTATCCGCCAAAGAGCTCGTCTCCTGCATCGGCAGAGAGAGCAACCGTAACATGTTTTCGGGCAAACCTGCTTACCAGAATTGTTGGTATGGCTGAACTGTCGCCAAATGGTTCATCATATATTATTGGTAATTCAGGTAAAATATCAAGCGCATCTTTTGGTGTGCAATAATATTCGTGATGATCTGTTCCGAGATACGAGGCTACATTTTTTGCATGCACAGCCTCATTAAATGAGGTATCATCAAATCCTATCGTGAATGTTTTGAGTTTTTCTGTATTGTTTTTTTGAAGTATTGCGGCAACAGCAGTACTGTCATATCCACCGCTTAAGAATACACCAACAGGAACATCTGAAACCATCCTGTATTTAAAAGCGGAAGTCATCAGCTCTTCACATTTTTCAATTGTTTCTGTCTCCGTAAGTGTTGAATCCGGGGTATTATAAAAATCAATGATATCCCAGTATTTTTTTAATGTTGAATTTCCTGTTTTAAGATCAAGTGTTAGGTAATGACCGGGTTTTAGTTTATGGCAATCCTTAAAAATAGAATATGGAACGGGTATATACCCGTTTTTTAAATAGAGTGCTAAGGCATCAATATTTAAATTCTTTTCAAATGAAGGATGATGAAAAAGTGATTTCAATTCAGAGCCAAAAAGGAATGTACCTTTTTTGCAGTAATAATAAAGTGGTTTAACACCTGAACGGTCTCTGATAAGAGTTAATTCTTCTTTCTCTTTATCATAAAGAGCTATTGCGAACATCCCGATAAATTTATGAACCGCTTCTGTTCCCCATTTGTGAAAGGCTTTTAATAATACCTCAGTGTCGGAATGCGATTGAAATGTATATCCGGTTTCAATAAGTTCTTTTTTTATTTCCGAAAAATTATAAACCTCGCCATTATAAGTTATGGTAAGATGATTAAAATTCATTGGTTGAGATCCTTGCTCTGTAAGGTCGATAATGGAAAGCCTCCGATGCCCCAAACCAATTTGAGCATATTGATTCTCCTCAAATACTAAACCGCTGCCGTCCGGTCCTCTGTGAACCATCGAATCGGTCATGCCTGCCAATATTTTGTTTGAAGAATGTTTGTTAAAATCGCAAAATCCGGCAACCCCGCACATTTTTTTAGTAACTATTTTTAGTTGTTAAAAGTAATTTTGATAATGTATCCCCAGCGATCATATGCCCATATTCATTCCAATGCCAGTCATCTTTAAATTCAAAATGATTCCTGTTTTTTTTGAAATCATCATTAAAGACATTACTCATATCAATACATTCAAAGTGGTGTGAGATGCAATTTTCTCTTATCAGTTCATTCATCCATGCCAATTCACTTTTTTCGGGTGGGCGATTAGAATAGATTTCTGTTCTGAGACCGTCTACCATAAATAGTATTCTTGTATGCGGATTTTCAACATCAACTTTATCAAAGATCAAATTGAATAAGTGCATGATGTCTTCTTTGCGGCTTAAAGCAAGATCAATATCAACGTTGCTGTCATACCGTTTTAAATTTTTTTGAGTGAGTTGCGATGAACTGAATAAATTCTCAATATTAAGATTCAGCAACAGGTACCTTATGAACGCTGATTTCATGAAGAGGCGTGTAGTAAATTTTGCCGGAGGACTTGGAATAACAGTATCTTCTTTAAATGATGAATCGTGTTTTGAGTACGTTAAAAATGCAGGTTCTCTTTTTATAGCGCTTAATGATTCCAGAAAATCATTATGAACAATATTAAAGACAATAACATTTGGATGAAATACCTGTTTCACATATCTCGACATTTGTAAATACTGACTCATCGGAGCTCCGGAAATACCGAAACTGTATATTGTATTCCGTGGTAACTTCGACCGAACAACATCACTAATGTTTTTACCTACATCCATCTGAAAGGCCTCAATATATGAATCACCGATAATTGCAATTTTATTTCCGGTCTCTAAAGTGTCGTAATCAACTATGCTGTTCCATCCCATGTTATTTATTCTCCAAAATGCATTATTACTGCAAAAACGTCCTATGGAATGATATCCGGATACGTTGGGCTCATATTTAAGAACAGCATATTTCTTGTCGAATTCACAGAAAGGTGAGTCGGATGTATGAACGAGAAATCTGAAAATACATTCCAAAAAAATGAGGATAATAAAAAATGAAAACAGGAGCGTTAATATCAGGAAGACTTTTTTTTTCATTCTCTCTTAAATGAGATCAGTATAATCAGCTGTATGAATACGAATAATTATTTTTTATTTTATCCGCGATTTAAAAGCCCTTCAGGAGACAGCGGTTCGTTCAGTGTTTTTGAATCTGATAAGGTGAAAATAAAACTCATCAACAACGTTATAAATAAATAGTAGAAGCGTTCATAAAAAACTTCGTGATTCCATCCGCCAATTAGAATACAAATCATTGCTGATATTAATGCAACGCAAAAATCCTGCTCTGTATTTGTCATGAAATTTCTTTTTCTCATGTACAACAAAATGGGATAAAATGTGATAAACGCGAAACCTATTAATCCTATAATGCCCATTGAGAAAAGGATTTCGAGATACGTATTATGAGTACTGACATTTTTTTCGAAATCTCTTCCGGAATATTTCTGAAAGGTTGTCAATCCCCATCCCCAAATAATTTTCTCTTTGATACCAATAATAGCAGATTCACGAATTTCTTCTCGCACCAGAATACTGCTATCTTCCGAAGCTGTATTTATTCGTTCAGAAATAAGTATCCCCAGGTTAGTGGTCAGGAAAAGTACGCATCCTGCCAGAAATGTACTCATTAATTTGATCTTGCCCTTAAACTGTATAATCCTGCTGCCGATAAAAATAAAAATAACAGATGCGGAGATCAGAAGAACACCGGAACGGGATTTTGTCAGCAGGATGGAAACTACCATTATAATGAGGAGGAACAGAATCATCCATTTGTACTTTGTGGTTTTAAATAAGGTTAAATAAATGTGTGTTAATAAGAAAAGTATGGACGCTCCGAAAATTGCGAAAAAATTATTTCCTAACATTGGACTTTCATATCTGATATCAGCTTCTGAAACATCAATTAAATCAGGAATATCTTTATAAGGATCACCACCAATAAAGGTCAATATAATATAGTCAAATGCGATTAAGCCAATGGCGATGCAAACCAATACACATATCCTATAAATATCTTCTGTGTTGTTTAAAACTAATGATAAAATAATGATGGATATTAAAGAAGAAAAGAACCCTGTTACAGTATCATTTGTTACAAGAATTTTCGGAGCATAGCTGTAGCTGAGGAAACACAATACCAGAAATGAAATAATAACAAATGTACCTGTATGCACTTTTTTAATTCCGGCAGAACTGAGAGAGATAATGGAAATAATAAGCATTATGATGGATGGAGAAAGTGGAATAGAATCAGGAGTCGAGTAATTAAAAATCCCCATAGAGAATAGAAAAATATAATTAAAGATACTTTCCCTTCCTGATTTTACGGAAATAAAAATATGTAAAATCAGGAACAACAGAAAACTGATATTAACAATAAACGTAAAATCGAAACTTCTGGAATTCAAAATAGAGATAATACTTATTATCACCTCCATAATATACATAGTTCTGATACTTATTTTCAAGTTATTGGTTTAAGAATAAAGATTCGTAATTATGGATATTTTCTGTTAATGAAAATGAATTTACAACTGTCTTTTTTGCATTCACCGAGATGGTTTTTCTAAGAGTATCTCCGAACTCACTACTCATAAGTATGTTGATCTTTTTTACAAGATCATTAACAGAGCCGGCTTTGAATAGAAGACCATTCTCGTTTTCTTTAATGATTTCCGGAATTCCTCCAACATCGGAAGCAATGCAGGCGCAGCCATACGACATGGCTTCCAATAGAGCATTTGGAAAACTCTCCGCATCCGATGGAATAACAAAAATATCAAATAGCCTGTTATACACTGAGGCATTCATGATATTACCCGTGAAGATGACATTTCCGGAAATGTTTAATTTTTTTACTTCCGTCTGCAATATTGATTCTTCAGGACCTGCACCTACTATTAATAGAATGGTATTTTGATGAGTAAGATGAATCTGATCAAATGCTCTGATCAGATGCATAACACCTTTCTCAGGGCTTAACCGTGTGATACAACCGATCACAAATTTATTTTCTGTTTTTTTAATGATCTGTTCATCAAGCACCGCATTAGTGTTTTCTGATTCAATACCATTATATATTACACTGTGTTTTTTAAAGAATGATTTAGGCAGAAAAACGCTTTGTTGGATATCGATAATTTTTTTTGAGTTGGCGATAAAATAGTCAGATTTTAAGCGGAATATTTTTTCAAAGAAAATTTTTGATGAGGAGAGTTGTACAACCCCTCTAAGTCCGCATATTACTCTTATATCAGTAAATAATGTTGCAAAAAGTGTGATCAGATTGGTTTCAAATGCGCATGAATAAATAACCGATATTTTATTTTTCTTCATGTATGAACGCAGTGACAATGCACTTCTCAGGTACTGATATCCCATGCAAAAGTACTTAACATCTGTTGTTAAATACCGGGAGTAGTTGGTTTGAATCTCAAATGCTTCTTTCAACCCTGTCTGATCAAGAGATAATATTCCAACATGGATAGAAAATTTCTCTCTGCTCAAATGAGATAATAACTGATAATAATGTTTTTCAGTCCCACCTGTTCCAAGAGTACCTGCAAACAAGAAAATATTTTTTTTTTCTGTTTCTATTTTGTGTTGTGTTTAAAATTAAATAGAATTAACAGCATCATGTAAAATTCCAGCTTGCTTTAATGAGTCTCTTCGCAATGCTTCATTGTAAGCATTACCGGTGATACTGGAAACTAATTCTGTCTGGTTTACAAGAGATATAATTGAATTTGCAAGGAGCAGCGCATTATCTTCTTCCACTACATATCCCCACCCTGTTTTTTTTGCACTAATAGAGTGGTATGAGAAAGGTGGCGAAAATACAAGGATTGGTTTTCCGGCTAAAAGATAGTCTAATGTTTTTGTAGCGTACACGGTCTTTACCTCTTCCAATGCGCCATTTTTGAATGACAGAGGAAGAAATAGAACGTCTGCCTTTTGCTGTAACAGCGCGGCCTCTGATTTTGACACCCATTTGTATTCGATCCTTTCATGATAAATATTTTTAGCTTTAAGTCTTTCGGTATCCGGACTCGTCAGGAAAACGATCTTGTACTCAAAA
>Ga0207103_10233_pt1 | contig 15704 bp, 15 predicted proteins | sample Alteio_BWMinHeat_81_FD_153546 | JGI IMG/M metagenome (GOLD analysis project Ga0207103, IMG submission 153546) | Enriched cells from forest soil in Barre Woods Harvard Forest LTER site, Petersham, Massachusetts, United States -... | ecosystem: Environmental > Terrestrial > Soil > Temperate forest >...
GCAGGGAGTCGAGCAACAACTCCGTCACCTCGGCCGCCGTCGCCTGTGCCGGCTTTACGAATGGCTCCTGGAGGCCAATTCCGGCCTCAAAGGCGGCAGCCAACTGCCACCCCGCACCGTGTTGGAACGCCTCGTCGTGCAACTGGCGCGAGAAAGAGATTGACTCTTCCTATTGAATGTTCCTTATCGGCTCCTCGGGATAGAATCAATTCAACCGATTTATCCAATGTAAGACGATCGAGAAAAAACTTGACCGCCAAAATCTATATCATCGGCATCGGCAATGACGGCTTGGCTGGCTTGACGGCTAAGGCGCGCGATTTGATTTTGTCGGCCGAATTGGTCCTCGGCTCCGACAACACGCTGAGCCTCATGCCGGAATTGAAGGCCGAGCGGTTCCGCATCGGCACCGATTTGCAAGAAGTCGTCCGCACGGTGGAGAGCAACTCGGCCAAGCGCATGGTCATCGTCGCCGGCGGCGATCCTTTGTTTTACGGCGTCGCCCGCTACCTATGTGATAGGCTCGGCAAGGACCGCTTTGAAGTGCTGCCGCATGTCAGCAGCATGCAGCTTGCCTTCGCCCGCGTCAAAGAAAGTTGGGAAGAGGCGTATCTGACCAACCTGGCCACGCACTCATTAGACGAGGTGCTTGATCGCATTCGCACAGCGGAGGTGGTCGGACTATTCACCAGCGAAAAAGAGGAGCCACCGGCGATTGCCCGGCGCCTTTTAGCGCGCGGGCTGGACTATTTCCACGCCTATGTCTGCGAGAACTTGGGAGCGCCCGACGAGCGAGTCACGCAGGGCGAGCTAACAGACATCCAAAGCATGGAGTTCTCGCCCCTCAACGTGATGATTCTCAAGCGGAAGCCGGGACGGCCGGATTCGCCGCCAACTCCACGGGAGCAAACGCGACACCGTCTCTTTGGCAATCCGGACGAGGTGTTTGCCCAGAGCCGGCCCAAGAGCGGCCTGATTACGCAAGCCGAAATTCGGGCCATCAGCTTGGCCCAGCTCGACATCCAGCCGGCCAGCGTGGTTTGGGACATCGGCGCCGGCTCCGGTTCCGTCGCCATTGAAGCCGCCCAACTCGCTTATCCCGGTATGGTTTACGCCATCGAGCAAGACGCGGCCGACTATCACTTGATTGTTGCCAATGCTCAGAGCTTCGGGGTTGGCAATTTGAAAGCGATTCACGGCACCGCGCCGTCCGTATTCGCCAAGCTGCCCGCGCCGGATGCGGTATTCGTGGGCGGGACGGGCCGAGAGATCGGTCGGCTTCTGGAATCCGCCTATGCGGCGCTCCGCCCCGCCGGCCGACTGGTCGTCAACGTCGCCACCCTGGAAAGCCTCAACAGCACCTACACCGCTTTGAAGAATCTCACTCGGCCCGTCCAAGTGCTGCTCGTAAATGTCAGTCGCGGCACCGAGCAACTGGAAACGCTGCGCTTCGAAGCGGTGAATCCGACGTTTCTCTTGGCGGTGACGAAGGGATGAAAAAGAATGTGACTTGGTGTTAATCCCGGACAGGATCCAGCCCGTTCTGGTTTGGCACGAGGCCGACTACGCGGGAAAACCAGCGTCCGGAATCCCGAACCCACCGCTCCCGAAACATATGGAAATCATGGTTTTGATCCTGCCATACGATATACACATAGGCAAAAGGCCGGCGATCATTTCTGTGCTTCGATTCATCCAGATGCAGATTAATCCGAATATACCAGGGTTGCAAATCTCCGTAGACCTTTCGGAATCGGCGGAGGGACTCGACGTAGGCATGTTGCGCTACTCTTTTTTGTTTTCGAAGATTTGGATCCAGGAGTGAAAAGCATTTGGTCCAGGCTTCCATATTGAAAAACTCGTACATCCGATTCACTTTCTTCTGGAGCGCCTTACGCTCGGAGGCTTTGCGGGGCATTTTCTTGGTTCGGATCATGGCTCTTTCGCCTTCACTTGGACATAAATCTCTTTCGGAGCTTCCGCGAAGTATTTGAACAGCGCCGGACAGAGCCAGCCTTCCATATTTAATTCCCGCGAGTAATACCAGTTGCCGCCGCCGTCGCCGCGCCGCCACTCCAGTTTGACCTGATGTCCGGGAAACGGCGTGGCCGAGAAAAGCATGAGGAATCCATTCCCCGCCTCCGGAATATTCTCGACGACGCGGTCAATCATTGTATCGGCCCCGGCCACGAATGGCTCTTGCACCAGCCCGACGCGCGGATCATCGAATACCCACATGCCCTGGTATTTGTAAGGTGCGATGACGTTGATCGCATTCATGGTTTAACCACCACCGGTTATTTTCTAAAGTCGTTTCAGAACTCTTGCTGTCAGCTCCCCGGCGATCCGGTGGCGACGCCGTTGACGGTCGCTGGAGGCGGAGCAACGTAGATCCAGCCCAGACCGGTGCAACTGCGACAGAGCGTTTTGCCCGGAGATTCGGAATACTGATTCAGACCCCAGCCGCCGCATGTTGGACAATTTTCAGCATGCTTTGGACGGCGTGGGAGCAAGACCCGCAATTCCGGATAGCGCCGGGCCGCGGAAACGCGGGCCACCAGCCAGCGATAGGAATTCGCGGGCTTGGCAGGCGTCTCCTCGCCCCAAGCCACTTCGAGAACCTGGCCGTCCGGGCGCAGCAGAAGAATACCACCGGCGTCCGAGTGCACCGGTAGGGCATCATGCCGCTTGGCCAGTGCCCATTCTTCATTGATCGGGATATATCGTGATGCATAAGTCATCGCGCTCGAAAAAATCATCTCATGAAGCCGAGCCGCTACTTCCCATGACAGTCCCTCATTGCTGTCCGCCCAAGAAATGCCAATGTAGGCGGCGGCGATCATGGCCAAGCCGGCCATTACCAGCCAAATGGCGGCGCTGGTAATCCCCGAGGCGCCCGTCAGCGAGGCCAAGCCGAACATCGGTAGGACGTAGGCGAAAAGAGGAGGCCCTGCGGCATATATGATGCCTCTCCTTTTTCCGTCCATGATCTGTTTTCGCGTCAGGGGCGTTATGATCAAATCTTCCCAGGTCTTGCGCCGCTTTTCTTCCGAGATGCTGTTGCTGCATCGCACGGCAATGATGATCGATCCTCCGACCAGCAAAATGACGCCCATCGCATGAACGTGTCCGTCCACTCGACCGGCCGCGGCGCGTTGGAGTGATTGAAAAGCGCCGATCAGGTTCGCATCCTGAAGATTGGAATTCAAGCCATTGGATGTCGCATAATTGGCGGCATCGTAGGCGAAAATGGCGGAGAAACAAAAAACCCCAAGCCACCCCATCCAAGACGGAATCATGCGCAGCCAAGGCACGGGCGCCAAACCGATGGCATGCCGCTCTCGCCAGGCCACCGGATCTTTGCCAATGGGCCGGCGGTAAGCCCACAGCCAACGCTTGGCGCGCTGTTCCTGCTGGCCAATACACGCCGGCCGCAGCCGCCAGATCGCCAAAGTCAGGCACGCCGCGGCCACGCTTCCCAGGAGCAAAGCCGGCAGCAACAACGCACGCAGCCAATGTCCGCTGCCGGTCACGATTTGCTCCAATCTGCTGCCTGGGTCGAACCATTCAATCAACGGGCTGTTCGGGAAAACGACCACCGTGCCGATGGCGAAAATGACGAGGGCGGCATAACAGGCCAGGATGGCGTCACTGGTCCGCCGAGTCCACACGGCCGTGAGCATGCTGGCGGCGCCGACGGCCAACAGGACCACGATCAAGAGTGCCAATGCCAAGAAAACTCCAACCGGCGAAATCTCCCCCAAGACCGTCGCAAACACTAAGAAAGGCAAGGCGGCTAAAGCCGGCCAAAGGACGAAACTCAGTCGGCCCAGCATCTTCCCGATTACGATCTCCGCGGAGGTGAGCTGCGTGCCGAAAAGAGCCAACAGCGTTCCTCCCTCTTTCTCATACCCCAAAGCGCCGGCCGTTACCGCTGGCGTGATTAAGATGATCCACCAGAACAACTCCTGGAGAAGCAGGAGCGCGTACCGGCCCCAAAAAGCAGTCCAGGCCAGCAACTCCGCCCGCCGGATGTCCAGTTGCGAAGGGCCATCGGTTATGATCTGCCCGACAGGATGGACCTGTGCGCTAGGGAGGTGAAAGGTCGGCAGAAGTACCAGCATCTGGAAGATCAGAAAAACCGCAAATCCGTAGCGAAGAACGTGGAATCGTGCCGTGCGCCCCACGCGAAATGATTCCCGATGGAGCACCGCCCAGTTCAGCCGGTAAGGGAGTTGGCGGATCATGACGGATCGCTCGGCAGCGCTCACCCGGATGCCACGGCCGACTCTTCGGTTGGAGTGCAGGTTTCTGCTTTTCTTTTGCCAGCCCGAAGCCGCAATCTAACTTTTGATCTGACCATTGTACCACAGGCTTTCAGTGGATCGAGCGAGTCTCCGAATCCAGCCTTAACCTCAACGGGCGAACAACATATGCCCGCCGGAGCCCGATCCCCATTCTTGGCGTAGATTACATATCATCACACCCACGGGTAAAAAGTAGATAGACGATAAATCCTAAAATAAACTGACGCGCCGAGCTCTTTCAAGACAATACACCATGAGATTCGTGTGGGTCATCAGCCGGAGGTAGTAAGGTAATGGCAACTGCTCGCACGAGCGAGATCATCCGTGATTTGCGTCGCGCGGCCTTGCTCGGCGACTCGATGAGCATGACGGACGGACAGTTGTTGGAATACTTCATCGCGCGCCGGGATGAAGCTGCCTTCGAGGCACTGCTACGCCGCCATGGACCGATGGTGCTAAATCTTTGTCGGCGGATGATTGGAAACTTGCAAGACGCCGAGGATGCATTTCAGGCCGCCTTTCTCGTCCTGGCCCGCAAAGCAGCAGTCGTCGTGCCGCGCGAAGGCGTCGGCAATTGGTTGTATGGAGTCGCCTATCGAACCGCCCGACGCGCTAAGGCCGCCTCCGCGCGTCACTATGCCCGAGAAAAACAGGTGAAGGACATGCCACACCCCGCGATCGAGCAAGTCCCCGGCTCCGGAGACGCGGAGTTGGTTTTGGACGAGGAATTGAACAAGCTTCCGGCCAAATATCGCTTACCCATCGTTCTTTGCGAGCTGGAAGGGAGGACGCGCAAAGATGTGGCCCGGCAACTGAAGTTGCCCGAGGGCACGCTGTCGAGCCGGCTGGCCACGGCTCGCCGGATGTTGGCGAGGAGGCTGACGCGGCGAGGCGTCGCGCTTTCCGCGGGCGCAATGGCAGTGGCCTTGTCGCAAGGTGCAGTCACTGCGAGTCTGCCGAAAACCCTAGTCGTTAGTACCATGCAGGCCGTCGCGGCTATGACAACGGCCCACACGCTGGCCGGCGTCGTCTCCGCCCCGGTGGCCGCCTTGGCCGAAGGAGTGCTCAAATCCATGATGCTCACCAAGCTCAAAACGACCGCCGCCATTTTTCTGTTGTTGGCGTGCGCCGGCATCGGAGCGGGATTGCTCGCGCAATCCCGCGCCACCAGCAAAGATGACTCGAAACCCAAGGTGGCGCAGAAGCCAACGGCAGGCGCCGACCTGACCCCACAACCCATGCGGATTCAGATGGAGCTGGGTCGGCTGCGCGGGACGTGGATTAAGACTGAAACCGAGAATATCACGCAGAACGGTAAACCTTTGCCTCCGCGTGAAAAGAAGGTGACCTACGTGATTGAGGATGATAAGTTGATCCGGCTTGGGGACGACGGCCTGATCGACGAGACATTAACCCTGAAGCTGGACCCAAGCAGTAGCAATCCCAAGGATCGTCTCGAGACCGTCGATTTAGTCAGCCTGCAATATGGAACGCTTTGGGGCATATATCAATTGGATGGGGATTCGCTAAAAATTCGCTTCAGCATGGAGGAGGGAAACCGACCCACCGGGTTCTCGCCCACCGACTGGGAGTACAAGCGCGTCAGCCGAACACCCGCCAAGACCGGCCCGCGGTTCGTAAACGCCCCGGGTTGTTTTTGGATGATCGATCCATGCGCGCCATCCCCTTTGATGGCGGTGGCGCCCATGGGGATCGTCTTCGCCTACGAAAAGAACCGCGATGGCGCCACGCTGATTACCTTGGCGACGGCGGCTTCCCGTTTCGAGACTTCAGAGTATCGACCCGTCCTCCTGGATGCCGGCAAAACCCGGTACCTCCCCGAACCGGACGGAGGCGGGTCGAGCGGACGCCGCGACGGCGTGACCGTGTCGTTAAATCGCTGGCGGATGGACCCGAAGATTCTGCCGGCCGACAAGGTTGTCTGGGTCGGCATCGAAGCGGTAACTACCGAAGCGCATCGGATCGCCGCCATCGAAGCACTGGAAGTAGCCAAAAAGGAACACGTCGAGGTCCTGCCCTGGCCAGAACTAGCAAAGCCTTACGCTTTCACCCTGACCACCACGGACCGCCGCACGATCCGCTCAGAGGACCTGAGGGGCAAAGTTGTCCTCCTGGATTGCTGGACCAGCTTGTGAAGCCCCTGTCAAGCGACCTTGCCTCAGTTGGAGGCAATGTATCAGAAATGGCATAAAGACGGCCTGAAGGTGATCGGCATCAATCTCGATCCCAAAATCGAGACTGGACGAGAAGTATGCAAAACTCTGGGCCTAACCTATACGCAGGCCTGGATCCCGAGCGATAAGAAAACGCGCGAGTTATGGCAGACGGCCAGCGGGATCGAGGGAGTTCCGCGAGTGCTCTTGATCGACCGAGACGGCACTCTCCTCGCCGACAATCCCAAAGACCTGGAGCAACAGGTGGCGAGCCTGATGAAAGACGGAAAAGCAAAACAGAAGTAAGAAGACCGGCGCTTTCTTTTATTTCAACTTACTAGCGCCAGCCACGCCGCCAGGGCGGCCAGCTTTTCATCCGCGCTCCAACGTCCTTCTACCGAATGACCAAGCTGTTTCAGTAATTGTTTCAGCTCGGGCTCGGACCGCTTCAACCCTCCGGCTGCTTGTTTGTAGGCATTCCGTTCGACGATCACCGAACATTCTAAACCGCAAGAACGCAGGGCGTCTTGCAGCACCGTGCGGAAAAGCCGGCCTTCCAACGCATGCGCCCGGATATGTGGATTGGAAATCTTCGCCGGGTCGATGTCACTGCCCACGACAAGAGTGGCTCGACGGAGTTGATGGCCTTCGCTCTTGTAATCTTTCATCATTTCTGTCACCGACCCCAGGGCGGCCTTGGCAATGAGTTTCCGCAGCCGCTCTACCTTGGGCTCGTCGGTTTGCAGTGTTCCCATGCTGGCATGATGCGGCTGCTTGGACCCGGGAATGGTCGGATCACAGAGTTGAATGACGCGGCGATCCAGGACATGGGGCGACCCCACCGGTCCCGCCAGCAACACTGCGACGGCCCAGCCCGACTTCACCCGGAATCCGAGGGCGGCAGATTGGCTGAATCGGGCCATTGTTTGCAACCTTATGGAAACAACCTCAGAACTCTTTAGGGTGACAAGCCTGCGTATTATCACGTGCACTGCCAATGAAAGCCACTCACTTTGCAATCGTCGCACCAAAAGCAATAACAGATTCCTCCACTTCCCCATAACAATTCTTCGGAATCCGTTATTGGCAGCTCTGAGTCTAGTTGCAGCAAAAATCGCATGATTCGGTGACATTGCGGACACTTAAGATAATCGGCCCCCTGAATCCAGCACGGGTGGCCACCAAGGCGATGGAGGTTTTCCCTGCTGTTGGAAAGAGCCCAGTCCTGCCAACGCCATCGCGGTCCGGCGTCAATCAGAACTACTTGGGTGGCACGTAAGGGTCCCGTCGGAAACTGTGGAACTATTGTTGGTCCTTCGTACGCAATATTCTCGGATCGTCCTTGCTGGTCATGATGATAGAACAATCGCTCTTGTTCCCAACCCAAGCAGGACAAGCAGGTGCATAAGTCAAGAGTAGGGCGGTTGCTTACTCCCAAGTCGGGTGGAACTGGATCAAGTCTCAGCAAACGATGCATGGTCTTGCCGCAAACCGCACATGCCCCTTCCCCTTGTCCACCGAATGCCATGGAGCCAGAAACGGTACCGCATCTGGGGGTTAAGGTCCAACTCGGATGATTTCTACGAAACCAGGAATGCCAAGACCGGTCCCAAAAATACTCCGGAGAAAATCGCAAGTGTAAAACCTGACTCTTGTAAAGTTGCCGAAATCTGCCCTCATGACATTCAAATCCTACTAAACGAAGAAAATAATCGACGTGTAGAGTTTGCGGCAGCCCTAGTTCGCGCAGCCGGAAATTAAGATCAATGGCGGGAGCTTGAGACACTGCAAACTGTAAGTTCTCGACGTCCCGGGTTTCCAACAAACATGTCCAAGCCTGCTGCCGGTCCTCAGCTTTTTGAGATTTGTCCTGTATTATTTCTCGCAAAGGGACAAAGTGCGCCTTACCTGACTCACGCCAGGGCCATTCGCGGTAATATGAACGCGCGTTGGGAGCGAGGCGATATATCGTGCGCAAGTGAGGATGTAAGGCCTGAAGACACTGCAAACTGGCATATGCGATCACGCTCGCGGCTGCCTCATTGATGCGATCACGGTCGATGACATTCAAGGCATATTGAACGACTGAGGTCCAATCGGCCATGGGCATGAAACTCAGCACCGCGTCGAAAAAGGTGCCCCCTTTGGGTATTTGGTCCATTACGGCGAAAGCCAAGCGCTGGATTGTTTCTGGGTGATCCAAGGCGATATCAATTGCCCGGTCAAATGGCTTGGATTCCCATTCGCGTTCGCAGAAACCGCGAATCAACGTTTCAATTGGATCGCTAATCATGCCGAAACGCCTTGGGCGCGACTGGAAGCAATAAGCATTGTCCCAGGTTGGTCGATTCGTGCATTGTAGCATTTGTCGTTAGGGCTAAAAGTTTTAACTACGCCCACGTTGACGTATCAAGGGCCTTGTTATATGCTTTGCGATCCAAGATTTCGCATTGAGGCAGGGAGGGTGGCATGCTTTCGCGGCCCAAGCAGTCGAACCAAGAAACTCAGAAGTTACAAATGGGCCGCGAATCCACGCCACACCCACGTGCCCAAAAAATCCTCGGCTGGCTCGTGTCAACCTCAGCCCGATTGCCCGAGAAGATACAGTCGGCTGCCGAGATCAACGAGATTTTGCATCGCCCTGCGGGTTGGCTCGAGAGCCACGCCGGCATCCGAGAGCGCCGGGTCTGGGGAGATCAGGATCCCCTGGCCGCTGCCTGTGAAGCGGCGCGCGAATGTATGAGGCAGGCTGGATTGCCGCCTGCGGAGGTCGGGGCTTTGCTGGTAACCTCCGAAGCTCCGCCGATGCCGGTTGGATTGGCTGCCGTCCTGCATCATCAGCTCCAATTGAGTCCCAAAACGATCGCGTTGGAAATCGGCGGCGCCTGCACTGGATTCTTGGCCGCGTGGTTGACGGCCCTGAAATTCTTGCCAAGCACGAGTGCCGTTCTGGTCATTTCGGTGGAAAGCCATTCGCGCCATCTCGTACTGGGGCCGGGACCCGGGGGAGAAGGCGCGGCTCTATTTGGCGACGCGGCCGCCGCTTGCCTGATTTGCGACCGGCCTGTAGGCGTCAAGGCGGATCCCATTCGAGCGATCATGCATCAAAGCGACGGCAGCGGCGCCGGACTCCTCCAGGTGGAGCGCGGAACAACTGGTTCCTTCGAGCTGCGTATGCATGGAGTGGCTCTAGCCGGCCGAGCCGTTCGGGCCATGGCTCAATCCGTTCGCGACTTGGCCGAACGCCAAGGATTGCAACCCGCCGATCTGAGTGCTGTGGTCGTTCATGGTGGCAACGGGCGACTGCCGAATCTCATCGCCATGCAGCTCAATCTTCCACCGGAACGTATCTGGAGCCAAACCGCCAACACCGGCAACCTCGGCTCGGCCTCTTTGCCAGTTGCCTGGGCCATGCATCCGGAGCGGCCGACCGGTCCCATCGCCTGGGCCGCCGTCGGCGCGGGACTCACTTGGGCCGCCGCGCTGACGGGGTCTTTCTGAAGATTCAAGTCCCTTTTTACGACACCGGTCGGGCAGCGTTCTTCAGCCATTCCTTGGCGATACGAATGGATTGGACCTTTGGGCGGGAACCGCGAAAAATTCTAATTTCTGGTTTGTAATTGTCCGTAAAGTCTTTTAGCCTCCGCAGTAGGTAATCCGGCAAAACTTATAAAGCATTAATGAGCCGCCGCTTCCCCGTCAGGTTCAATAGATTCAGAATTAGGCCATTTGCAGTAATCCGCCCTTCCTTGAATTTCCGAAGCAACTCTTCGGGGGAGTTTCTCATTTGAGCGTTCATCAATATTTGGCCTTTCTCATCCAAAGCACCGTTACCTTGGGGGCTGACTTCGGCGCTCGGGATTCCAAAGTTGAAATCCCACATCGGTGCCAGGTTCAAAAATCGGCTTCCTGCGTTCTAGCCGGCCGCTATCGTCTTTTCGATCTACCCCGACCGAATAAATCACTAGGCCGTCGTTGAGGAGCTTATAGCGTAATGGCTGGCCATCGAATGGATCGGCGAGAATCTTGTCGAGAATAGTCGGGACTAAGTCCTCTAACTTATCGGGCCAGCGGTTGTGCACGAGCCGGTAGCGCTCGGCGGCCAACGCTGTCAATCCGCACCGCAGCAAGGCAACCCGATAGCCATAAACCACGACTGGATCTGTGTTAGACGCGCAAGCCCCCTCCAATATTGCTGTACATTCCTCAGCTCGGGGACAGGTACGACGCTGGGGATGATCGAGTTGTTCTTCTAGCGGCAGCTTTCGAATTTCGACACATTCAGTTTGATACTTCAAACAGGCGCCATGACTCGCGTGTGCCCTTTTTTTGTCCAGCATCTCTTCCAATTCCGGTGAGCGCCGGCTTCTGTGCCAGCTCAGGGATGCGCGGTCCAATTGGCCAGCCTCAAGGACGCTTAGAAATTCGTGCGAGATCGCTCGATTTCCTCGAGCTACTATCAGCAATAAAGGCTGTTCCGACTCATCTTGTAGCAAGCGTTGAATGGATAACAGGGCAGTGTCGCAAGCCTGACCCTGGGACAGGGCGCGCTCCATGTTTTCCACAGTCAGCTGTTGGCAGTAAACTCGTTCCCATTGGGACCCGGGCTCATCGCCAATTGAACGCCCAGCATTCAGAATTGCCATGCACGAGGTTAAAGCCTCGTCAATATTGCCATTTTGAATTTGACGGACAGCATCCACCTTGAGCAAGCGGCTTACTTCGCGAACGTCTTCCAAATGCGGCAGGGGCGTGAACATGGCTCCGTTTGTCCAAACCAATCGGTACCGCCCCCGAGGCATCTCGGCAAGCCGACGCGCGGCAAGCACAGCATCCGACACTTTCGCTAGTTCGCAAGCAAGCTCATTTAATTGTTTTTGATTAAGCCGCGCTTGCGGCGGCAGATCTCCTATAACGGACTCTAGACAGTCACCACCATCCGGCGGGTGAGGCAGCCAATCCTTGGGCATTAGCCGGTGTGCCGCCTGCACCTGAAATGCGGAGTTGTCGGCATCCGGGACCACGGCCCGCGCTGCTTCGAGGTCCGCCAGTCCCCAGCCAGGATCGAGCAGATCCGCCTCTTCGACAGCCTCACGGAATTCCAACTCATCCAAGTGCCATTTGTAATGCACCCACCCCCAGCGAAGCAAAAGGGCGCAGCAACCCACGAGTGTAAACGTCCACGTTAGCCATCGTCGTCGGGGTCGACGCGAATTTGCCGGCCCTTGGGATTCAATCATTCTGAATTCTCCGGCCCACCTCTTCTCCACGGTATTCCTCCTTGGCGCCTAGTGCAAGGCAGGGAATTTTTCCGGCGGGTCTTGGAAGAGTCATTGCGACGGCAGCCCGCTAGTCAATAGACAAGACGGACCATGCCCTTGCATGCCGCCCGAGAAGTGCGAAAATAAATGGTCCCCACGGAGACCGACTTATGGACTGCCCGCACTGTGGCGCCCTCTTACCAGAGGACCAAAAAACCTGCCCGGCCTGTGGAGGTCAGCCCCGCAAGCGCGGCTTTTGGCGCCGGCTCTGGCAATTTCTTTTGCCTGTCCTGACCACCCGAACCAAGGTAATTTTCACGACGAAGGTGGAGAAATTCACTTTCATCAACCAGGAGCCAGGCAAAGAACAAAAGTTCTATTCTATTGATGAACTGCCTGCCGATCTTCGGGTCAAAGTCGAGGAAGCCAGAGCAACAGGCCAAGTCCAAATGCTGCACCTGGACAAAATTCCTCCCGAGCTCCGCGCCAAGATGGAAGAAGCCAAAGCATTGGGAAAAGCGCAGTTGGTAACCATCGATCAATTCTCTCCCGAGCTTTCGGCCAAAGTAAAAGATGCCATCACATCGGGACAAGCGGTCGCGACCCAATCCTTTTCCGGGCAAGGTCCGGACGGGAAACGCCAGGTATTCCATTCCCTGGAGGAATTCCCACCCGAGCTCCGGACCAAGATCGAGGAAGCCATCAAGTTGGGCCAAAGTAGCGCCACGGGGCTCTTTTCCTACGAAGGTCCGGACGGCCAAAAGCGCACCTATCATTCGCTCGAAGAAATGCCCCCGGATATTCGCGCCCTATTCCAGTAGTCGCGCAGAATATTGCCGTTGCAACGTTGCATTTCGTTGCATGTATTTCATTTCATTTCATTGCAAGCTTTTCATTTCATTTCATTTCGTTTCATTTCATTGCATGCATTTCATTGCAGTGGGGGTGGGTGCAATGAATGCAACGATGCAATGAATTACCTCGCCTGCCAACCCCACCTGCCAACTTGGCATGTCCGTGGTAAGGGCGAAACGCTTGCCGATCCCCCATTTCCTGGCTGCGTTGCGAAGTTGCTTCAGGAGCTCAGCGAATTGTCGCCCAGCCATTGGCCCTTGAGGCGCTGGAACTCCGCTTGATCGACCCGTGTGAATTGCACTTTGTCGCCGGTGCGCAAGGGAAAATAGTTGTCCGCGACGTGGACCAGCTCCAGGGGAGTGCGGCCGAGGATGTTCCAGCCGCCGGGACGCGGCTCCGTGTAGATGCCGGTCTGACGCCCGGTCAAGCCGACGCTCCCCGCCTCCAATCGCGGCCGAGGTGAATCCAACCGTGGCACACCGCACAAAGCCGGCGGCAAATAACCCAAAAAAGGAAAGCCCGGACAAAAGCCAATGGCGTACACCGTGTATTCCGTTTCGAGATGCATGCGGATGACCTCTTCCGGAGCAAGATGGACATGCTCGGCCACTCGGGCCAGGTCGAGCTGGAATTCATAACAACAGGGAATTCGGTAGTGCCTTGTGGCCAGTGGCCAGTGGCCAGCGGCTTGCCCGGTCGCCCGTGATAAGTCTTGCTGTCTTTCTGACCACTGACCACTGACCACTAGCCACTCTTGAAGCATAGCGGACGCCTGGGTGAAATTCGTTCGAGCCTGATCGAAAAAAACGGCGACACTCATATAGGCCTGAACCACATCGACTAACCAGGGAGGATTCGCGCTGCGGACGGCGACCGCGAAACTCTGGGCGGCGGCCTCATCCGGAAAATAAGCCATCGCCGCCTGATCGCCCAATGGCAGGAAAGTGAGCATAATAAATGAATTCACCACAAAGACACAAAGAACACAAAGGAAAATTCAAAATCAGAATCTCGAAATCCGAATTGCGGGAGGGCAAGGAGCCACGGATGAAACACAGATTAAACACGGATTGGCCTCCGTGTTCATTCCGTGTTTCATCCGTGGCCGCAATTTCGGATTTCGGATTTCGGATTTCGTATTTGGGAAATGCGGAGATTTCTTGGGATAGAGTCTTACGTCAGGCGTCATATCCATGATGGGACCGGAGGCGTTCAGCCGGTTGGTGGACGAGCATAGCGCGGCGCTAATCCTCTACGCCCGCCAATGGTGCGCCGCGCCCGAGGATGTCGTCCAAGAAGCATTCTTGAAATTAGTCGGCCAACGGAAATCGCCGGAGCATCCGGTGGCCTGGTTGTACCGGGTGGTAAGGAATGGGGCGATCAGCGCGGTTCGATCGGCCCAGCGGAGGCGGCGACATGAAGAGGCGGCCGGTGGCAGAACCCCGGCTTGGTTTGTCCCCTCCGAAGCCGGCAGCCTGGATGAACAGGCCGCCAGTGCCGCCCTCCGCGAGCTGCCTTTGGAATTGCGCGAGATCATCGTCGCCCATTTGTGGGGCGGGCTGACGTTCGAGCAAATCGGCCCCCTGGTCGGCTGCTCGTCGAGCACGGCCCATCGCCGTTACCTCGAAGGCCTTTTGGCCTTGCGCGAAAAACTGGAGAAGCCATGTCCGAGTCAACCCCCGATCCGAAGTTAGCGGAATTGGAAAAATCACTTTCGGCGCTCGTCCCAGTGCCGGGGCGGATCGACCGCGATCAGTTACTGTTCCGCGCCGGTCAGGCATCAGCGCGGCCATTCGTCTGGTTATGGCCTACGACAACTGGTTTGTTGGTCGTCGTCGCTACCGTGCTGGGGGCGGCACTCGCGCTACGGCCGGTGCCGATCCCTGTAGGGAAGGTCGTTTACGTAACTATCCCTCAATCAGCGGCCGATTTCGCGCCGATGCCCCAGGTCGATTCCTCAGCCTCATCCCGTCGCCCCGGTTCAGCGGCCGAACTAGATGATGATTTGTGGGCCGGCTCGGCAGAGTATCTCCGGCAACGAAACCAGGCGATTCGCTGGGGAGTGGACGCGCTGCCGGCATCTCCATCGATGGCATCGGCCAGCCGGCTTCCTACTCTCGAAGGCATGTTGGGATTGCCGGAAAAGAAACCGGAGCACTTGGGCCTCTTTCCTCTGAAGTTCTAACCAGCCTGGAGATCATTCATGATTCGTCGATGCTTAATTCTTGCATGCGTGGTGGCCGGGGCTTCGCCGCTTGGCGCTCAGGAACCGCCGGAAGAGGTGGTGGGCGTGACAATTCACCCAGCTGCGGCGCCGGTGCCGGCTCTCAAATATCAGTTCTTGCCCGAGGTCCGCGACCAGATTTCCGGCAATGCGCTGGTTCATTACCATCGGGCCGCACTTTTGGCCGGCAAACCACCTGAACCGGATGACAAATATTGGAATTGGGTGGTTATGCCGATCAAGGATTTGCCTCGCGACGAAGTTCGATCGTACCTGCAAAGATATCATCAGGTTTTTCGAGAGCTGGAGTTGGCCGCGCGTTGTGACCATTGTGATTGGCAATTTCGGGAGCGCGCTCGGACGGATGCGTTCAGTGCCCTGTTGCCCGACGTTCAACAACTTCGGGATTTGGCCAATCTTCTGAAATTACAGGCTCAATTGGAGACTGCCGAGGGACATGTCCCGGAAGCGGTTCGCACTCTTCGCGTTGGATTCGCCATGGCGAAGCATGCCAACCAGGCGGACACCTTGATTAGCTCTTTGGTCGGCACGGCAATCGCCCAACTTATGACCTACCAGGTGATCGAACTACTTCAGATTCCAGGCGCACCCAATCTCTATTGGGCTCTCACGGACTTGCCTCGGCCCTTCATCAATTTGCGCCCGGCGATGCAAGCCGAGCGACTCATGGTGAACGCCCTGTTCCCTTTGCAGGAATCCGGCATCGATGTCCGAACCACCCCGCTGTCGATCCAACAGTTCCAAGAGCGTATGGAGCATTTCATGGGCACGCCTCCTTACCAAAGAACTGAGTTCAGGCTTTATCTCATCGCGATTACCGCCAAGGCTTATCCGGAAGCCAAGCGATTTCTGCTGAGCCAAG
>Ga0207103_10224_pt1 | contig 15643 bp, 18 predicted proteins | sample Alteio_BWMinHeat_81_FD_153546 | JGI IMG/M metagenome (GOLD analysis project Ga0207103, IMG submission 153546) | Enriched cells from forest soil in Barre Woods Harvard Forest LTER site, Petersham, Massachusetts, United States -... | ecosystem: Environmental > Terrestrial > Soil > Temperate forest >...
AGCGTCAGCAGGTTGGATTACGTTCGTGCGGGAGCAGTTCTTCCTGGCAGCGGCTGCCCAGAACCTTAAGCGACTGGCCCGCTTCCTCAGCCAACCGACCATACCCACTATGCAAGCTACCTCTTAGTGAGGTGAGAACAAAGAACTCGGCCGCCGTCAGCCGAAAAGACATTCCGATCACGGAGTTTTTCAACACCCACGCCTGTTAACGCCAACTACAGGTGTTAGCATTACCGACAAGAATGATGGGACCCCGGACATTTCCGCCATTTCGAAAACTCAAATGGAACCAATTTCACATCGCATGAAGTTATGGCGTGGTTCAAAAATCGGTCTTGCGATCATATCGGTGGGATTGTTTCCGTTGCTTGTCCTAGGTATTTGGCGAGCAACCCTCAACACCGTGCCTGTTTCGAAACCAGTCTCGCTAACTGTTGGAAAGTTGAGGCAGCCATTCACCGTCAATTTTAGTGGTTCTTACACGATTCGGATCGAAGCTGAGCGTAAGCTCCCGCACGAGACTCTGCAATGTTTTCTTGGCATCCGCGATTACGTCCCAGAGGGACAGTGTAAGAACATCGCGCCAGCACTCAACATTACTTGGACGCTGACGCAGGACGGCCAGACGATCAAGACGGGATCCTCTGCTACTGCGGTCGGTGGAGCTTACACGAACAATACAGTTGCCAATCAGTTCGGCTGGTTTGATGGGAAACGAGGCGACAATTACGTCCTGGAAATAGATATTCTGAAGGATGGCTCAGCGTTATCCATCGCCAATCCGAAACTCAAGGTCGGTGTGGATGAGTCCGTTTATGAAGGTTTCATGTTCATGGATATGCTGGTGTTTGCTTGGGCTATTCTTGGCTGCCTTGTCGGCGGCTTAGTACTGATGGGTTCAGTTTTGAGTGCACGAAGAAAGCAGGACTCGCTCTCCAAGTCGTAGTTGGCAAAAAATCGCGATTACACTCATCTGCCTTCCCTGAGGGATTTGAGTGAAATGGTCTGGTTTCGTCAACAATCCAAGAAGATTACTCAACAACCTACCGCAATTACGGTATTGCAATAGTGCCGAGTCGGAGGGATAATTTCGCCGTTCTCATAGAACTCTTCCCGCTTCCGGTGTTCTAAGATGCGGCCCTGGCCCTCTGCTTCAACTTGTACTGATTCATACCTGCAGGAGGAAACTATGCTGTGCGACAGAGATTGGTGCAGGGTGCGCGTAACTCTGCTGGTCTTGTCAACGGTAGTTCTGGTCTTCGCGCCGGCTTGGGCACAGCTCCAGTACAAATCTTTGTATAGCTTCAAAGGTGGAAATGACGGCGCGGCGCCGCTAGCTGGGGTGATTTTCGATGGTGCAGGAAATCTCTTCGGCACGACGCAGTACGGCGGGGCGCATGGCCAGGGTACGGTCTATGAATTGACGCCGAACTCGGACGGGACCTGGAAAGAGCGGGTGCTTCACGCCTTCACGGGCGGAACGGACGGAGTCATCCCGCGTGCTGGGGTAGTGCTTGACGCGGCGGGCAATCTATATGGGGCGACGCAATACGGCGGCAATACCGGTTGCCTTAGCCATCTTGGCTGTGGTCTGATCTTTAAACTGATTCCGAATAAGGACGGAAGTTGGACGGAGCAGGTACTCCTACGGTTCACAGGCGGCAAGGATGGCGCCCAGCCCGTCAGTGACCTGATCTTCGACCAGGCTGGAAATCTTTATGGCACGACATTCGCGGGAGGTAACACAAATTGCAGTAGCGGATGTGGCGTTGTTTTCAAGCTCGTGCCGAACACTGACGGAACGTGGAAAGAGGAAGTCCTTTATCAGTTCACTGGCCTCACGGACGGCTCTGAACCTTTCGCTGCTCTGGTCTTCGACCGGGCAGGAAATCTTTACAGCACCGCACAACTTGGCAGTCGTTATGGCGAGGGTACGGTCTACCAATTGACGCCGAACGCACACGGAAGCTGGAAGGTGAAGGTGCTCCATTCTTTTACCGGCGGCAGGGACGGGGGCGGTCCTGGCGACCGTTTAATTCTTGACGGTGAGGGAAATCTCTACGGCATGACAGCGAACGGCGGCGCCACGGACTGGGGCACGGTCTTTGAGCTGACGCCGAACTCAGACGGAACTTGGAAAGAGAAGATCCTATACCAGTTCAGTGGAGGAAACGACGGAGGTACTCCGTTCGGTGGACTGCTCTTCGACCAGGCTGGAAATCTCTTTGGCACGGCCTCCAACGGTGGATTCCATGCCAGGAACTGCGGGAATTACGGCTGTGGCAATGCCTTCAAGCTGACACGCGGTTCGAATGGCGTATGGAAGGAGACCGTGCTGCACCTATTCAAGGATCGTCCGGGAGCCCATCCCGGGGCTACTCTCATCTTCGACGCAATGGGGAATCTCTACAGCACGACGATTGGCGGCGACAATAATGAGGTGACCTTCGGTTCGGTGTTTGAGATCACGCCCTAGCCGGAGTCTTCAGGCCAAGAATGGACACCGCCGCAACATGATTAGAGGTTCTGGCGCTGGACTTTTCGACTTCAGAAAAACGGCAGCTCCTACGCACCCTATTCGCCAGCTTTGCGCAAAGAGGAAAGACTTCCGTCGGAGCAAACGTAACGGGCAGGGCGTCGCCTTCCTCGTCAACTGTTGTAACATCCCGATTACGCTCATTGAGGGGCTTTGAGCGCTATGGCCTCCCTTGAAAAGAGCCGTAACTCGCTACAAACAGGGGGTTGGCGTAAAACCTCTTTTCATGCTTCGTTGTGACCGGAGGCCGGTCATGCTGGCCTGATTTCGTCAGTTATCAAGTTAAAACTGCTCTCCGTTGCTGCCTTTGGGTCAGGGAGCGGTCTTATGAGCGTGCGGCACATCCTGAGCCAACCAAAACGCGACTGGCAGGCTAAAGCGCCAGCTTCGGAAGCTGAAATCGCACGCTTGCAATTACAGACGAGAGCTGATTTGCCACTGGAATATCTTGAACTCTTGCGGTTCAGCAATGGGGGAGAAGGCCCGTTTATGGAGCATGACCGGACTTGAGTGGGCCACCCCCGAGCCGGACATGCTTGGCGCGGACCGATCTCGCCCAAGTTCGCTTCCCCATCGCCATGGAGCACCCGTATACACCATTTTGGTGCGTGACATGGGCCTTTGAGGCATAGCTGGGAACGTCCGCGCTACTAGGGCGCGATGCTGAAGACGACACCACCTTGCTGATGCCCTACATTGGATCTATCTGTAGTGCCATAGAGAACACCTTGCTGGTCGAGGACCAGCCCTGGGTTGGGGTTTGCGCCGCCTAAACCAGCAAACGAGTGGAGCACGGTCTCGATCCACCCGCTTCCGGACTTCGACAACTTGAAGACAACCCCATAACTGTACTTGCCTCCGAGCAAAGTCGTTCCGTAGACGGACCCCGAGGAATCAAGGATCAGGCCGCCGTTTGGAGACTCGCCATCCACTATGTCGAACGCATGCAGCGTACTCAGAGTCCAGTTTCCCATTGACGGAGTGAGCTTGAAGACAGTGCCGCAACCGTTATTGCAAGAGAAGTCGCCGCCCCAATCGGTCGTTCCATACAGGTCTCCGGCAGAGTCGAAAATCACTCCCTGAGGGAGGGCGCCATCGGAACCGCCAGTGAAACTGTAAAGCACCTTCTCCGTCCAGCTTCCACCATTTGGCATCAGTTCAAAGACGACGCCTACCTGGTACTGGCCACCGTCCACGGTGGCACCGTAAAGATTTCCGGCCGAGTCCCAGACGAGATTACCCGTGGGGTTGGAACCGTCGGGACCTGCGAATTCGTATAAGGTGGTTTCCTGCCACGTCCCACCAGACGGTTTCAGCTCAAAGATTCCGCCACGGAGATTGGTCCCACCATTGATCGCAGCGCCATACAGATTCCCGTTGGTATCGAAAGTCAAAGCACCGAGGGGAGTCTGCACGTCACTGCCGAAACTGTACAGAACCTTCTCCTGCCAATCCCCAGCCGAAGGGGAAAGCTCAAACACCGCGCCGGTTCCATTGGCTCCGCCATAGCCGGTGACGCCGTAAAGATTGCCCGAAGAATCAAAGATCAAACTTCCACTGGGTTCGCTGCCGTCGGAACCTCTGAAGATATGAATAATGCTATAGCTCCACTTTCCACCAGAACCACGAGTGAGCTTGAAAACCACACCGCAGCTGATTCCTTTCCGGCAGCTGGCGCTCTCCGCCGTTGTCCCATAGAGGTTGCCGGCCGAATCGGCCACCAGCCCCACTGGCTGCTTGGCAGGTTTGCCCAGGAAGTTATGGAGGATTTGGTACTTGCTTACGGCATGGGCATTGCCGACAAGCAGCGACGTGATGAGAACCGACACCCACAGTAATGTTGCTTGAGCACTCTTGGGTTTCATAGCGATTGAACCTCCGGGGGATTCCGTAATGAGCTACCGAGGGCCTACTAATATGTGGTGAAGTTAGCACGAAATGCTCTGACGATCAAGCAAGTCCGGCGAACAGGTGACGTCAAGTTGCTTGTGTAAATAGCTTAAGGGCTGATGAGATAACCGTGTCGGCTCCTTGCGAGCGAGCAGACTTGGAAGCGCTTGTCAATTGGCGATATATCTCGATAGCACTCGTTGCCAAGGTTTTGAACGCAATCTCCGTTTCACCGTGAACACTAAGATCAAATGATTGAACAGTTCGACGGGTAACCAACTGATAGTGACCGAGGTACGTTGCAGCGGCTATCCACTCAGTCTAATGTTCCTGAGATCACCATGAACCTACCCACGGAACACCGCTCGGCATCCCACCGTAAAGACATGGCCACTGCAAGTAGTCATCGCCGTCAGATAGCAAAGCGCCGGAGCAGTCGAATGGCCCTCACCGTTCGTATCGAGCTGTCGGGTGAAGATCGCCAAAAGTGTTCCTTTACGATGCCCGCCAAAGCCAACAGCCTGAATAGGCATGGAGCGGCCATCCAACTAAATCGTGAGTTGCTGGTTGGCTCTACTGTGGTCGTGCGAAATAAGAGTGGCACTCAAGTTTCTGCTCGGGTCGTCGCACAGTTGGCTGGCCTTCAGGGAGTTCCCAGTTACGCAATCGAGTTTGCCGAACAGGACGATGACGATAGGGTAAAGGCTTTTTGGGGAATCACGTTCCCATCCATTGAAAGCAGAGGAGCTACTGCGCAGGCAGCGGAGCAGTCTGGAATCATGCGCCGCAGGCGGAGCATTGCATCTCTGCAAGGTTAGCTATTGAAATATCCCGATTACGCTCAAAACCCCCTCAATGAGCGAAATGGCCGCGCGAGGACCCAGTGGCCGCTACATCTGACACGAATTGATCTCACCCAAGCCCATACTTGACGATAAATCCAGGTTGGTAGTGGCTAAATTCCAAATTCAGCCACTACCGTCCTGGCTACAACCGTTGACCTTGGACCCCAGTTAACAGATAATGGCGTCCTCTCCAAGGAGGTCGTCACGAAACGGCCCCGCAAGCCTCTCTCAGTCAGTCCGCCATCGTCTCGACATGTACGCGCTGCTTCACCAGCGTCGAGGAAATTCCTGGTTCGACTCGGCTTCGGGATGCGGAAGGTAGTCGACCTTGCCGCTGGCCAGATTGATGACCGCAATTCCCATGGAATAGTCGGCAACGAAAAGGCGTTTACCATCCTGGGCGAGGACTGGCGTCTGGGGAGAGAAAAGGCCGCCAGCAATTTTGTCGACTGTGGCAGTTCGCAGGTCTCCGCGCACGCGGTAGACCCCGCCGCCGAGGCTATCGGTGAAATAAACCGTTCCGTCCGGAGTGACGGACATATCGCCCAGGACGGCGGGCCCGTTGGTCTCCACGTCAAACCGCTTGCTCAGTTTTCCGCTGGTTGGATCGAGTGCGAGCAGGGCAGCTTTGCCGGCGTCCTGTCTAGTGATTCCGGGGAAGCCCTCGATCGCCGAGGTGGTTGTCCAGAGCAGGTTGCGCTTCGCGTCGTAGGAGACGGCCATCACGATCCAGTGGCGAGCGCTTTCTTCGAGTGGAATCTCTTTGGTCTTGCAGTTGGTGCTGCTGCCGGACTCGGGGAGAGATACGCGGTAGAGAGTGTGGCGCTGGATGCTGGATACGACAAACGTGCCGGAGACGGGATCGTAGGTCAGATCCTCGGGCATGAGATCGGGTATCGGAAGCGCGCAGACAAGTTCGGCATGGCTGATGAGTTTGCTGCGCGCCTGCATTTGGGCGGCGATCGGTTGAAAGGACTTGTCGGTGGCCAGAGGTTTTAGGTCGTTATCTTTGGTGACATGGTAGGTGAGTCCGGTGGCGGCATAGCGCTGCATCCATGTCAAGGCCTCCGCCGTGTGGCCGAGACGGGTTTCCACCGAGGCCATGCGGAGCATGTAGTTCGGCGTTGCAGTTGGCATCTCTTGGCCGATTTTGATGAGCACTTCGCGGAGGGATTTCCAGTCTTGCTGCTTCGAAAAGGCGCTGGCCTGCTTGTTTAGATCGATAAAATGCGCGTGGTCGAGCGACCGTGCGGGGAGCGCGACCAGCAGGCAAAAGGTGAGGAGTTTGAGCATTCGATTGGTTAGACGGGTGACAAAGCCATTTGGGAAGCTACCAGATATTTCCATTGCACGCAAAATTAATCCGACGCCCCGCAGTGAGCGCAGTCGTGCTTTTTTTTTCAGCGGACCTGACCGGCCTAATCAAGAAGCTATAGGACCTTGAGACGGTTTGGTGGGGATGTGCCCATTCCTACGGATACGGTTCGCCTCAGCGAGCATGGCTCCGACGGAGAAACCATCGGGCGAAGTTCTCTGAGATCGCCCAGCCTGGGATAGTTTAGGGTGTCCCTTGTTGCGGGACAATGCTGAGGCAACGCAGGAGGAACTGTCCGCGGTGCGGGAACAATTTGTAACGCAATTCCTTGCCACTCTGGGTAAACGTCTGGCGCCAGAAGTGGGCGCAAGGCGAGGTCGTGGTCACCAGATATGCCGATGACACGATTCTGGGATTTCAGTATCAGACGGACGCGGATCGCTTTCTAGAAAACTGGCGAGAGCGGTTGGCCAAGTTTGGACTGGAATTACACGCAGATAAGTCGCGCCGGATCGAGTTCGGCAGGTTTGCCGAGGAGAACCGGAGACGTAGAGGAGAAGGGAAGCCGGAGACGTTCGACTTTCTGCGCTTCACGCATATCAGCGGGAAGAATAGTCTAGGGCGATTCATGGTACGGCGCAAAACGATCCGCAAACGCATACGAGGCAAGTTGCGAAAGATCAAGCAGCAGCTTCGGATGCGCATGCACGATCCGCTGCCCCAAACCGGAAGATGGCTGCAGTCGGTCGTCCAAGGCCACTTCAATTACTACGCGGTACCAGGAAACCTCGCGAGCCTGGGGGCGTTCCGCGACCGGGTGCTTGCGCTATGGTGGCGTACTCTCCGCCGCCGGAGCCAGAAACAGCGGATCTCGTGGACGCGTACTCTTGCCTTGGCTCAGCGCTGGCTTCCTCTGCGTTTCGATTACGGAACCGTGGTTCCCTGGGTCACCCGGTTGGAGGACAACCGGCTATGCGCGGTTGCCGGACCGGATCGGATCGTTTTTTACACTACCGTCGCGCTCCGCGGCGAGGACCTCAAAACCAGGGCCGATTTCGAAGTCGAAGAAGGCCAAACCGTCCCTTTCGCGTTGACATGGTCCAATTCCTTCGGCTCCCTGCCAAGTCCACCCGATGCCGCCGCCGTCGTCGAGGGCGTCACAGACGAGTGGAAGAAATGGTCGAGCAAGCACGCCTTCAAGGGTCCTTATGCCGAAGCAACTCTCCGCTCTGTCATCACGCTGAAAGCCCTCACTCACCACGAAACCGGCGGTATCGTGGCGGCAGCCACCACTTCCTTGCCGGAGCAAATCGGCGGGATTCGCAACTGGGACTACCGATTTTGCTGGATCCGCGACGCCGCCTACACACTATATGCACTTATGGGGTGTGGCTTCATGGACGAAGCCGAAGCTTGGCGAGATTGGCTGCTTCGCGCTGTGGCTGGGAAGCCGGATCGTATACAGATCATGTATGGTATCGCTGGAGAGCGGCGCCTCACCGAGTTTGAGCTGGCGGAACTATCCGGTTATGAGGCCTCTCGGCCTGTAAGAATCGGGAACGCCGCCTCTGGACAGCAGCAGCTCGATGTTTATGGCGAGCTTCTCGATTCCGCCTACCTGGCCCGGCACAAGGGACTGCGACAAAACGAGGCCGGCTGGGAACTGGGAAGAGCGCTCGTCAATCATCTTGAACAAATCTGGACCGAGCCAGATGCGGGAATTTGGGAGATCCGCGGGCCGCAACGACACTTTGTTCATTCCAAGGTGATGGCGTGGCTAGCCTTTGACCGCGCGGTTCGTATGGTGCAAGAGTTTGGAGTCGATGGACCGCTCGACCGCTGGGTCAGGCTACGCAGCGATATCCATGACGAGGTCTGTAGCCTCGGGTTCAGCCGGGAACTAAATTCGTTTGTCCAGTACTATGGAAGCAAAGAGCTTGATGCCAGCTTATTGCTACTGCCTTTGGTCGGATTTCTCCCTCCCGAAGACCACCGCATCCAAGGCACAGTAGCCGCGATCGAGAAGAACTTGATGCAAGATGGCTTGGTCGCACGTTATGACACCAGAAGCTCGGTGGACGGCCTGGTGGGGAACGAAGGAGCCTTTCTCGCCTGTAGTTTTTGGATGGTTGACAACTACGTCCTGCAAGGCCTATTTTCTCCCCAGCGCCAGCCCCGGCCCGCGGCAACCATTCCGCCTTGGCACTCCGCACGGGAGTTCGTATCGGAAGCAATGAGCATTTTTCATCAGATTTTCTGATGACGATGGCACATGAGGTAGCCGACGGTTTCGCGGGACCATGGACGAATAATGGAAAGCCAGTAAAGGATCGATATCTCGGGCTGAAATTCAACATCGATAAAAAGATCCACTTTGGGTGGGCGCGCTTGAATGTTGTTTTTAACGGCTACACCGGCTTCATTGCCACCCTTACTGGCTACGCCTACGAGACAATCCCCAACAAGTCGATCATAGCTGGGCAGACCAAAGGCCCAGACGATACCACCATCGAAGAACCGCATGGATCTCTAACTGCACCTTCTCCGCAATCCGCAAGCCTCGGTGCGTTGGCCTTAGGGGCACCCGGGCTCTCCGTTTGGCGGCGCGAGGAGTTGGTTAGCGGTAGGCAGTAGGTTCGGGCCGCCGCCGACTTCACAATCCTCCGTTTGGAACCGAATCAATTGGATGGCTGTTGTAATATCCCCATTACGCTCAAACCCCCTCAATGAGCGAAATGGCCTGCTAGCGACAGTTACCGCTCGGGTCAGAGGAGTAGAATAGATCGTGCTCGAAGTGGAGAGAAAATGCGCCATCCTCGCTGGATTAAGAGGCCACCCAAAAAGCTGACTGCGGCTGCGAGCGTATTAGCCACCCTGCTCATGACTGCGGTTGTTGCAACCCAATTCTTGCAAGCCCAGACTCTTCGTACTCTGCATGCGTTCAAGGGGCCGGAGGGATCGTACCCCCTCGCCTCGATGATACGGGATTCTGCCGGTAATCTTTATGGCACGACAGATCTTGGTGGAAATATGTCATGCTCCTCGGGCTGCGGAACGGTGTTCAAGTTGAAAGCTGGCAAGCTCACCGTGCTGCACGCGTTTGCTGGTCCGCCAAACGATGGGGCCAACCCGCAAGTACGTCTGCTACGCAATGCAGGGGGAAATCTCTACGGGACAACGGCGACTGGTGGTACTGCTGGCCTCGGCACTGTATTTGAGATCAATGCCTCTGGAACTGAGACTGTGCTGTACAACTTCACCGGGGGAAACGACGGTGAATATCCTCTCGGGAACTTGGTTCGGGATAAGAATGGCAACTTTTACAGCACCACTTCGGGCAATGGCACGACAACCGGCGGAACGATATTCAAGCTGGATACGACCGGCAAGTTGACTACGCTGTACACGTTCACCTTCGGAACGAACGGATCCAGGCCGACGGGAAACTTGGTGCGCGACGCGGCGGGCAACCTCTATGGGACCTGCTACTACACCAGCGGAATCGTGTACAAATTGGACATGAGTGGTACGCTGACAGTGCTCCACACTTTTAACGGTACCGACGGAGCTCACCCAGCGGGAGGTCTTATTGCCGATGCCGCGGGCAATCTCTACGGCACGACCGAGCAGGGTGCGCAACCTCCTTATGGCACCGTGTTCCAGATCGTGAAGACGACGGGTGCATTCCAGATACTGCATAGCTTCGACGGTGGTCTAGTCGAAGGAGGAAACCCAGATTCACCGTTAGCTCGTGACTTGGCAGGAAACCTTTACGGTGCCAATACTGCAGGGGGAGGCGGGTGCCACAGGTTCGGCTGCGGAACCATTTGGAAGCTGGATACGAGCGATCACTTGACCGTGCTGACCAACTTCGGGAATGGGAACCAGGGAAAGATACCCCGCGGCGGTGTGGTACTGGATAGAGCGGGCAACCTCTATGGAACCACCAGCTTAGCTGGGGGTGGTTGTGGCCAGTGCGGGACTGTGTTCAAGATCACCCCTTAACTGCAACAGAACGATGGTTGGCGACAAATCGCGATTTCACTCATTGATCCCTGCGGCCGAGGGTTTTGAATGTAATGGCCTGATTTCATCAGCTGCAACAAGAGACTTTTTAACGTCCTCGTCGCGTGGCCATTGGCATTGGCCTTTTAAGGCTCGAACACGTCCACTCTCATTGTCGTCCACCGCGCTATTGCCTCGCAGCCCGAGTCGCCGTTTGTCTCCCTACAGCCAATATTCACGGTGATCGTGTGACTCTCAGAGCCGGAGTTCGTGACTCCCGCCAACACAGAAGCCGGGTAGCTCTGACGAATGAGAGGACCGTGAGAAATGTCCCCCGCTGTGATTAAATTCCACGCAAAAATGTAGTCGCCAGATTCGTCTGTTGGCCCTATCGTCGGGGCCTTGCCGTCGATTAAGAACTGGAAAAAGCTCTCTGGTGCCCGCACCGTGCAACTGCCAACACATCCGTCAGCCAGCGACAACTTGCTGTCGAGTGAAATGTGAAGAGTGCACGTCGCACCCATAGCAGCTGGGCATGTGATCGATAAAGGCGCAAACATCGGTGCCTTTGCAACGCAACCAGTTTCCAAGCACTTGGCCGTGCTGCTGACCTTATTCACAACGAAAGCCGTATTGACCAGCGTTTCGTTGCTTAAGGTTGTTTGACCCATCGCCCCCGATCCAACGAGCAAAACCCACAAACTCAACCTCGCTCTACGCATAGGTCCTCCGCATGGGGAGGGCATGTTAGCACGAATTCGCATCGGCCATCCTGCGCACCCTCAAATTGGCACAAAATCTCGATTGCACTCAATTAACCGCAACCGGTCTGCGCAATTTCTGCTCATCCTTGGAGCGAGCTGCCACTACCGGCCGATCACCGCAATTTTGTACACCAGCAGTACGGGTACGGTCGCTAGCGTGATCCACGCGGACAGCACATAGCGTCGGAAGAAGTAGAAGGTCACGCCCGCCCAGCAGGAGCAAGCCGCGATCAAAGCGCCGCCGACATAGAGTGCAGCCATTGCGGTCGAGAAGTTCGTGCCGTGCACGTGCCTGAGCCGGAAGAACTCACCTAGAGTCCTGACTACGATAAGAAATTCAGTCGTGATTCCTATCTGAGCCCAACGTTCTTTAGTCACGCCGAGAATTGTAGCTCGGGGCAGCACTTGACGATAAATCCCGATTACGCTCATTGACCCTGAGCCGCGCGGGGGGCGAGTGAAAACGCCAGATCGCTAGGCACGTTCTCAGTTCGGAAAAACTGCTCATCGGTACCGTAATCCGTCACGCGCCCGCACCTGCTATTCACCTGCCGTTAAGACTGCCTTGCACTGCTCTATATAGCCAAAACTGCCATCCGTTGCTCTGTATCTGGTTGAATCGACGTTTGCAGGTGCTTTCGAATCCCACTCTCTCCGCCATATTTTTGCTTTCAATGAGTTAAGAACCATCCATACCGTTGTCCTTACCGTAAAACCCATTCCGGGAGTGGTATGCGATGGGATTTTGTCATCTCTTTACCCTGATAGCGAACTCTCGCGGCGGTAAGCAGATCGCGTCCCTCGCGAGCGTCTTGGAGCCAAAGACAGGCTCCAATGCGACCAACCACAATTCATTGTCTCTTCCGCGCGCTCTATTTTCCTTCAACAGATCGCGCGTCCGACCCGGTGCCCGAGGAATTTGACCGAATTTCCGTTTGGGCTTAATTTCTCCAAGCCTGACTTGGAGGGAGCAAAACGGATGAGCTCGCCAACCCTGGAGTGGGGAGGAATTGCGTCCCGCGTTTAAGGTTTAAGAAGTGACTTCCCGTAGCCAACCGGAATGGCGAAATTCGATCCGCCGAATTCACGCACCATGGCGAAGTTAATTCCTATAACTTTGCCTTCGTTATTGAAAAGCGGACCGCCGGAGCCGCCCGAAGTGGTTTGGGCGTCGTAGACAATCTTGTCAGCCAACACGTCGCCGATGTGCCCCTGGGTGGTGACGGGCCTGATCAAGTGGCGGCGGGCCAGTTCTTCCATTACTTGCTTTGGATCGCCTTTGGTTGCGGTCGCGATCGAGTGGAGCGTCTCTGTGCCGGCCCGAGCGAGAATCGCATCCAGAGCCGTAGGATATCCAAGGAGCACGACGGGGCCCCCACTTACGACCGAGCTGCGCCCATCGGCGAGCGCGATCTGTCTGATTCCCAGCTCTGCAACGTTTCCCTTCACGACTGCAACATCAGCGGCGGAGGAAATCTTCTCAGTGTTAATGGCAATGCCATGAGGAACTCCCGGGAAATACGCTGTCATCTCGGCAATCACTGGCTCAAGGCCTTGATCGAGCATTTCCTTTAAATCATCATTCTGCCACCATGGCTCGGCCACGTGATGATTGGTTAGGATCTGTCCGCTGGCGGAGGCGAGAAATCCAGTACCAAAAACATCCAGATGTACTTCCGGACCGTTCCCAGTCAGGCTCAAAAGCGGATTGTTGTGCTCGTCAGTGGTTGGCTCGCCAGTGCTCGTCAGCCCGGCATAGTGCAATCTCAATCCGGTGGTGTGGTCGCGGAAGGCCAGCACGACATGGATGAGACACACGCTCGGCTCATAGGACTGGATAATCGTCTGTGCAACCTTGCCTTCGGTCTCGAGCTTCTGAAGGCGACTGTCTACCGCGGCCAATTGGCTTTGCAAAGTGGATGCGTTTTCTGTTCTGGCGCTTGCAATTTGCGATCTCAGGTCTTCGCTCTTCTTCTGAAGTTGAAGCTTTTGCGTTTCGCTCGCCTGCGATGAACCGTGTTCCCCATCTCCAAGGGCACGACGCGAGCGTTCCATTAACTGTTGCTCGGTCAGCACGCCACTCTGCAATCGTGTGATCGCCGCATAGACCCGGGTATTCTGTTCCTGGGTGCGACGGTAGGAGAAAAAAAAGATCAGACCAGCAACAACCAGCACGCCAACACTCGCCAGTCCGCCAACCCGTAGCGTCCGCCGTTCTTCGTTGACTGCCGTGACCACCTGCTGGGCAGAGGTTCGATTTTCCTCGGCAAGGCGTAACCTCCCTCGAAGCTCGTCCGCGACCGATTTATTGCGTAGTTGCGAACGCATCCGCGACAGCAATTCGTGGGAGTCAAAAGGCAGTGAGATCACGTCGTCGGCTCCGAGGTCCAGCCCCCGAGTGCGCTCGGCTGATCCTCCCGGAGACAGCATCACAACGCATATGTTGTGAGCGTGCTCAGAGCCCTTGATTTCGGAAAGAAGGTCACAACAATCGAGCTGGGGCGGATCGGCGCCTAAGACAACTATGTCAGGGTTGAAAGCGACGACAGCCTTCATTCCTCCCCGGCAGTCGGCCGAAACCTCATATCCCGCTTCGCTTAGCACCGCGACGATGTGTTCTCTGAGACTATCGTCAGTCTCCACCACCAATACTTTCTTTGCTTTGTCGGTCATATTGCTCGATTCTTAGGATGGTGCCAGACCGGCACAGGATTCAATTCGAGGTCGATCGGTGCCCGTCCTTCCCGACGGTTTTCACCTTGTTGATGAAATTAAACTCAACAATTCACATCACCAGCGGAGGGACCAGTTAGCAGTGGAATGGTCCATCAGGCGCTGTCGATTTCGCTCATGCCGGTGTAAGCAACAAGCCACGCGTGACGAATACGGCGAAGCATGGCTGGATACAGAACGCGACGAAATGGTTCGATCGCGACGAGGTACGGTGGCGTGAGCCACGACACGCGGCGGACGTAGACTCCCCAGTACAAACGGTACCCGTTCGGGCTGCTCACCAAGGCAGTGCAGATGAAGCCGTGGACAGTCCTGTTGCGGATTTCACGAAGTGCTTCTCCCGGAAATTGATACAAGACCCAAAAGTGGCCATCCAGAGTACCTGGCGTTATTTCGGAGTCGCGTCGGTCGCGTTCCGACAGGCGTTCCAGAAATGAGTCTTCCGGCCGCATCGGGTCTCCATCCCAACCGAATAGCCGGCCGAGAAAATATCGGAGGCCGAAAAGGAGAGTCGCGATGTGGCTCGGAGCCGTCTCGGACTCGAGCGCACGAATGTCCGCGACGGTCCGCCCGCTGCCGCCCCCAGGAAGATCCACAGACGACACGTCATAGAGCGGAACGTCACGAAGAAGTTCGTGTGCACGAAAAGGCAAACTCCGATACTCGGCTGCGGACGCACGCATCGTGACTGTCGACCACCAATTCTTCAACGCGCGTTACCTCGCTGAACGAGCCATGCTAAATCCGTCCCTCACGCAGGGGACCTTAAACGCGGGCACCTGCATCACTATTCTGGATGAAGTGCCGTATTTAGACCAGCGAGCGATCGCACAGTTCAGGACCGCCGCCTGATTGGCTTCAGGTGCGGCTTCGAGCAAGCTTGGCGCGCGCCCGTGCGAGCTGCGCTTTCACCGTCCCGTGGGGGACACCCAAAACAAGCGCAGCCTCCTTCGTCGTCAAACCGTCCATATCACGCAACTGGAATGTTCTACGCAGCTTGGGTGAGAGCTGCCTAACGCCCTCAACCAGTTGGCCTCGTGCTTCCGCTGCGGAGCAGAGTTCTTCTGGACTTGGCTTCGAATCAGGTAACCGTTCCGAGAATGCGAGACCGTCTTCCCCTTGCTCTTCGTCAAGCGCGCTGGAGCAGAATGCCAATGCCCGGCCAACCGTTCGGGAATGTGGAAAATAAGCGTTGCATGCAAGACCCTGATCCAGCATAGGGCACTCGCAACACCTCCCAAAACCGCCAAAAGGAGGGCCCCACCTCCATCTTTCAGGGGATCTCCAGCTCGATAATTCCACGCTTCAGCCCGATAGTAACGGCATGGGCCCGGTCGCTAGCCCCAAGTTTCGAGAGTATGTTCGCGACATAGCTCTTTACGCTGGCTTCACCGATTGAGAGCTGATCGGCGATCTGCTTGTTGGCGTTTCCGTTAGCGATTAGCCGTAATACATCGATCTCTCGTGGGGTCAAGTCGTCCCTAGGATGATCAACTAGCTCCATTAGGGTCACATCCGGGCGGTGCGATCGGAACTTCTCGATGGCTTCCTCGCC
>Ga0207103_10234_pt1 | contig 15596 bp, 10 predicted proteins | sample Alteio_BWMinHeat_81_FD_153546 | JGI IMG/M metagenome (GOLD analysis project Ga0207103, IMG submission 153546) | Enriched cells from forest soil in Barre Woods Harvard Forest LTER site, Petersham, Massachusetts, United States -... | ecosystem: Environmental > Terrestrial > Soil > Temperate forest >...
AACCGCTTCCGCGTAAACCATCAGCATCGCGACGTGCATGCTGCCGATGAAACCTGTTGCCATGTTCCGCCAGACGGTGCGAGCACGGGATACGACCACGACACCAAAAGCCACGGTGAGCAGGCGCAGGGCAATGGCGGCGGTCGGTCCCCAGGCGCCGGCGAGCAACCTCATCACTGGATTCATCTCCCAGCTGGTCATGCTGTCCCGGTAGACCCAGGCGAAGCCAGTGTCCAGAAAGGTCACCGCGATGATAAATAACCAGACGACAATAAACCACTTGGTCTTCATGGCTGATCCCTGTCGGTCGTTCGAGCGTCAGGCCTCCTCCGAACCTCTCGTGCATCTTCCCGGTGAGGCCACAGGTATATGCGGTAAACGGGTTGCAAGCGGCGGTTGCGGTCGCAACAAACGAAGACATGCGTGCGTTTCGCGCCTCCAGGGAACGGCGGGACATGCCGACGGCCATCGACGCCTTCCTCGACGTGCAGATGAAGACGCGTCGGGGTAAGTCCGAAGGTCACACAAGCGTATGGAGCGTCGCGTTCGCGTCGGACGGCAAGCGTCTGGTCTCGGGCGGCGTCGACAAAGTCGTGATTCTGTGGGACATGGAAACAGGTAGCGTGCTGCGAAGATACGAAGGCCACACCGGAATTGTGACGAGCATCATGTTCTTTCCCGACGGCAAACGAATCGCGTCCCCTTTTCGCTTTTCCTTTCCCGGCATGATCGAGGAGCCAGGCTCGTTCGCGGGGATCTTCAGTTCGGCGAACCCGGCGCGCTGCGGCGTCCATGACGTCGCTCGGCAATGCGACGAAGGCGGCACCGGGGCGCGGGCTTTCCCCGGCGCGAAAGGCGTTGGCCAGGACCTCGCCGATCGCCGCTTCGGAGCCGACCTCGGCGCTGTATTTGGCGACCGGCCGGAACAGCGTCGCAGTATCCAGACTCTGGTGCGTCTGCTTCAGGCGCACGGCCCGCGGCACAACACCGCCCAGTCCCACGACCGGCGAACCCTCCGACGTGGCCGTCGCGAAGCCGGTGACAAGGTTCGTCGTCCCTGGCCCGGACGTAACGAGGCAGACGCCCGCTTTGCCGGTCAGCCGCCCGATGCCCTGAGCAATGAAGGACGCGTTCTGCTCATGCCGGCACACCACCGTCTGGATGCGCGAGTCGAGCAGCGCATCGTAGACGCGATCGATCTTCGCGCCAGGCACGCCGAAGATATGGCGCACGCCCTGCACTTCCAGGTGCCGCACGACGAGGTCCGCGCCGTGGATGGACCTGGTACTTCTCAGGTCGCCCGTGATGTTGAACGAACCGAGGCCGTCCTGTTCGACACGAGTAGCAGTCATGGCTGATCCTTTTACGCGCTATACGCGCATGCGGGTGGAATCGACCGTTGTCGTCCCTTGGGTCGCGGCCACATTCAAAGCAACAAGCGTGCCGAGAAGGTGAGAGGAAAAGAACGACGGCTCCACGACCTCAAAAGGCTGGTGGCAGGCGCTCGTTGTCTACTGGTTTGAGGCGGAACAGAGGCGGATCGGCACATTTCGCAGAGCGACAGTTTTTGGAACAAGCCGGCACAGGACCGGCGACTCGGTAACCTGGTACACGCTTTACCAGACTGGCAACATCGTGTTCACCAAATGAATGGAGCAATTCGCTCATCGTGACTTTTCTTGTCAACTTTGTCTGCGGTCGGTGTCGATCATTCCGAGAGGGTCGAACAGGAGGAAAATGCAGCATGGGCCAGTGCGCAGGCAATCGGGCCGCTATTTCGGGGGCAGGTTCTCATGAGGCCGGAATTCCGAGTCAGTGCCTGCGTCGTCTGCTGGGCCGTTTTCGCCCTATCCGCGGCTGCTCAATCCGAAACGACCCCCGAGGCGGAAGTCGAGCCACTGGAACGCCCTCGCCTGCGCCCCGGCGAGTATCCGGAGCAGCTGTTCCATGAGCCTTTTCCGGCCCCCGGCGTCGAAACGAGCGAGGAATTCCGCGATAAATACTTGTTCGGCGACTGGCTGGACGCGCGCTCGGAGTTAGCCGATCAGGGGATCAAGCCGCTGGTTCTCTTCATCACCGACCCCTTCGTTAACGCCTCCGGCGGGCAGCGTCGGGGCTTTAGCGAATACGACCTTCTCGCCCTCGACCTTCTCCTCGACACCGACAAACTCCTCGGCTGGCCCGGCGGCGAGTTTCACGTCGGCTTCGCCAATAATTCGGGCACGAGCCTGTCCCAGAGATACGTCGGCAACAACTTCCCGATCCAACTCGCGGACGTGGCAGACCCCAACCCCCGGCTGACTTATCTCAGTTACACGCAGTCGCTGTTCGACGACAAGCTGAGCGTCCGCTTCGGGCGTCTGACCATCAACAGTGTCTACGGCGAAGAATTCGCCGGCTCACAGTACTTCAAGGCGTTCACGTCGGTAGCCTTTGATCTGGTCCCGCTGGGTATCTTCTCGAACGCGCCGGGGGCCTTCGGCTACCCGCTGACGACCTGGGGGGCGCGAGTCAAGTTCGAGCCGGTCGAGTCGTTCTACGCGATGGTTGGCTGCTACAACGGCGACCCGGAGTTGAAAGACGGCGACCGTCACGGCGTCGATTTCACGATGCGCGGGCCGCCGTTCGTCATCGGTGAGGTTGGCTACCGCCGGAATTATGGCAAGGACGCGACGGGTCTCCCCGGCAACGTGAAACTCGGAGCGTACTTCAACGGCGGTAATGCCGCGGTCTTCGACTCCGGCTTCGCAGGCCAGCCGAGTGAGACCGAGCAGGCCCGCTACGGTTTCTACGTCCTGGGCGATCAGGCGTTGGTTCGCTGGGGTGACCCGACGGAGAAGCGACACCTGGGCGCCTTCGCGGCGTTCGTGTGCGCGCCGGACCAGCGCGTCAACACGGTGCCGTACTTCTTTGACGCCGGACTGGTGGCCTACGGCTACTTGCCGAGTCGTCCCCGCGATTTTGCCGGTTTCGGGGTGGCCTACGGCTCGTACAGCGGCGACCTGCGGCGCGCGGAGGAAGTTCAGGCAGTGACTGACCCGGCCGTCGGCGTGCAGAGCTGGGAGATGACCTTAGAGTTGACCTACGGCTGCACCGTCAAACCGGGTCTGCTCGTGCAGCCGAGCCTTCAGTACCTCATCAACCCCGGCGGCAACAAGGCCGTACCGAACGCCCTGGCCATCGGGGTGAATGTGGTCTTCAACTTTTGACCATGCCGGCAATTGCTTATGCCACCTGAGCATCCTGGAATCAGTCACACTGGCTTGCATCACCTGGTCCCTCAACTGGTCACCATTTCAGCCGATCATGCAATCGGATTCTCCTCGAACAATCGGGTCCTCAATGGCCAGGCGAACGCCCAGGCAGTCGCGCGGCGTGTAGCCCAGGGCAGCCAGCACGGCGGCCACGTCCGCCAGGAACGTCGCCGCCGCCTCGGCCCGGTGCAGTGTCAGCTCGCCGAACAGTCCCGTGGAGACCGTTGACGGGGACTCACCGGACCGCGCCGGTTCGCTCAGCATGGTGTCTTTCCTCATCGTCTGCAAGCTCCTCACGGGTCATGGGTGTGGCCAAATCGTCGCGTCGCGCCGACGCGGACGGAACGCGTTACTAATGTGCTCCACAGTTCGTCCGCTAGTCTCAAGGAGTTTCGGAATCGACACAGCATCATTCACTAATGGGTGCCGCGCGGAGTGGGCAGTTGCGGCGGCGCTGGTGGACGCAACAGTTTTGGCGGGGTTGGGAGGCTATTCTTCGGAACTTCCGCGGGAACCGTTGGGGGATCCGAGGTCACATCCGGAGTGGAAGGAGCGATTTTCGCACCGCAACCGGAGGTAGAGGCCAGCAACCCAAAGGCCAAGCACAAGCAATGAAACAGTCGAGACATCGTAAACTCCTCGGGGCTGGGAACAGGGAGAATCGCGAACGAATCGGTGAGCAGTCTCTCCGGGGGTAGAGACTGTTGGGCAAGTCAAAGCCATTGCGGAGAGGATTATTCGAGTTGGTTCCAACTAACGGGGCTGCCGTCGATCATTCCGCCCGCGGACATCAGATTGTACCAATGGGTGCTAAAGAAGTCGGAATTAGGGCCGATCTTCGTGAGCGAACGGACCGAACAATCGCCAAAGGCAAAATTGACGCACCCCTGGTAGTAACTGCCAAAGGTATACCACTGGCACGGCTCAATCAGGTCCCAGGCCAGCGGCATCGCCCCGGCTCCGCCCCAGGCGACGTTGAAATCCCGCTGTCCGCTATTCGTTCCTCCCAAACTCTCGCCGAAAAAGATCGTTTGTGACGTTCCGTCGGCGATCTGGACGAGCCGGTATCCGGAACCTTCCTCGAACGGACCATACCAGGTTCCGTAAAACCCGCCCACGTTCCCAAGCGCACCGGCACTGCTACAGTAGTTGGTCGGCGCCAGCTTCGCGAATTGCGGAAAGGAGCTGGAGGGGTAATAGGGGGCAAAGACACCCGCTGAATAGGTGGTGTAATATGCTTGCGTGCCAATCTGCGGCGTTTGCCCGTCGGCGGGACACGCAAAGGTGGAGATGGGCGTGTTGAAGGTCGTGTAAGGGTCCCAAGAATACAAAGTGTAATACCACCACGGGTAGCCTGTACCATTCAAGACGTTCGCCGGAATCGTGGCGTAGAGGTTGCCTTGCTCCAGATAGGGAAGAAGGTAGACCAAGGTGCCGACATTCGTATGGGGGTTGCCGCCCGGCGGTAACGTCCCGTTGGCGGATTCGTAATTGTGAGTGGCGATCACGATCTGGTGCAGGTTGTTCTTGCACTGTGAATTCTGAGCGGCGGCGCGCACTTTCTGAACGGCGGAGCTGAGCAGGCCGATCAACACGGCGATGATGGCGATCACCACCAGCAATTCGATCAGGGTGAAACCCTTGCTCGACGGCGAAGTCAAGTGAGTACGGAGCGAGAGCATGGACTTTCTCCATTCACAACATTGGATCACTGCACATTCCGCGACATTCGACCGGTCCGGGCGATAGTTCGCCAGGACGGCATGGAATGCGAACTCTCTTGGCAACAACTGTGCCAAAGAGAAACGTGCATCGGTCTTTTGGCTCACATGTGGGGACGGCGGCGATCCAGGCCGGAGGGGATGAACGCGAACCGATGGTTTTTCGCAGGTTTTCTCGAAGAAGCCGACATGTGGACCAACACGGCATTGTTCGCCGGTCGTGGTGGAAATGGCGGGACGATCACAACCCAACGGCGCGCGACCGCTCGGCCGTGAGTCGTGGCCTGAAGACGGTGGACCCCGCTTTGATCCGGTGTTCAGGAATCTGCCAGGAGTGGTTCAGAACGTTCGCCGCGTTCAGCCGGGATTTCAAGTCGTCAACCGACAGGTTGTCCAACAGCGGGCCAAGCTCCCCGACCATGCCGAGCAGGGAGGCGTAGGCGGCCGGAGTGTCGTCGAGTTGCCCGACCGCTCCGGCCTGCTCCAGCAGGTTGGCGGCCTCGGCGGCGGTGGTGGTGAACGCCGACACCAGCCCGCGCAGTTTATGGGCCGACTCCCGCAGCGCCGCTCCATTTCGATCGCGCAGAGCGGCTTCAATCCGGCCCATCTTGCCCGGAGCGTCGGCCCGGGAGATGGCGATCATGCGGGCCAGCAGCACCGGATCGGCTTCCGAAGCACTGCGGCGACCCTCGCTTCCTGGGGCCGCGCCAAACGGCCTGGCCGGTCTTCCGATGTGAGCAGGATGAGCGGACACTCGGCCAACTCCGGGTTCTGAGAAATCTCCGCCGCCAACGCCATCCCATCGACCCCGGGCATGCGCCCGTCCAGGAGCACCAGACCGAAGGGCCGGCCGAGCGCGACCGCCCGCCACAGGGCGTTCAAGGCGGTCAGGCCGTCACCGACTGTGGTTGGCTCGGTCTCCCAGCCGCGTAGCCACTCCTGGAGGATCGACCGGTTGGTCGCGTTATCATCGACGATCAGCACGCGCAGGCCGCTGAGATCGACCGGAGACGGAGGGGAGTAAGCGGCGGGAAGATGAGGCTGCAAACCGAAGCGCGCGGTGAAACGGAACGTGCTGCCAAGGTCGGGCCGACTTTCGACCGCGATCTCGCCGCCCATTAGCCCGACCAGCCGCGAGGCGATCGACAGTCCCAGGCCGGTGCCGCCATAGCGCCGCGTCGTCGAATTGTCGCCTTGCTCGAACGCCTGGAAGATCGTTTGTTGCTTGTCGGGCGCGATGCCGATGCCGGTGTCGCGCACGGTGAAGAGCAGATGGGACGAACAGGACGAAGGGGACGTAGAGGACAGGCTGTTACTGCCCTCTACGTCGCATTGGTCCTCTACGTCCCATCGCTTCACTTCAACCACCACTTCGCCCTTATCTGTGAACTTGATGGCGTTGCCGACCAGATTGAGCAAGACTTGCCGCAACCGGCCCGCATCGCCGATCAGCGCGTCGGGCACGTCCTGGTTGCGGTGGCAAACCAGTTCCAGGCCCGTCTCGTGGGCGCGGAGAGCGAGGGCCCGCATGGTCTCGTTCAGGACGCCGTGCAGCGAGAACTCGGCGGGATCCAGTTCGAGCTTGCCGGCTTCAATCTTGGCGAAGTCGAGCAGGTCGTTGATGACGTTCAAGAGAGCGTTCGCCGACGAGTTGACGATCGAGAGATAGTTCCGCTGTTCATCGGTCAATTCGGTGTCGAGGGCCAGATCGGTCATGCCGAGGATGGCGTTCATCGGCGTGCGGATCTCATGGCTGATGTTGGCCAAAAACTCGCTCTTGGCGCGGCTGGCCGCCTCGGCCGTTTCCATCGCCTGCCGCAGTTCCGCCTCGATCCGCTTGAGGTCGGTGATGTCGGTGCGCGTGCCCGCGAAGCGAATCGGTTTGCCGCTGGCGACCACCTGTCGTGGTCGGCCTGACCTCCACCTATCCCTATGGCCTGGCCGCCTGCTGGGGGGAGCTGATACGGCCCTTCGCGAGTTGACCGGCGTCGAAACCGTTCGGCCCATCGCCGACGCCCGTTATGCGGTTGCTTTCGTGTACCTCAATCACGACGGTCTTCCCGACGTGGAGGATTGGCCGGCCGAGTTCGCACGGGCCGCGAACGGCAGTTACGGCTGGCGCGGCGTCGAAGTCACCCTCCAGGGGCCTATTGAACGCCACGGCGACGCGCTGGTTCTCCCGCCGACCAACATCGACCTGATGTCACGCTTGCGCCGCTACAGCAGGCCGGCAAGGTGCAGTTGGATCTCGACAATGGCGTGCCACGGCCTCTTCCCGAACAGGAGAAGCTCGCCTACGAGCACCTCGCCCAGCGCGTGCCAAGCACCTCTGCCCCGGTGCAGGCAACAGTCACCGGCCCGCTCAACAAAACGGAAGCCGGGTTTGTTCTCCAGGTCCGCGTTTTCAAATGATCGACGGGCCATGAGCGCCCAGTGAAGGCACGACTCGCAAAAGCAGAAAGGATTGAGTCATGCGCTTTTCGATGACACGGCATTTGGGCAGTCTAAGTGGGGCGCGCTACCCCTTTCTGAATATGGTCAACGCGCTGCGCGAGTTGCAACGTGGCACGCACCGCCCCTACCCTTGCGGTGCCGGGGCCGGGTATCTCGGAGTGTCGGCGGACGGCGACCTGGCGGCGTGCCATCGGTTCGTGGGCGATGCCGACGGCGCAATGGGGCATTTGACAACCGGCATTGACCGCCAACGCCAGGCCGATTGGCTGGCCTCGCGGCACGTGCATTTCCAACTGCTTTGTAAGACTTGCTGGGCGCGCTACCTTTGTGGTGGGGGCTGTCACCACGAGGTACTGGCCCGCGGCCGATCCGCCTGCGACTTCATCCGCGGTTGGCTGCACTCTGTCGTGCAGGCGTACGGGCGGCTGTCCCGCCTGGCGCCCGATTGGTTTCTGGGACAGGCCGATGAGGCTGAAAACACTTGACACCCCGCGAATCGGTCGATGTCGCTATTCTTGGTGCCGGCCCCGCGGGCTGCTGCGCGGCACTTCGTCTGCTGACGCTGGGCCATCGGGTGGCGGTAGTCGAACACCGAGCATTTCCTCGTTCACAAATCGGGGAGGCGCTTTCCCCAGGCATCTGGAATCTTCTGGACTACGTTCATGCCACGGACACCATCCACGAAGCCGGCTGCCTACGTGATGTGCCGACGCGGATCGTATGGGAGCGCCGTGTTTCCGAAGTGATCCCCGCCCAGCAACACCGCGCCGGCGTGGTGGTCGATCGGGCGGCATTCGATGCCCGGCTGTTGGCGCTCGCCACAAACGCGGGCGTAATCGTGTTTCAACCGGCTCGAGCGCAGCGGATTGATGGAGGACCGGGAGCCTGGCGGCTGTTCGTGGCTGGGGCAGATCAAACGGTCTCGTTGCAAAATCGTACCCGCCCGGTTGCGGGACGGTGATATTGTTCGCCCAATCCTGTTATTGTCGGAACGGACAGGACAGAGTTTTTATTCGGGACGTCCTGGGAAAACCACCCCATTTTTCACAACTGAGAAAAAGAGTGTTGCCGATGATATGGCGAAGTCATATAGCATCCTGTTGCCACCGAGTTGATGACAACTGTGCAGTGGATGGAAAGGTTTTGTCCTTTCCAGACGAGGTCTGCGACGGCAAACCATGGCGGCTTGCTCCAGCTGTGAAACTTCCCTCCTCCCCGGAGAATGCTTGATGACCTATTTGCCAAGGTGGATCGCTTCAAACACCTCTTCCGCTTCCCCTTCTCGCCGCAAGCCCGCCCTCAATCTGGAACTCTTGGAGTCTCGCCTGGTAATGTATTCCGCCACCGGCAACGCCTGGCCCGCGCCGCAGCTGATCACCATTAGCTTCATCCCCGACGGCACAATCGTTGCGGCCAACGATTCAGGCTACGTCGGCAGCAACCTCTACGCCAAGTTCAACGCCAAGTTCGGCTCGGCTCCGGTCTGGCAGAACATCATCCTCAAGGCGGCCCAGAGCTGGGCGCAGCAGACCAACATCAACTTCGCCCTGGTCACCGATGACGGCTCGGACACCGGCTCCAGTCTCTACCAGCAGGGCGACCCCAACAAGGGGGACATTCGCATCAGCGGCTTCAATTTCGGCAACAGCAACCTGGCCTCGGCGGTCCTGCCGCCGCCGATCAACAACTACTCTGCCGCCGGCGACATCAACTTCAACACCAATCAGATCTTCAACAACGGCTCGACCTACGACCTGTTCAGCGTGGCAGCCCACGAGATCGGCCACTCCCTCGGACTGGGCCATTCCACCGTCACCAACGCGGAAATGTTCGCCATTTACAACGGCGTCAAGCCCTCTCTGAGCACCGACGACGTCGCCGGGATCCGCTCCATCTACAGCGGCGGGGCTGCTCGCGCGCCGGACGTGGCCGGCAACGGCAGCATTAGCACCGCGACGAACCTGACCAGCCAGATCGATGCCACTAGCCTGACGGCTGTGGTGACCGGCCTGGATCTGACGACGACGACCGACAAGGATTACTACACCTTCACCGCACCAGCAGGAACGGCTTCCTCGCTGACGGTGGCTGTGCAGAGCCAGGGGCTGAGTCTGCTGTCGCCGAAGTTGACGGTCTATGCCGCTGACGGAACCACCGTACTCGGCTCGGCCGGCACCACCGGCCAGTACGGGACGACAATCCAAGTAACCGTCACGAACGTCGGGGCCGGCCAGCAGTTCTACGTCAAGGTGGCCGGGGCGGACACCACCCCCTTCGGCACCGGCGCCTATGCCATGACGCTGAACCTGGGAACGGGAGCCACTCCCGCAGTGCCGCTGCCCTACACCACGTTGGCCAACGGCGACCCCTTCTCGGCCGGAGGCGGTCTCCCCGAACTCGCCCAAGTTACCAAAGGGGACGATGTGCATTCCGACGCCCTCTCCTCAGGGGCCGAGGATGTTACCAGCGGATTTAACCCGTTTCACCTCCAGAAAACCATTTCTGGAGCATCCGAGATGGCCGCACTCAACCCGGTCGCTCTGTCCACTCTGTTTCACGCGGAACTGTGGCAGACGGCGACTCTCCCTTCCGGCGCTTCGCAGGGAATCTTTGAATTCCACGATCGGATGATGGTCCTTCCGGCCCACGAAAATTTCAACAGTCCAGTGGTTGCTCCCGCGCCGATTCAGTTGTTAGGAGCTGGAGAAAGCCAACGTCTCCCGACCAGCGACGAGGGCCTTGACATGGTGCTTCCGATTGGAGTGGAGTCGGATCAGCCAACGAGTTGAGGCAAGGATCGACAGGGAAATGATGTCTCGTTTGACCGTTTCGCCTTCGCGCAAGAGCACGCGAACGCGAAACGGTCAATCGAGACAATAATGTCCCGTCTGCCAGAACCGCCATGTCAACAATTCGGTTGGAGTCGCAATATTCACTCGATCCGCGCAGCGTTATAGCACAAATTGACACAGGTTTACGCCTTCTCAGAAGAAAAACCCCATTCCGTTTGACTCATCGACAAAAGCAACCTCTCTTCTCTTTAGTGACTTCGTCCTCGCGTCGCCGGCTCAAACCTATCCGTTCGGACCCGCGACGACCTCTTTGAACCACCTCTTCCTCCTCGGAACTCGTAACCCCGTAATGATACGGGGACACCAAGCCCTATCTCTCCTCACACCTTGAGGGGCAAGCAGGTGCGCCACGTTATCGAAGAGTGAAGCCGGATGGCAAGGCCGTGGTCAACAGCCGGGACCGGAGGCCTTACGTGACAGGGACGCAACAATGTCGTTGGGTCCGTCATCGAACCAGTCTGAGGATCCTTTCTCATTCGGGGCACCATCAATAATGGGTCTCATCTTCCCGTTCCGTTGGTTCGGCTCGTCCAGGGCGGACGGTCGGCGTTCACAGCGGTCGAGCCTTCGGCTTGAGGAACTGGAGTTGAGGAGCCTCCTCTCCGTCTCCGCGGCTGCGGGGCCGCTGGACTCAGTCACGAAACCAGAGATCCATAACACCCTCGAACGCGCGGAGAATCTGACACTCTCCGGCAGCGGCGCACACCTGACCGAGGTGGGGACGATCGGGAACGGCCCTGACGGCGCCGCCGACGTGACGTTTTATCACTTCCAACTGGTGCGGCCCGCGGTCGTGGAACTGGACCTCGCCGATCAGACGGACGCCTCCCATTCCACCTATGTCCTCAGCCTCTATAACTCGGACCTGCAAGATCCGATGGGGAATCGCCTCATCGCCCAGCAGGACGGAGCCACGAACGCGGGCCACGCCGGCGCCACCACGGCACTGGGGGCCGGCGATTATTTCGTGGCCGTGAGCGGTTCGGGAAACCGCTATTTCAACCCGCATCTCGCCGGCAGCGGGTACGACGGCCAGACGGGCACGTATCAGTTATCGTTGACCGTCACGGACGCCGTACTGCCCAACGGCGACGGCCCGGTGTTGCTCCGTACCGACCCTGCCGACGGCACGGTGTTGCCGACGACGCCCCTCGTGTTGCGAGCGACACTCAGCGACGCGGTGGACCCCAACAGCCTCCAGGCCGACACAACCGTTCAACTCTTCTACCGCAACACCGGCTCGTCCGACCTTTCCCAGATGGAGCAGCTCCCGATCGGTTCCGTGAACTACGACGACTCGACGCACGAAGTGGTGGTCGCTCCGGCAGCGCCCCTGGAACCGGGATACTACCGCCTGCTCCTCGCCGGCGACCAAACTCTGCACGAAGCGGTGATCCAGACAGCAGACAACGTTCCGGTACCTCTCGGCCTGTCAGGGCCGGATGCGAAGGGACGCGATTTCACGTCGGCGTTCCAGGTCATCGGCGTCGAGGGAAACACGAACAGCACTCCCAGCGCCGACGATACGACTCTCACCGCCCACGAACTAGGAGACGTTACCCACCTCGGACTGGTGCAGGCCGCCGGGGCGATCGGCGATGACGCGACCGATCTGGCGACGCCCTTCAATCCCGCCGACGTGGATCTGTATCACTTCCAGATCGTCGGGGCCGGGAACTATGCCTTCGCCGCCGAGGTGTTCGCGGGCCGGATTGGCTCGCCGCTCGACGCGTCCCTCCAGTTGTACCGGCTGTCTCCCACGGACGGGACGCTCCAACCGGTGGTCGGCAATGACGACTCGTTCAATACGACGATCAGCGACAACGGCGCCTTGCCGCTCTTCGCGGACCCCGTCCTGTACGCCGGCTTGACGGCGGGCGACTACTACGTCGGCGTGACGAGTCAGTTCACGACCTACGACCCACTCCAGTCACACAGCGGCCAGGGCGGTTTCACTTCCGGGGCCTACGTCTTGAACCTCCGCGTCGATGGCGCGTCGGTCCCGCCTCACGTCGTCGCGACACAGACGACCGATGGCGCCGTCCTGCTCGACGTGCCGCAAACGCTCTCGGTGCAGTTCGACGAACCCGTGAACCTGCAACAGCTGGCGTTCGAGGCGTACCAGCAGACGGCCACCGGGCAACTCGGAGCCGTTTACATCGAAGCGGAGGACGGCACCCAGTATTTCCCTCGCTTGCAGTCGTACGACGCGGCGACGCACCAGGCCACGTTCCTGCTCCTTGCAGCGCTGCCAAACGGAGCTTACGCCTGGCACCTCTCGGGGCCGAAGGGGCTGACCGATTTGGGCGGCAACGCCCTTGTCGGGAATGACCAAGCGAGCGGTGATTACCTCGTCCACTTCACCGTCGAAGCGCCGCCGCGGGGTACGCCGGGCGAGCCAACGCTGTGGAACGCGCAGGAGCCGAACGACACCCTCGCCCAACCCCAAGTGATCGGAGCCTTGTTCCCGCTCGAGTTAGCTAACACGGTCACGATTCGGCGCGCGGCCGCGCCGGAAGGCATCCCGGTGCAGCAAGACGTTGCGGATTATTACCAGATTACCGTCCTCCAACCCCAGACGTATTTCTTCGGGCTTAACAACATCGTCGGTCTGCCGCGAGACGCGGTGCCGAAGATCTGGCGGGATGGGGTTCTCAAGGCTACGTATGTGCAGGGGTTACACGGGGTCACCGCCGTGCTCGATCCGGGAACGTACGTCATCGAGATTGACCTGTCGGGGCAAACGGTCTCCAACCCTAGTTACGATCTCACCATTGCACTTTTCGACGCCTTGGAATCGGCCCCGGGGCTGACGACTGGTCCGGCGCCCGCGCTCCGTTACCGGCTGGCAAATGAGTCTCCGCCGCCGCTTGTCAGCCCACCTCTCGGCTCGCCAACAACCCCGGTGGCTGATCCGGGGCCTCTTGTGACCGATCCTGGCCCTCCGGCGCCGCCGACTACTGACGGACAGGTGAGGAATTCCTCTCTGCTTCCTCCGACGCAAGGGCCGATCGAAACGACGAACATCCTGCCCGCGTCCAATGAGGCGACGGCACTCGCCGCCAGCACTCCGGTAAACGCGGGTGTCGGCGTCCTTCTGACGTCGCCGCCACGACCGTCGGATCCGCCTTCCGTCAGCGCACAAACGAACGCCGCGATCATCGCCGAAAACAACGGAGTAACACAGACGCCGGCCGCCATGTCCTCCACTAACGCGCCGGCAGGGCGGGATCTCGTCCTGCCGCCCAGCGTGCTCTTCGCCCTGAGTGACCGCGCTCTCGGCGCCGGCAAAGAGCAGACCACCGCTTCGACGGTGTACTTCCGTGAGACGACCGCTCAGGGCCAGCAGGGTACCGCTCTGGGACAGACCACCCTCGCCTCCAATCAGGCGAACCAATCGGTTGGCGGTCAAGCGGTCGGGCAGGACGAGGGGTTGCCGCTGCTACAGATTTCCTCGAATCCGTTCACCGCGTCGGCCGGTCTCGTCATCGAGGTCGCCAACGTGCCAGGTGAAGTCCTGCGGAGGAGCTTTGAAGCAGTTCGCGTTCTCCCAGCCTACGCGGACGCGCTCGTTCAGGTTTTCGAGACCTGGGACTTCGGGTATCCGGCCTTGAAACGCTACTTCTCGCCTTCCGACACCCCGCGAGTCGTGTCTGTCCCCGCCGCCCCCGCGGACCTTGTGGAACAGCCCGCGAACTTGGCCGAGATGCCCTTTGTGGCCTCGCAGAAGATACCGTGGTATCACCACGCCAGGCTTGGGCAACTTGGGATCCTCTTTCTCAACCTGACGGTAATCTCACTTCTGTTCCGCAACTGGAAGGCGAAGCGAGCTGCCTCGCAGGACCAGCGCCGGCCGATTCGGCTGCCGGATCAGTTCTCGAAACCATTCTCGGCAATGTGACAGGCGTTCCCGTCCAACCGATGGACAGAAAAGAAGCATGATAGCCCCTACCGTTCGATCCTGATCGGAGCGAAATGTCAGTATCCGCCGAACCGGAACCCTCTCTGGATAGCGACGAAGACAGCTCTCTGAAACGAGAGTTGCGCGAGGAGTTGCGTGACTCCCGGAAAGACACAGAGGCGGTCCTGCTCGACCAATTGTTGCCCTGCTGGCCGACCCAGCCGGAGTCCGTCCCGGACACGGCAAGCGTCCTGTTCGAGAAGTACCAGCGCCAGGCCAGGCTCGTTCAGGGATCCGCGCATCCCGCGTCGCGACCCCTGGCTCTGGAAGAGTCGGTCCCGGACTTGAACCGCATTCACGAGAGGCTGAGGTCCCTCGGAAACTCGGCGAGCAGCGAAACGTGCCTGCAAATCCCGAACGTCGGGGAGAAGCTGTTCGGCTTCGAGTTATGTCAAGAGTTGGGGCGAGGCGCGTTCGCGCGCGTTTTCCTGGCCCGGCAGGATGACCTGGCCTGCCGCCCCGTCGTCCTCAAGGTCTCGCGGATCGAGGGGACCGAGCCGCAAACGCTCGCACAGTTACAGCACACGAACATCGTTCCCGTCTACTCGGTCCACGAAGACGCACACGGCGGGGTCCGCGCCCTGTGCATGCCGTACTTCGGCGGAGCAAGCCTGTCGCAGGTTCTGAATAGACTGTGGCTTTCCCCACGCCGTCCGGACACCGGGAAGGACCTCATCGCGGCCCTCGACGCGGTTCGCGCGAGCACGGCCACGAAGGGCGTCGATCAGAGAAGACTGACCTCCTCCGCGCCCGGGACACGAACGCCACGCAACCTGCTGGGGGGATTGACCTATGTGCAGTCCGTGGCCTGGATCGTGGCGGCCCTGGCGGACGGCCTGGCGCACGCGCACCAGCGCGGCGTGCTACACCGCGACATCAAACCATCGAACATCTTGCTGGCTACGGAAGGCCAACCCATGCTCCTGGACTTCAACCTCTCGCAAGACTCTTCGCCCGACGCGGGCCAGGCGCTTCTGGGTGGGACCATCGCCTACATGTCGCCCGAACACCTGCGTGCCCAGAGCACGCGCAGCACCGCCCTCGCCCGCTGCGTCGATCACCGGGCCGACATATACTCGCTGGGCCTCGTCCTCTACGAGATGCTCAGCGGCCGCAGTCCGTTCGACCAGAGCGCGAGCTACACGTCGATGCCCATGATGGCCGAAGCGATGGCGATCGAGCGCGGACGGGGAGCGCCGTCGCTGCGGAAGATGCGCAACGATCTGCCGTGGAGCCTGGAGAGCGTCGGGCGGCGCTGCCTCGATCCCGACCCCGCGCGGCGCTACCAGCACGCTGAGGAGCTGGCGGAGGATCTCCGCTGCTTCCTGGAGGATCGGCCCCTGCGCCACGCCCC
>Ga0207103_10235_pt1 | contig 15586 bp, 11 predicted proteins | sample Alteio_BWMinHeat_81_FD_153546 | JGI IMG/M metagenome (GOLD analysis project Ga0207103, IMG submission 153546) | Enriched cells from forest soil in Barre Woods Harvard Forest LTER site, Petersham, Massachusetts, United States -... | ecosystem: Environmental > Terrestrial > Soil > Temperate forest >...
AATTCCGCCGAACCCAAAATTCGTTCTGAATTCTTTCGGGGTAATTTGTTTCGGACTGGTGGGGCTGGAGCTCGCTTCCGTGATGGGCGACGAAATAGAGAATCCGCAAAAGACTTTGCCGGGAGCCGTGGCATGGGGCGGCGCGCTTTCCGGGATGCTGTATATCGGTGCGACGATGACGCTGCTCATCGCGGTCAGCAAGGATGAAATCAACGTGCTGCAAGGGGTCGTACAGGCCGTCGGCCATATGGCCGGCCGCGTGGGAGTGGCGTGGATCGTCGCGCCATTTGCGTTTATGTTGAGTCTGTCGATCGCTGGGATTGCTTCAGCTTGGCTAGGTGGCTCGGCGCGAATTCCCTTTGTCGCCGGACTAGATTCCTACATGCCTTCCTGGATGGGCAAAGTGCATCCACGTTACCGCACGCCTTACGCAGCGCTGATTGCTCACGCGGCAGTTTCGATGGTGCTCGTGGTGCTGAACTTTGGAGGTTGGTGGATCTGGAATAAAATGATTGCCTTGGCCTCCGTGGGATACATCTTGCGGGCGTTTGGGTTTGTCGTTTCAAATCTAGTGGTCAGCGAAACCGGCGTGCAGGAAACTTTCCAGAAGTTGCTTTCGCTCGCCGTCGTTCTTCAGCTGGTTCCTTTCCTCTATATGTTCGGCGCGCTTTTGAAACTTGCATGTAGCCACCCTTTTGTGAAGGGTGTTTATGGCCAGACGACACTGGTCCTTTCCGGCGTCAGCGGACTGGTCACCACGATTCTGGGTATCGCACTTGCCTTTTTCCCAGCGCAGCAGGTCACCTCCGTCCTTTCTTACGAGGTGTGGATGTTTGGGGGTACATTATTTTTCATCGGGCTGGCCGCGTTTTTCTTTTTCATTTACGGGCGGCGTAAGACCGCTAGAAAACTCGCGGAGGCTGTTTCGGCTGTTTGAACCTAGCGGGCCCTCGCCCGGCCGCTCGGACGAAGGCGATTTTGGGAGGTTGTGATGTCCAGCAGTGCGACAGCGGGAGTTCCGACACATCAGAATTACGTGAATGGCGAATGGGTTGGCAGCGCTTCGGGAGAAACATTCCCGGTCTATGATCCTTCGACCGAAGAAGTTATCGCGCAGGTAGCCTCCGCCGGTGCCGCTGACGTCGATCGCGCCGTAGGAGCGGCGCGAGCTGCCTTTGACGGTGGGCTTTGGGCTGCGACTTCCGCACAAGACCGCGGCCGTATCCTTTTCAAGCTCGCTGAAAAAATTCGTCAGAATAGCACGCTGCTCGCGGAAATCGAATGCCGCAACACCGGCAAGCCGATCGTCGAAGCCGAGTACGACATCACAGATGTGGCCACTTGCTTCGAATATTACGGTGGCCTCGCCAACAAAGTTCTCGGTAGCGTAAATCCAGTTCCCGCCAACGCGCTCAGTTTCACGCTTCGCGAGCCTGTCGGAGTGGCCGGCCAAATTATTCCGTGGAACTATCCACTGCTCATGGCCGCATGGAAACTCGCGCCCGCACTTGCGGCTGGCTGCACGTGCATTCTCAAGCCGGCAGAACAAACGCCGTTGACCGCGCTCGAAGTCGCAAACTGGTTCACGGAAGTGGGGTTGCCGCCTGGCGTCGTGAATATCATCAACGGCTTCGGTGAAACCGCGGGCGCCGCACTCGTCGCGCATCCCGGCGTCGACAAAATCGCGTTCACCGGGAGCGCCGCGGTCGGCAAGATCATTGTCAAGAGCGCCGCGGACACCCTCAAACGCGTCACGCTCGAGCTCGGCGGAAAGTCTCCGAACATCTTCTTTACCGACGCCGATTGGGAAGCATCCATCGACGGTGCGCTTTTCGGTGTGTTCATCAATCAAGGCGAAGTTTGTTCCGCTGGCAGCCGCATTCTGGTGGAAAAGAAAATCTATTCCAAATTTGTCGAGGCCATGACAGAAAAGGCCAAAAGCATCAAGCTCGGCGCACCACGCGACCGCGAAACAAAAATGGGACCGCTCGTCAGCAAAGAACAATACGACCGCGTCAGTTCTTATCTCGAGCTCGGCAAGAAGGAAGCCAAAGTCGCCATAGGCGGTGGCCGCCCGAAGCAGTTCGGCAAAGGCTACTACGTGGAGCCAACCATTTTTTACGATGTCGACAATACCGCGCGCATCGCCCGCGAGGAAATCTTTGGCCCGGTGGCGTCCGTGATTCCCTTCGACGGAGAAGCCGACGCCATCCGTATCGCCAACGATACGCCGTATGGGCTTGCTGCTGCCGTCTGGACGCGCGACATCTACAAGGCGTTCCGCGTCGTGAAGTCGCTCCGCGCTGGCATCGTCTGGGTCAATCACATGCAGCCGACTTACGTCGAAGCGCCCTGGGGCGGCTACAAGCAGTCTGGTTTTGGCCGCGAGCTTGGCCCCTGGGGTCTTGAAGAGTATCTAGAAACAAAACAGGTTTTCGTGAATCTCGACGAAACGCCCATTGGCTGGTACTAGATTTTTAAAACAGTAGCCGCATCTGGGTTGGCGGCAAGAAGGAAGATTAAATGGCTACCATTCAGATTCAAACGGAAATTCCCGGGCCGCGATCGCGCGCGCTCATGGCGCGCCGCGAGGCGGCCATTCCGCGCGGGCCCTCCAACGCCACGCCCATCTTCGCCGCGCGCGCCGACGGCGCAATCATCGAAGATGTCGACGGCAACCGTTACATCGATTTCGCCGGGGGAATCGGCTGTCTGAACATCGGTCACCGCTCTCCGCGCGTCATCTCCGCGATCCGCGAGCAGCTCGAAAAGTATTTGCACCTTTGTTTCGCCGTCACGCCATATGAAGGCTACGTTGCTGTCGCGGAAAAACTCAACTCCCTTGCCCCTGGCAATTTCGCGAAGAAAACCATTCTTCTCAATTCCGGCGCCGAGGCCATCGAAAACTCCATCAAGATCGCTCGCGCTTATACAAAACGTCCCGCGGTTATTTGCTTCGAAGACGCTTTCCATGGACGCACGCTTCTCACCATGTCGCTCACCAGCAAAACGCATCCCTACAAAGCGGGCTTCCAACCTTTTGCGAGCGACATCTACCGCATTCCTTACGCGTATCCGTATCGTCATTCGGCGGGCACAACGGCAACCGAGTTTGCGAATCATCTTGAAGACGCTTTCAAGCGCTCGGTCGCGCCGGAGTCCGTCGCTGCCGTCATCGCAGAGCCAGTTCTTGGAGAAGGCGGCTTCGTCATTCCGCCTCGCGATTATTTCAAGCTCCTTCAAAACATCTGCCGCAAGCACGGCATCCTCTTCATTGCAGATGAAATCCAGTCCGGGTTTGCGCGCACCGGCAAATGGTTCGCTTCCGAGCACTTCGGCATCGAGCCGGATCTAATCGCCATGGCCAAATCAATGGGTGGCGGAACGCCCATTGCTGCCGTGACGGGCCGCGCCGAAATCATGGACGCCCCGGGACCAGGCTCCCTCGGCGGAACGTACTGTGGACATCCTCTTTCCTGCGCTGCGGCGCTTGCCGCGATCGAAACCATCGAAAAAGACGGTTTGCTCGCGCGCTCAACGGCGATTGGTGAACATTTTGAAAGACGTGCCCGCGGCTGGCAGAAAAAATGGTTCTTGGTCGGCGACGTTCGCGGCCTCGGTGGCATGTGCGCCATCGAATTGGTTCGCAACGCCGAGACTCGAGAGCCCGCCGACTCCGAGACAAAAGAGATCGCCAAGTATTGCTACGAGCACGGTCTCGTCATGATCACGGCCGGCACTTTTAACAATGTGATTCGCATCCTCGTTCCACTGGTGGTCACTGACCAGCAACTCAATGAAGGACTGGATGTGATCGAAGCCGCTCTCGCAACCGTGGCGGAACGCAAGCAGGCCGCGCTTTCTCACGCATAGCCTCTCAGCGGTTTATGAGCTAGCAGCAGACGATGGTTTGCCGCATCTAACACCGGGAGGTCCCTAGGAGCATGCAATGCAAGAAACAATGACAAAATCCTCGAGCGCCGCCGCCGAACTAAAAGACGCGCGCCTTTTCCGCGAGGCTTGCTACGTCGATGGACAGTGGATCCAAGCAGGTTCGGGTCAGACCATTAACGTAGACAATCCCGCCACAAAGGAAATCATCGGCAAGGTGCCGAAGCTCGGTGGCGCTGAGACACGCCACGCCATAGAAGCCGCCAACGCTGCCTTTCCCTTGTGGAGCAAGAGAACTGCGAAGGAGCGCGCCGCGATTCTTCGCCGTTGGTTCGATCTAATGATGGTCCATCAGGAAGACCTCGCGCGTCTCATGACTCTGGAACAAGGCAAGCCGCTCGCCGAATCGCGTGGAGAAGTCGCTTACGCCGCGGCGTTTCTAGAATGGTTTGGCGAAGAGGCCAAGCGCGTCTACGGCGATACCATTCCGCAGCATCAAGCCGACAAGAGAATCGTTGTCATCAAGCAACCCATCGGCGTCGTCGCCTGCATCACTCCTTGGAATTTTCCGCTGGCCATGATCACGCGCAAAGCGGGCCCTGCGATAGGCTCGGGCTGCACCGTGGTGCTGAAACCCGCTTCGCAAACACCTTTCTCCGCGCTCGCGCTTGCTGAACTGGCGGAGCGCGCAGGCCTTCCGAAAGGCGTGTTAAATATCGTCACTGGCTCGGCCGCGGAAATCGGCGCCGAACTCACATCCAATCCAATCGTTCGCAAGCTCTCATTCACAGGCTCCACGGAAATCGGCAAAGTCCTCATGGCGCAATGCGCAGGCACGGTCAAGAAACTGTCGCTCGAACTCGGAGGTAACGCTCCCTTCATCGTTTTTGAGGACGCGGATCTGGACGCCTCCGTTGAAGGCGCGATCGCTTCGAAGTATCGCAACACCGGACAAACTTGCGTGTGCACGAATCGCCTGCTTGTGCAGGATACCGTCTACGATGAATTCGCCGACAAGCTCGCTGCCGCGGTAAAGAAACTGAAGCTCGCGCCAGGATTAGAGCCTGGAGCGACACAAGGGCCGCTAATTGACGACGCAGCCGTCGAAAAAGTGGAAAGCCACATCCGTGACGCGCAGGCAAAGGGCGCCAAAATTCTCGTCGGCGGTCATCGTCACGCACTCGGCGGACGCTTTTTCGAGCCCACGATTCTCACCGATGTGACACCGCAAATGGCCGTTGCGCGAGAAGAAACATTTGGCCCCGTCGCGCCGCTCTTCCGATTCAAAACAGAAGCGGACGCCATCGCGCTCGCCAATGACACGGAGTTTGGTCTGGCGGCGTACTTTTACGGCCGCGATATTGCCCGCGTTTGGCGCGTAGCCGAAGCTCTCGAATACGGTATCGTCGGCATCAACAGCGGAATTATTTCCACCGAGGTCGCGCCCTTCGGGGGTGTAAAAGAATCCGGCCTCGGCCGCGAAGGCTCCAAGTACGGCATGGACGAATACGTAGAAATTAAATATCTCTGTTTCGGCGGAATCACTTCCTGACGCTGCCGAGCATACAACCGCGAAAGTCGGCGTCCCATGCCGCTTCTAAATCGGATTGATGTCTTGGTTTTTCTCGAGCCGCGCGATCAGTCCCTGGATTTGTGATTTCGTTGCTTCTGGCGCTCCCGCCAGCGCGAGCTTCATCTCTTTCAGTGCGGTAGCAAAGTCGCCCTTCGCCGAGGCCATCCGCGCCAACTCGCCATGCGTATACCATTCATTTGGTCGCTTCTGAACGTTAATCTTGAAAACCGCAAACCCTTCATCTTGCTTCTTTTGAATCTGAAGGCCGCGTCCGTAAACATGGAGCTGCAGCCCGCTCGCCTTTTCCACTGCTTTCGTCTTGGTAGCGTCGGCCTCCTGATTCTTGCCCATGGCCGCCAAAATCTGTGATTTCGTCAGAAGGTTCTCAAACCTCTCCTCATTCTGAATCGAGGTATCCTCCCACTTCAACGCCTGCTCGAGGCTGCAGTTTCCGTCCAGGCACCACGTCGCCGCCTCGTCAAACCCGGCCCACGTAAATCCTCCCGTGTTTCGCAGTTGGTTGCGGATACTGCGCTCGGTAATGGCCTTCACGTCCACGGAAATGTGGAAGGGCACCGCCAACTTGTCCCAACGCAATGTCGCTGCCGCCGACTCCGGTTTGATGTCGTCGAACGTGTACGTCATGGCTTCGCGAAACTCGGCCGGCTGCGGCTTCACGTCCACGCGCAACGCGTCTTCTTTTTCGTCATAGCTAAAGCTGCCCCACGACGTCGAATTCTTCGAAAATATAATCGTCCAGTGATCTTCGTTGGGAATCATATGCAAACCGTAGGTGCCTGCCGGCAGCGGCTTGCCCTCGACAGAAACGTCATCCACAAACGCAATGGTAGTGTTTTCGTTCGCTCCGGCGCGCCACACCTTGCCATACGGGATGATCTTTCCCCACAACTCACGTCCTCCCACGAGAGGCTCATGATAGAGGATCGTTATATCCGTCAAGCCAATTCGCTGCGTCACCACGGCGCGCTGGCTCAGCGTCGGCAAATTCAACTCCGTCGCTTGCGCGCCATTCTTGAATTGCGCGTCTGCCCGGCTGGCCAGGCAGCCTGTGCCAATCATGACTCCCAAGAAAATTTTGCAGGCTTTACGCATGAGCACACCTCTCCATTGTTTCCATTGTTCTGAAGCGATCGAAACAGGCCAAGCATAGCTACGTTTCGTCCGTCTCACCCTGGTTGGCATAGACGCTGAGCGGTTGAATGGGTAAGCAGAGACCGCGGTAAAGCTCATCTTCCCCGCCGATGAGAAGACCACCAAAAGCGGTTGTGAATCGGGCCCCGCAAGGGGCCAAACGCGGAACCGCTGATGTTAGTTGGCTTTCGGTGTAGCCATGCTCTGCGGTGCGCTCGCCTTGAACATCAAGCTTACGGGATCGCCTTGATTTCGAGCCTTGCCGGTTACGTCATCGTCGTCCTAGGTGTCAGGAAAGGCGCAGCTACCGCGGCGAATCCTGAGCTTCGCTCGTAAACCGTGCCTAGACGCAAATTCCTGCGATTGGGAATGATTCTCGTTGCAATAGTCGACCGTCCATCAGCAACCCGACCAATCAGCTCCCGCTAAGGCTTCGTCGGTTCGGTGGGCTGCGGCGTTGCCGGTGTCGGTGTTGGCTTGTAAACTGTCGCGGGCCTCGCCGGCTGATAGGTCACCTTAACTTCTTTTTTCTTTGGCTTCTTTTTCTCTCTGCTTCTGACATCGCGATTGCCCATGACGTTGTGCTCTCCCTGTTGAATTGTTGCCGCGAGGCCCAGTGTACATGTTGAGGGGTGGGAGTTCCTAGTGTGCCCCTGCGAATGCGCCTCCCGAAGCCGGCACGGCCGTCTGAAACAAAAAGAGAACCGGACCCGAAGATCCGGCTCTCTTCCCGCTGACCGAATCTTAAATGCACTTGTTCGCTTTGTTGGACCATTCCAATTGAACGGTATAGTTCCCGACTTTCTTGGTTTTCCACGCGCAGATGTCGCCAATCTCGCCGTTAGTGTCGTCGTACCAGCCCTGACCGGGAATGGCATCGGTGATCGCTTCGCACAACTCGTGAGAGCTCGTCGAGGTGAGCGCATCAACCGGCGCGAGCCCGCCTGTGCATCCCGCACAGCCCGGGAAAGGCATGGCGGCGTAGAAAATCTGGCCGTTGATGTCATTGTGATAGCCGCAGAACGCTGTACAGGAACCCGCCCCGCCCTGGATAACTTTTATTCCCGGCGGAAAATAGAGGAAATAAAGCGTGTTGGGCGAGGGTTGGGGAAAGGCCTGGTTGGTCGCAATCTCATTCTGCAGGGTGTGCTGGATAGCGCTGTCGTTCACGGATTTGTGCAGCGCCGGTGTGGTGATTACGGTAGTGCCGGTGCGCTTGCCATGCGTGATCTTGTAGTTTGCCACATCGTACTCGCCGAGCTGGTCGATGAGCGGGCTGGTGAGGATGAAATCAAAGAACTGGTTCATTTCCTGCATCATCGCGTTTTGCGGCGCAGAGTTCCAAGCGGCGCCCCAGAAAACAGTGAACACCTCGACCGCTGCGATGAGCGGCCCGTTGCGATATGTGAGCTGTGGGGCGGCAGCCGGAGCGACTGCCTCCGCGCCCGCTCCGGGATGCAAAGGGACAATTCGGATCGAGTCGGAATGTGCGGGCAGAATCTGACGGAGAATTTGGGGACGCGTAGCCATGTTACCTCCTCTTTCGTGTAGGTTGAGAGAGCCGGCGTGGGATAGGAAACGCGCCGAGCGGTTGGGAGAGCAAACAGCAAGTGTCGGCAGGGACAAAGCATCCGCGAGGGTGGGTGATGAAAGTCCCTGAGGAAACTCGACGTTTCAGTAGGACCGCTTGCGGCTCATTTGCAAACCCTCTGGCCGCGCCAGACCGGAGTGCCGGAGCCAGGCTCCAATCCCGGAAAGCTACTCCTACGCGGACAGGAAGGCAAGTACTAATTTTTTACTGCTAGAGTAGCTGACCGGACTCTAACTTCTCAGGCATTTTTCACGACAACCGGTTGGGTGTGAACCGCGCCGTCATCTCCATCACCCGCCGGTAATAATCCCGCTGCTTCAATCGCACTCCCGCCGCTTCGTCGATCACAAACGTCGCATCCGGGTGCAACTGCAAACACGAAGCAGTCACCGACGCCGTAATCGGTCCCTCAATCGCCGCCGCGACCGTCTCTGCCTTTGCCTCACCTGTCGCCAGCAGCAAAATCTTCCGCGCCTCGAGAATCGTCCCGATCCCCATCGTGATCGCGCATTGCGGCATCTCTTCTCCCACACCAAAAAACTTCCGGTTGTCCTCAATCGTCTCGTTCGTCAAAACTTTCAGCCGCGTCCTCGACCCAAAACTCGAAGTCGGTTCGTTAAATCCAATATGCCCATTCCGCCCAATCCCCAAAATCTGCAAATCGATCCCGCCTGCCTCGCGAATCGCCCGCTCATACGCGCTGCAGTATTCCTCATAATCTCCGCCGATCGTCCCGTCAGGAATGTGAATATTTCCCGGCGCAACATTCACATGCGCAAAAAAATTCTCCCGCATGAAACAATGAAAACTCTGCGGATGTTCCGCCGCCAGCCCCAAATACTCGTCGAGGTTAAACGTCACCACCTGCGAAAAATCCAGGCCCTCGTCCCGGTGCAGGCGCACCAACTCTCTGTACATCCCCAAGGTAGTGCTGCCCGTAGCGAGTCCCAATGCAAGCGACGGCTTGCTCTTAAGCGCGCTGGCGACAATCCGGGCCGCCTCCCGGCTCAACTCCTCATAACTAGAATTCAGCAGAACAAGCATTTCCCTGCCATTTTCCGGTCCTCCTCAATCTCGCAGCCGCACGACAACTGCTCAACAGCCGAATCCCCGCGGCATTTCCGCCGTTATTCCCCAATTGCGCTACGCGAACACGTCGTCGGCAGGTGCTATATATATCACGCCGCCGCATTCCAAATCTTTTGAGCACATCCTCGCAATTCCGCGCATTCGGAGTAGAATCTCCACGGCTCAATTTAACCTGCCACTCAAGAGCTATATAGCAGTATACTAGGCCGCTCAAAAGCACCAAGATAGCGCGCACTTCGCGGAGCAAAACGAAAAATGGTCCTCACCGCCACCGATTGGATCGTCATCGCTGCCTACCTGCTCCTCAATCTGCTCATCAGCCTTTACTACCGTCGCCGCTCCTCGGGTAGCACCGAAGAATTTTTTGTCTCCGGCCGCAACGTCTCCTGGTGGCTCGCCGGCACCTCCATGGTTGCCACCACTTTTGCCGCCGACACGCCTCTCCTCGTCACCGGCCTCGTCGCGCGCAACGGCATCTCCGGCAACTGGCTCTGGTGGTCGCAATGCCTCTGCGGCATGATGACCGTCTTCTTCTTCGCGCGCTACTGGCGCCGCGCCGAAATCCTCACCGACGTTGAATTCGTCGAACTCCGCTACCAGGGCAAAGCCGCCGCCTTCCTCCGCGGCTTCCGCGCTATATATCTCGGCGCCCTCATGAACTGCCTCATTCTAGGCTGGGTCATCAAAGCCATGATCAGCATCACGACCGTCCTCCTTGGCGACGCCATCGCCCAAGGCCGCGTCCTTTCCATCGGCCTCGGCGCTCACAACCTCACAAGCTACACTCTCGGCTCCCCCGAACACACCGCTCTCCTAATCTGCGTCCTCCTCCTGGTCCCCTTCACGGGCATCTACACCTTCATCGGCGGCCTCTGGGGTGTCCTCGTCACCGACCTTTTCCAATTCGCCCTGAAAATGACCATGATCATCGTCCTCGCCTGGATCGCCGTCGCCAGAATCGGCGGCATGGCCCTCCTAAAAATTCAGCTCTCCCATGTCAATGACGTTGCGCGCCAGTCGGGTCAGACCACCGGCTCCATCCTGTCCTTCTTTCCGTCCTTCCATCTCGGCTGGACCACCGACGCCCTCTGGACCCTCCCCGTCATCACCTTCGCGCTCTACCTCGCCGTCCAGTGGTGGGCCAGTTGGTACCCCGGCGCAGAACCCGGCGGCGGAGGCTACGTCGCCCAACGTATGTTCAGCGCCAAGGACGAAAAAAATTCTCTGGGCGCCACGCTCTGGTTCAACATCGCGCACTATGCCATGCGCTCCTGGCCCTGGATCGTCACCGGCCTGGTAGCCGTGGCCGTCTATTCGCCTTACGGCGGCCTTCATCCCAGCGCGGAATTTGCCGCCGAACCCGAAAAAGGCTACGTCATGGTCCTCCGCGATTTTCTTCCGCCCGCCCTCCGCGGCCTGATGATCGCCGCGTTCCTGGCCGCCTTTATGTCCACCGTAGGCACTCAACTCAACTGGGGCACGTCCTATCTCATCAACGATTTCTACCGCCGCTTCCTTGTCCGCAAAGCCACCGACAAACACTACGTCTTTGTCAGCAAAGTCATCATCGTTCTGCTCGTCATCCTCAGCGGCTACGCCGCCGCCAACATCACCAGCATCCAATCCGCCTGGCAACTCCTTCTCGGCATGGGCGCCGGCACCGGCGCCGTCCTTCTCCTGCGCTGGTACTGGTGGCGTATCAACGCCTGGAGCGAAATCTCCTCCATGATCGCCGCCTTCGTAGTCTCCATGTCCCTCACGCGCATCCAGTTCGCCGGCAACAGCTCGGTGGTCTTCGCGAAAACCGCCCTCATCACCACTGCCGCCACCACCATCGTCTGGCTCGTTACGACGCTAATCACCAAGCCCGAGCCCGAGGCCAAACTCCTCCAGTTCTACCGCCGCGTCCGCCCCACCATCCACGGCTGGAAACACATCGCCGCCCTCGCCCCTGACGTCACTCCCGTCCGCGACCTCTCCGCCAGCACCTTTGACTGGATCGCTGGCTGCACCCTGGTCTACTGCGCCATGTTTTCCATCGGCGAATTTGTCCTGCACGAATGGCTGGTAGGCAGCGTCCTTCTCATCATCGCCGCCATCTCCGGCTACTTCATCTTCTGGAGCCTAAACCGCCGCGGCTGGCAAACCTTCTCCGGCGCCGACCCTATCTCCGCCCCCGCCGCCACTCCTATGCCCACGGGCAAGTCGCAAATCCAAACGTAGCCTTCGTCAACTGAAGTAGCCTGCCTCAACCCGAGCACGCAGCCTCATGGCCTTCCCGCCCTGCCTTGAGTAAAGCCGAAGGAAGCTTCGCGAAGGAGGCGGAGCGAGGGATTTTCTTTTCTCCTCTTCCTCTCCGTGCACTCTGCGACCGCTGCGTTAGAATCCCCATTCTCCTAATCCCACCTGCATACCGCATCTGCCCGGCATGATTTCGTTCGATAAAGTGTTAAACTCTCGCACCACAAGCCCAAAACCGGAGCAGCCATGTCCACCACCTCATCACCCGCCCAAAACCCACGCGCCAACTCCACCACTCTGGGCGCACTCTGGATCCTCTACGGCATCCTCCGCCTCGTAGCCGTAGTCATCCTCGTCCTCTACACCGGCACCGCCACGGTCATGTTCGGCGCCCTCCTCACCCGCGTCCCCGACCCGTACGCCCTAATGGCCACCTTCCACATCTTCTACATCGCGGCGATCATCGTCACCGCCCTCTCCGGTCTCTTCGGTCTCTTTGCAGGACTAGCTCTCATCGCCGGAAAATCCGCCCGCTCCCTCTCTCTAGTCGCCGCCTTCCTCTCCCTCGCCGACCTCCCCTTTGGCACAACTCTAGGCATCTATACCCTCATCGTCTTCCTCCCCTGAATGCAAGCAAGCTCCAAGAATGCTCATCGGTCTTAAACCCACGAACAATGGTCATCCCGAGCGGGGCGAGGGATCTGCCTTTCTCCACTTCCTCTCTGTGCACTCTGCGACCTCTGCGCTAGAATCCAATCGCACCCGCTTCGCAACTTTTGCGATGATGACTGCCCATGAGAATCGTAGTCTGGAATTGCAAAATGGCGCTGACGCGCAAGCGACACCATCTCTACGACCTTCATCCTGATATCGCCGTAATCCCCGAATGTTCCGAGAATTGCCTGAATCTCTGCCTGCAAGACGGTTTCGAAGGCCGCTGGTTCGGCGACAATCCCCGCAAAGGACTCGGCATCCTCGTTGCCAAGCCCCTGCATATCGCGCGCGCCGAAAGACCGCGAAGGAAGTGGGTCGTTCCCCTTTCCATATCTGGGGCAATATCGGGCACGGTGTGTGATTTTCTGGTGATTGCCGTTTGGACCATGCCGGTTCAAGGCAGTCATGTCAGAAGCTACATCGGCCAGTTGTACCAAGCCGTCGTCAACAATCCCCAATGGTTCGCCCGCAAACCCACCATCGTCTGCGGCGATTTCAACAGCAATAAGTTTTGGGACCACCACCGCCCGAATAGCAATGGCCAGACCGGCAACCACTCCGCCGTGGTCAGCCTGTTAGAGAAGCACCACCTCGCGAGCGCCTACCATCATTTCTTTTCCGAGTCTCAAGGACAGGAGACTCGGGCCACGTACTATTTCTGGCACCACAAAAATCGCCCCTACCACATCGACTATGTCTTCCTGCCCCAACATTGGGCCGCCGATATCAAAAGCGTCGAAGTCGGCACCCACGCGGCCTGGTTCAAACTGAGCGACCACGTTCCCGTCTGCGTCGACGTTAGCGTCTCTGCTCCTTAGCACTCCACCGCCCCGTCACTCCGAACGGAGCAGCCCTGCGGCGGGTGGCCGCAGTCGAAGCGTTCGGTTCTCCAGCTTTCCACCGCTCGCCTAACGCCAGCGTCGGAGATGTCAGGAGATATTGTCCAGCTTCCATCCCGTCACTGTTCCTTGTTTGTCCGTTTCGAGGTACAAATATCCGGTCTGTTTTTCGTTATCTTTTGAAAAGAAAGTGTAGCAACGGTCGACCACGGCGTCGGCCTCGCCCATCACTTCCACAATCTTCGATACTGGAATCGGTTGGTATGGCACGCGGTCTATCAGCTGCGTCGTCAGATAAGCCAGCGTCGCGTAATCGCGCTTCTTCTGCCACTCGCGGCCGCGCTTCTCCAATTTCTCTTGCCAGCCCGCCGCAGTCCGCTCTAGCGCGAGTTGCACTCCTGCCGCCAGCGTCACGCCGGGATTCGCTTCCGCATAGTTCCGCAGCAGAACCATGGATTTTTCATTGCCAAACGTCAAATCGATCGTAATCCTCGTCGCACTGCTTTCCGGAATTCCGTTTCGCTTCACCCACTCCCGCAAATATTCCGCCGATGCGTCCGGATCAATGCTTCGCCAAAACGTCCATGCCGACTGGCCGAGCTTTTTCTCCGGATAACCTTCAACTACGTAGGCCTTCAACGCGGGGCAAAGATGGCGGAAATCTTCAGGCCGCGCATCCCGATTGTTCTGCATGCATAGAGCGAAAAGCACCTGCAAAGCGGCATCTCGCGCCAAGCCCGGCTCGCCGGTCACAAGCGCGGCAAGATCGGCGATGTCCTGTTTGTCCTGGAGCTGAAACACCGGGCCAAAGTCTACGTACGCTCCGCTCGCTACGCCTTTTACGAGCTTTGCCCATTCGTCGGTCTCGATTAATTTCGGCATATTCCGGGGGAATATAGCAGACCTAACTTCACTTCGTCGTCCTTGCGGCGGGAATGGGCCGCTGCATGACCGCATAGTTCTTCGCGCAGTTGCGGGCGGCACCGACCAATAAGACACAAGACCATTTTGAGTGCCGCCAAGGCTGATTTTGCGCACGCCCGTTCAGAGCCGCCCTCGCGTTAGACGATGGGCACTTTTCGGAACACTTTTTGCTGAACCTGTCTAATCATTCCCCGCCGTGGCCGATCCGGTCAGGCAAAACTTAACCTTCCACACCAGCCTAAACCTATCCGTCAACCTTCAACGTTTGTGCGACATCCCTACTTCGTTACTTCCTCAGCCTCAGCCACTCCCACAAACTTGTCCGCGCCGCCGTAGTAGAACAGGAACGACTTGCGAGGACGCTTAAGGTTTGTTCCGTCCTCAAGGAATTCGCGGGGGAGCAGGCCTTCGACGAAGACGACGTTCGGGACCTGCCCAATCTTCTCCCACTCTTTTTCCGGCGCGAAGACCGGCTCATCCGTTCGCGAAATCAGTTTTCGCGGATCGGCACGGTCAAATACCGCCACTCCGGTGCGGTACACCAGCTTGTCGTCCGCGCCGTTGTAGACCAGCACGATTCCCCCAGGGGTCAGAATGGGCGGAGGCCCAGGCTCGACCACCCGCGAATCAAATTTTCCCGGCCGACGCCGAAGCACCGGAGTTTTCGTCGCCTCTGTCCAGTGCATCAAATCGTCCGAATACGAAAGTCCCATCTGGTCGGTCTCGTCCGCCGCGGTTCCCAGCCAGTACATCCAATATTTTCCGCCGATTTTTTCCGGCACGATCGCGCCGGACTTGGTCCACGCTACATTCCAATTGCCCTTGTACGCCGGCAAAATCACGCCCTTACGTTCCCAATGGATCAAGTCCTGCGACGTGGCGAGGCACAGCTGCGCATCTTTTTTGTTGTACCCCGTGTATGTCAGGTAGTACGTGTCACCGAATCTGTGCAGCCGCGGATCTTCCACTCCGCCGTCTTTTTCGTAGTCCGCCTCGGGAGAAAGGACCGGCTCGGCTCGCCGCGTAAAATGAATTCCATCCGTACTCTCGGCGTAACCAAGTCGCGATGTTCCCGCCGCGTCTTGCGCGCGATAGAGCATCACAAATTTATTTTCCGCGTTCTTCACCACTGCGGGATTGAAGGTGCCAGCGGATTCCCAGCCGGCGCCTTGGGGAGAGAGAATGGGAGTCTCGGATGCGCGATGCCAGGCGCCAAAAGGTGAATGTTGCGCGACCGCCGCAAAAGCAATCGCGGAAGCTGCAAAACTCAGAGCCGCGGCGACGAACGATATCGTCAGAAATGTTTTGGGCTTCGGAGAACTCATTCTTAGCAACTCCTTACTTCTCAAGAGTGCCTGGTTTTGCGGATGCGGCCGGAGACTTGGGAGCTTTCGGGCGCTCGAACTTTGCCGCACGCACAACTCCTTCGCCTTCTTTCACCACGATCAGTTGGTTGGGCTTCACGTCCTTCAACGTGTCGACCGCGCCGCTGGGCCAGCGAATTTCGAGCAGTTCGACCCTTTCCGCTTTTCCTATGCCAAAGTGTACGCGCAAGTCATTCTGCGAAATGTA
>Ga0207103_10236_pt1 | contig 15565 bp, 26 predicted proteins | sample Alteio_BWMinHeat_81_FD_153546 | JGI IMG/M metagenome (GOLD analysis project Ga0207103, IMG submission 153546) | Enriched cells from forest soil in Barre Woods Harvard Forest LTER site, Petersham, Massachusetts, United States -... | ecosystem: Environmental > Terrestrial > Soil > Temperate forest >...
CTATGATGCGGCGCCTCTGCGCTTTACCACGCACGCCGATATTCTTGATTTTGCGCGTGCGGAAGCGTCTAAGCATGCGGGTGCTGTCAGCATCGCGATTCATTACCCGGACATGCGGGGACGTCTCGGCGTAACACGAATCTCATTAAATCCCGAGAAGTGCCAGGGCGCGACATATCGGTTCTGTTGCGAAGGTTGGGGAGTAATATATGCGTACCTACCAGTTGCAACTCCGGTGGGAATCGCGCCGTTCGTGTCGGCTAATTCGGAAAAGCGCGCTATGGCCTGGGTGTCAACTCATCCCGAGTGGGATCCCCCTGAAACGTGGGATTGGGTTGCGGTTAGCAGGCATTTACGTCGATTAAGTCGCGCGCTCCGCCAGGTTGTCTAACAATCGGTTCGAGCGATCGCGGGTCGCGTCTTCGGTGGACCAAGGAGGGAGTCGATGATTGGAATAATGTGGCTCCGTTTGTCGTCGGCGCATACCCGCGTCGCTCAACCTCATCGTTAGACGAAATCATGGCGTCCACTTCGAGCGTGGCTTGGGACGTCGTGGCAACCTTCTCCGATGTCCCCTCGGCGCAAGCGCTGGCGGGGCTATTTCGAGCGGAAGGTGTGCCTGTCGAGCTGGTTAGTGACACCTCTCTGCTGGGCGAGGTACGCCATTGCGAGGTTCGCGTTCCATCGGCGCTAGCGCACCGAGCGCGCTGGCTAATGTCGCAGGCCCAGTTCACCGATGCCGAGTTATCATTCCTCGCAACTGGAGAGCTGGATGGCACCGATAATGCCGACAGATAGCCTTGAGCCAGGCGCAACGTCTGATCTCGGCGCAACCCCGCGTCGCTCAGCCTCATCGTTAGGCCCCACAGATTGATGTCATCGGAGATCGCTTTCACGCTCACAAGGATTGGAGGTAAGTCATGATTAGTAACTTTCGGGTAGCTGTTTTGATCACCCTTACCGCAGGGACGGCGGCTTGTACTACGGTCACGCTTGCTCCAGGCGCCGATCGGGTACGACTTACGGTAAACGCCACAGATATCAGCTCATGTCGAGCAGTGGGGAGCGTAAAGGCGCCGCAAGGATCCGGCCTTGACGGCGAGCCAACAATTCGCAATCAAGCGCTGGGTTTGGGTGCCAATGTAATATTCGTAACGCGAAATATCACCGGTTCTGAAGAGGGCGTGGCCTACAACTGTCCGTAGCATGTGTGCCCCAATGCGTCGGGTGCCGAGTAGCGCGTATTGAAGCGGGCCATGTCGGACAACGCCTAACAATCGGTTCGAGCGATCGCGGGCCGCGTCTTCGGTGAGCCAAGGAGGGAGTCGATGAATGGGATAAAACAGCTCTGTTGGTCGTCGGCGCCCCCCCCCCCGCGTCGCTCAACCTCATCGTTAGATGCGCTACCTTATCGAGTTTGTCGCGCTCGCGGTCGGCCTCCCGCTCGTACTACGTTATTTCAAGGTACGTCCGGAGAGACTTCATGGGCCGCCGCCTCACGTATTTAGGAATTGGCCGCGTGGTGGCCGCCTCGCATTCGTGTGGAGCTCGCTAATTCTCACGATAGTCGTCGCGATTCCGGCTTGCTTGATGGGCCCTTTTGTATTGCTGGATGCAGACACCTGTATTGGTGTGATAGGGGACGCTTGGGCGTGCCATAGTCCGGTCCGTTATGTCATTGCCGCCGCTATTTTTGTACTGATATCCGCTGGCATCTTAAAATGGTGTGCTCTGTTGACACGTGTCCAAAACTACAAGGCAGAGGAATTGGCCGAATCATGGTACCGCTGCGCATCTAACAATCGGTTCGAGCGATCGCGGGGCCGCGGCTTCGGTGAGCCAAGGGGTGGATCGATGATTGAGATAAATCAGCTTCGTTTTGGGCCAGCGAAGCCACGCGTCGCTCAACCTCATCGTTAGCGGACCACAAGCAATGGACGTTCTCGCGCGTATCGGCGTCCGGGGTATAATTGGGCAGAGGCGATACGTATGCGCAAAGTTGAACAAATTGAGCAGCAGATCCGCGAGCTCTCCGCGGGAGAGTTCTCGGAGCTGCGAGATTGGGTGCTCGAGCAGGATTGGACGGCCTGGGATGCGCAGGTTGAAAATAACGCTCGCTCCGGCAAGCTCGACAAGGTCATTGCCGAGGCGGAAGCAGACTACAGGGCGGGACGGACGCGCCCGCTTTGAAGCATCTCGCGTCGGCTAAGTTCTGGGCGCTCTATGGGGCGTTGCCTGCAGAGGTTAGAACTACTGCCGATAAGAATTACGCGCTTCTCAAGGACAATCCGCATCACCCGTCACTTCACTTCAAGAAAGTCGGTCCGTTATGGTCAGCGCGAGTGGGGGACCAATATCGGGTACTTGGCAAGGACGTTGAAGGTGGTGTGCTCTGGTTTTGGATCGGCACGCATACGGACTACGACAAGCTGGTCCGCTAACAATCGGTTCGAGCGATCGCGGGGTCGCGTCTTCGACGAGCCAAGGAGGGAGTCAATGATTGAGATTAAGTGCCTTCGTTTGGCGCTGCGCACCCGCGTCGCTCAACCTCATCGTTAGAGATCAAGTCATGACCACCACAGTGCAAAATCTCGGCGTCACAGAAATCAAGGCCTTCGTCCCGTCGAGGGATTTTCAGCTGTCCAAACAATTCTATAAGGACATTGGGTTCACAATGGCTTCGGAGGGTGGGGGTATCGCCTACTTTCGATTCGGTCACGCTAGTTTCTTGCTTCAAGACTTTTGCGCTGAGTCATTGGCCGAAAACTTTATGATGCATATGCTCGTGGAAGACGTCGATGCATGGTGGAGTCGCATACGCGACAGTGGGGTTGACGCAAAATACGGCGCAAAGATTTCGACAATTCAACGTCAGCCCTGGCGAATGCGCGACTTCTGTGTAACGGACCCCTCTGGTGTTCTTTGGCGTATTGCTCAGAATACGGAGTGACAGGGCGTTGCGGCAAATGATCTCTAAGGCGCAGCCTCGCGTCGCTCAACCTCATCGTTAGGCACCAAGGTTCATGGGCCCCACCGTGCCTTTCGTCCGTTCCGTTTGCGCCACAATGTGCGTCGCAGTTGGTGTCGCTTTCACTTCCGTCGCGAACGACTCAACCGAGAGCCAGGCAGTCGTGATCGCCGTTACTGGACCTACGGTAATTGGGTTCTTTCCTCCAACGACCCAAGCACAAATGGATGACGTTGATACTGGCTTCTCTGAGGGAATCGCTCATGTCCGTTTCGCGCTCGAAGACATCAATAAATGCCTCGCGTTACTGCGTCCGACGATTCGACTTGAGCTCACGCGTTCCATTACGCTAAATAGCGGCAAGAGAAAGTTCACCATTCCTTTGGGTACGGACTGGCAGCACTCAATCGGCTTGATTCTGGCGTCTCCGGATAAGAAACCGCAAATTGTCTATGCCGAAGCGGGACCGAGCACACTGCTCTACCTTGGGCCTGACGCTGCGGCGGAGTATTTCCGCATTCCAGGGTGTAAGGTCACAAAATTAGGGGACCGCGGGATTGCCTAACAATCGGTTCGAGTGATCGCGGGGCAGCGTCTTCGGTGAGTCAAGGAGGGGTCGATGATTGGGATCAAGTGCCTTCGTTTGACGCTGGTGAAGCCCCGCGTCGCTCAACCTCATCGTTAGACGACCTGAGGCAACACGCATGGTTACCCAAAACGTCTCACGTCTCGAGAAGCATGGCGCCCCTTCTTGGGTGCGCGGCCTTTGCGTCGCGGCGCTGGCATTCTTCCTGATAGGTAACCTCATCCTCATTGGCTTCAGTTGGGCGTCGCGGGGTGGGGCCAGATCTTACGCAACGCTAGCGTTCCTCGGAATCCTTGCGTTGGTAGCTTTGGTGGTCCTCGCGCGCGCTTGGAAGTCTTTTGTGTCGCCGTCAAGGTGAATTTTGATCGCTGTTGCCAGTGTTGCCTCCATTGCAGCCCTTGTGGCCGTTGCATACCTCAGCGCCAGGATCGGCTATGGCGCCGATCTTGCGGACGCACCGGGTATATTGAAAGGTCCGGATGCTTCGTTCACGGTCGCGGTCTTGGACCGAATTCAGGCGGGCGATACGCCCTCCGCGGTTGCGTTGCTGCAGGCTGACCTCGATTCACGTTTACTGGATCGTTGGGTTTACGACTGGCGCGGGCACTAGCTCTTGTCAATTCTGCGCTCACCTGAGAACGACGCGATTCCAGCGCTGATTGGAGTCGCAGCGCAGTTTCGTGGGAGGATCCCTTCCTCCGGCGCCAGCGCCGGTACAAGAAGTGCGATTGCGGAGGTTGCGGAGAGATATGGGGCGTCCGCGCCTAAATAGAGGTTACCTAACAATCGGTTCGAGCGATCGCGGGGTAGCATCTTCGGTGAGCCAAGGAGAGGGTCGATGATTGAAATAAAGCAGCTTCGCTTCGCGGCAACGCATCCCCGCGTCGCTCAACCTTATCGTTAGATGCCATGCTCCCGCAACTTCACCTAATTCGCACTGTCGGTACTTGGCTCCTTCTCGGCGGCGCCTTGGTGTCCTTCATTGTCTCGGGACCCCTACTTCATTACCTTCTCGAGTTCACCGGGCCTCGCCTCATGTCACTTGAACCGCAAAGTTTGCCCGCCGTAACTAGAGCGATACTTCATAACTTTGGTGCTCTCATCTATGGCATTTGGGCGGCCGCGGCAATCACCGTTGTCGGCGCATTTGCGGCAACTCGGCTCGCCTTGACCCCAGTCAGTGCGGAGCACACTATTTCGTTGGCCACCTCGTTTTTGTATCACCTTGTACTATGTGTCTGGGCGGCGGCGGTAATTGCTCTCGTTCTCCTGCCGGCCGCGAAGGGCATCTAACAATCGGCTGGAGCGATCGCGGGGCGGCGTCTTCGGTGAGGCAAGGAGGGAGTCGATGATTGGGATAAAGCTTCTTCGTTCATCGGCAACGCAACCCCGCGTCGCTCAACCTCTTCGTTAGATCTCACCTCTGTGCCTCCGACAACTGGATATTCCGCCACTCCGCTTGCGAAGAAGCTGGGTTTCAGGGAACGTAGCCTCGTGCTTCTAGTCGATGCGCCCAAAGACTACGCTCAGCTTGTCGCACCAATGCCGGCCGGCGTGCAATTCATATATAAACCCAGTCGAAATGTAGACATCGCCCACGTCTTCGTTTCACGACGTAGCACCTTGAGCATGCATTTGAGCCAATTGCGAAAAACGCTCAATGTTCACTCGACAATCTGGGTGTCCTGGCCGAAGAAGACCGCAAAGGTTCCTACCGACATCACGGAGGACACAATCCGCGAAGTGGCGCTGCCCCTTGGCTTCGTTGACATTAAGGTATGCGCGGTCACCGACATTTGGTCCGGCCTCAAGCTAGTAGTACGAAAGGAGTTTCGGTGAATGCCCGACCTAACAATCGGTTCGAGCGATCGCGGGGCCGCGTCTTCGGTGAGGCAAGGAGGGAGTCGATGGTCTGGATAAATCAGCTTCGTTGGTCGGCAGCGCAATCCCGCGTCGCTCAACCTCATCGTTAGGAGACTCAATGTCCCGCTGGATCGCAATTCTCCTTCTGGGTACCGTATTCGGTGCATCTTCAACGCCAGTCTCGGCGGCTCCGAGCTTGCGGCCGCGCGTGCCCGACTGGGCCACCACATTTTTGAGCGCCTGGTACCACTCCTTTAACAGACAGGACGCCTCGGGGGTTGCCGCGCTCTTTTCGGAGAACGCCCGCCTAGGAGCGACGACAGGCCGCGCCGAAATCCAAAAAACACTGGCGGCAGAATTTGAGAAGACGCAGCGTCAGTGCCAGGGGGACTTTGACGGGTTTAAGGTCCTCGGTGATCTTGCAGTGGGTTGGGGTCATGAAACATGCGTTGAGACGACACGAAATGTTGGAAAGGCCGCTCGAACGAGGGAACGGTGGCTGCTTGTGTTTGAAATGACTGCGCCTGGGCAGTGGCTGCTAACGCGCGAAACCTACCATGCCACTAACTAGCGGTGGGTCTCCCAACAATCGGTCGAGCGATCGCGGGTCACGTCTTCGGTGAGTCAAAGAGAGAGGAGAGTCGATGATTGGGATATAGTGCCTTCGTTTGACGCTGGCGCAACCCCGCGTCGCTCAACCTCATCGTTAGACGTGGCGTGATCCCCATGTGTCGCCTGGCCGTTGTGCTCCTAGTTTTGCTGAACGTCGCAAGCGGCTGCAGCGTTAGTCCGCTTCGCCCACCCAGTCCGAATGGCTCAGAATACATAGTATCCAAGGCCGGAGGATTCCTCTTCGTGCCAGGAGGCGGCGTTGTTTATGGAACAGCTTTTGCCTTAACTCGGCTCATGGATAGGCCAGTGTATGCGGTCGCTTTGTTCGAGAATCCCGAGAGTGGGGCTCCGCTATTGCGCGTCGCAGTCACAATTGAACCAGGCAATTCAGAGTTCCAGGTTAAATCGCCACGGCTCAATGTGTTGACGAACAACAGGCTATATACGGTTAGTCTTTCGATATATTGGGACGACGCTCACACGCAGCTTTTGGGTGTACATCAGCAACAGGTCCTATTTAGCGTCCCGCCAGATCTAGAATTGCGAATCGAGCGAGAATACAGCGTCAGGATCCTGTAAAAGTCGCGTCTAACAATCGGTTCGAGCGATCGCGGGGTATCATCTTCGATGAGCCAAGGAGGGAGTCGATGTTCGAGATAAATCAGCTTCGTTTGTGGTCGGCGAAGCCCCGCGTCGCTCAACCTCATCGTTAGCTGCAAGTACAACATAAGGAGTGCCAAATGGGTACATGGGGCATGGGAGTATTCGACGATGACTCAGCTTTGGATTTTCTCGGCGAACTCACCGAAGTCAAGGATCCCTTGAGCTTGATGAACCATTCCTTTGTGTCTGCCGCTGCCAGCAAATACCTTGAATACGACTCAGCGCAAAGCGTTTTGGTATCCGCGGCCGCAATTGATACCTTGCTGAATGGCACGAAACACGGTGATGATCTTGAGGAACTCGATGCTTGGGCGCAACGTAACCGCAATCTGAATGTGACTTCCTTAAAGAGTCTCGCAGTTGCCGCAATTCGTCGAGTGCTTTCCGAAGGAAGCGAGTTGCGGGAACTCTGGTCGGAGAATGCCAAGGACTATCCAACATGGCGAGGTGGATTGGAATCACTGGCCGCTCGCCTCGACAGCTAACAATCGGCTCGAGCGGTCGCGGGGCCGCGTCTTCGTTGGGTCAGGGAGGGGGTAGATGATGGGGATAAAGTGCCTTCGTATGACGCTGGTGAAACCGGCGTCGCTCAACCTCATCGTTAGATTCCGAATGAATCCGGCGCGTGCGTTTCTCGTGGTCGCCCTAGTGGCGCTGGGATCAAGCTCTTTACCTGCCCAGACAGAGACGGCGGTGCATGTCCGCATTTCGAAGGAGACCTGCTTCATAGGCACACTTGATGTCTCCTGCAGCAAAGTGGGAGCAAAATTGCTCGAATTGGGGACACCTCTCGACGCGCATATTGACGTGAGCGGTGATGCGCACGCCAGCTACAGTACTACTAGCGCTGCGTTAGAATCAATACGCAGCGCGGGCTTTAAGGTCAAGATTGGCTACATCAATGTTGAGTAGGCTCTCGAAATCTAACAATCGGTTGGAGAGATCGCGGGGCCGCGTCTTCGGTAGGCCAAGGAGGAAGTCGATGATCGGCATAAATCAGCTTCGTTTGCTGGCAACGCAACCCCGCGTCGCCCATCCCCGCGTCGTTCAACCTTATCGTTAGATCGCAAAATGGACCCCCTCGAACGTATTACCGAACGCGCGTGTCGCCTTGGTCATCCTGACGCGCCGGCAACTCCACGGCCGCTTCTGACGATCCAGGAGTTCTTTGAAGGTAACGATTACGTTGGAAGCATAGGCTGTAATCTTTCGTCGCAGCCACCTCCGTCCCGTTTTTATGACCTATGACTCGCATCGCGGCCCGTCCCGACGTCAAAGAGGTTCGGGTCCAGATCACAATGTTCGATGATCCCATGTGGCCATTTTCCGACACCGTCTACTTTATGACGACCGCGCCTTCGACAGAGGTCGCTCCTTGGTTTGATGAGGACCTTAAACCTGATGAAGTGGGGGAGGGATTCTTGCCCGGTCAAGAATACGAGCCTTATGCGGTTCCATCGGGCGCGCACGTGGTGTGCTGTTGGTGGGACTGAGTGCGATCTAACAATCAGTTCGAGAGATCGTGGGGCCGCGTCTTCGGTGAGCCGAGGAGGAGTCGATGCTTGAGATAAACCAGCTTCGTTTGCCGGCAACGCAACCCCACGTCACTCAACCTCATCGTTAGAACCTGTGAAAGCTCTCTCTCTGCTTCTGGTGCTTCTTTCCGCCGTGGTATTCGCCGAAGGCGGCTCTCGACTCTCCGTGGGTCCCCTTGAGCTGCAGTTACCCGCGGGGTGGCGAATCGCTAGTACTCCGCAACGTGTTGAAGGCCATGGCCCAGACGGGCAAAACTTGATCGCAAGCTACGTATCACTGAAACCTGGCGCTGTGTTGGATCCATCGTCGCAAGTGTTAGAATCCGCGCGAGGTTTCGCCCGAGACGAGATGCCGCGGCTCGCGAAGAAGAACGGTAACGTCATCCGTCAAGTAACTGAGCTGGCACTTGCAGATTCACTATTTGAATTCTCGGCGGTGTCGCAAGGAAAGCGCATGTTTCGAGACTACTATTTCCTGCAATATTTGCTTCCGTGGAAGAAAGGTATGGTCTACCTCACAATCGAGGGCTTTGGAGATGCAGCGACTGCCGCTTCGTCATTCGAGCAAATTCTCGCGACACAACGCTGGATCGAGTGAATTCTAACAATCGGTTCGAGCGATCGCGGGGTATCATCTTCGATGAGCCAAAGAGGGGGTCGATGATTGGGATAAATCAGCTTCGACTGACGGCAACGCAGCCCCGCGTTGCTCATCCTCATCGTTAGGTATCATGCAAATCGCACCTCCCATGGGCAGCACTGACAGCGCGTGGTTGGCGCTACGTTTGGCGTTGTGGCCAGACGCGTCGAAAGCCGAGCATTTTTGCGGAATGGCCGACGCCCTGGCGCGTCGTCACTATGTTCGCCTAGCCTTGAACGCCGACGATTCGGCCGTGGGCTTCGTCGAAGCGTCGAAGCGCGTGGATTACGTCAACGGCACAAGTAGTTCGCCGGTGGCTTTTCTGGAAGGCATCTACGTCGCGCCTGAATCCCGACGCAAGGGCGTGGCCCGTGACCTCGTCAACTCTGTGGTGAATTGGGCGTCAGCTGAGGGTTGCCTCGAGCTCGCGTCCGACTCACTGCTCGGTAACACCGCTGCTCATGCAATGCATTGCGCGTTGGGCTTCGAAGAGACAGAGCGCGTTGTTTACTTCTGCCGAAGGCTGCGTGACACCTAACAATCGGCTGGAGCGATTGCTGGGGCATCTTCGGGGGAACAAGGAGGGAGTCGATGATCCGGATAAACTGCCTTCGTTTGAAGCCGGAAGCCGGCGCAACTGCGCGTCGCTCAACCTCATCGTTATTCCCAAGGAGAGGTGCCATGCACATTCTAAGACTCAGTGTAACTTTGATTCTCAATACGTTCATTTGCTCTCCGGCATGGCCGCAACCTGAGGAAATCGTAGTCACTGGATCGCGTGTTAGCGGCGACGAGTACTCAAGAATTCCAGCTATTGTTCTTCAGCAACGCGCAGACTTCCTTGTGCAGCGAATTCAATTGACAAATGATACCCGTGCTGAGGATGCGAGGACCAAGGAACTACATCAGACCATTCGGGATATGGTAGGGGACGCTGCAAAGCAGTCCGGAATCGCGCTAAGTTATGGCGATGAATTCCTGATCCCCATCACAACTACGGCCTATGAAGTTCCACTTAGTCAGGGCGGGAAGCGGGCAGATACCAGCTCAACCAGTATTTACGTCAAGATGGCTCTCGGGGAGAAAGACGACGTTCCGGGCGCCATCGCGAAGTTGCGCAGCTTTATAAAGAAAGGTCGCGTGGTTGGGCGAACTGAGATTGAACCGGAGGGAGATGTCGGACTCAGTCTAGTAACTCCAGAAAAGTACCGATACAGCATTATTGCCAAAATAACCGAAGATGCAAAAAAGCTTCACTCGACGGTCGGTACACAGTGCAAAATTCGACTGAGCGGCCTGTCCAATCGAGTGTTGTGGCAGCGTTCCGATGTTTCCGAACTCACTTTGTACATTCCCTATGAGGTTGAACTAACAGAGTGCCAGTAGTGATGCATAACAGTCAGTTGGAGCGATCACGGGGTCGCGCTTCCGGTGGGCCATAGAGGGAGTAGATGATTGAGACAAAGCAACTTCATTTTGCAACCCCGCAACCCCGCGCCGATCAACCTCATTATTAGACGAGAGTTCACAGGTGCGTCTACGTTTCTTTGCGATCGTGCTTAGCGCGACCTTTGCCGCGATCGCTGCCGGCAGTAACGCAAATCTCCCGACCTCCGAAAGTATCGCGAAATCCCTGACCGCTGACTCGATCTGGTGACTTGAGGAAGTCCTGGGTTACGGAAATGGCGGAACTCAAGAAGAAGGGATTTGGCGATCCCATGGCCGTAGAAGAGCGGCAGATTGGCCCGTGGCGAACAATTACCTACGGAATTGCAATACCATCCGGCTCTAGAACGCATATTCGTGCGAGCTTGATGAAATCGGGAACTTGGATCGACATCCATCTATCCGTGTCTTCGGGGGCTCCAGCGGAGGAGACTCGACGAATCGTGACTGAATTACTCAGTTCGTTAGAATTGCTAAAAAAGTAGCCGCACTCGTCCAACAATCGATTGGAGCGATCGCGGGCCGCGTCTCGATGAGCAAAAGGAGTGGATAGATGATCCGGACAAACCGTCTCCGTTCGACATCCCCGCATTCCAGCGTCGCTCAACTTCATCGTTAGATCCGTCGGAGCTCGTGTGCCTGCGCATCCTGCAATTCTCCGCTCACTCGCGACCTTTCCTCAGCGACTTGAGGAGTGTTTCTCTTTATTTCCGAAGTCAATGCAAAACTGGCAGCCATGGTCGTGGGAAGGCATACCCAGCGAGCGACTCACGGCTATAGAGCAGATCTGTCACGTGCGTGATATTGAACGTGACGGCTACCACAGACGTATTCGGCGCACCCTCGCCGAGGAAATGCCGATTCTAGAGGACATTTCTGGCGAAGCACTTGCAGTCGAGCGGCGGTACTTAGAGGCCAACGTACAGGAAGTTTTCGCTGATTTCGGGGTGGCACGCGCCGATACGGTCGCACTGGTGACCGGGCTTAACGCAATCCAAATGCAACGTGTTGCGGTATTTGAGGGACGACCGGTAACGCTGCATAACTTGCTTCATTTCTTGTGTAGTCACGACAATCAGCATCTTGCCGGGCTGCATTGGTTACTGGGGAAGATGACTGGCTAGCCTGCCCGAGTCCGACGATGCGCCGCGGTTGCGAGGTAGGCTTGAGATATTTGGTCACTTCGTTGAGACAAGGAGATATTGGATGAAATGCTGGAAAGGGGTCATCTTGCTGATGATTGTCCTGAGCGGGCCTCGCCGCCGCCCCGTGTCGCTCCTCATCGTTAGCCGCCCAACCAGTCATCACCGTCGCCCCGGCGGCCGCCCAACTTCCCCCACCTGTGGCCGGGGCAAACTCCTCCACCTGAATTGTAGTTGACTCCGCCGGCGCGGGAGCGCTGGCGATGATGCGACGGGACGTTACGCTGCTCCATTTCGAAGGAGCGGGGAGTTGAACGTTTTGAAGTCGCATTTACGAATAACCCTGCAAACGCTGCTGCAGAACGGCGCCAGCCAGCGAGAGATCGAACGGGTGACGGGGGTGGATCGCAAAACGATCCGCCGCTACGCCGCGCTGGCAAACTCCCCCGGGGTGGCCACCGGCTCGGAGGGGGAGATTATTCAAAATCCCCCACCCCGGCCACCGGCTCTGGCGGTCTCGGCGTGCGAGGCGCATCGACCGTGGATCGAGTCACAGGTGCTACTCGGCCGCAACGCCGTGAGCATCTACCAGGACTTGGTCGAGCAGCACGGCTTTGAGCACCGCTACAACTCCGTCAAGCGCTTCGTGCATACGCTGCGGGCGAGAGAACCAGAGCGCTTCGATGTCCTTGAGTTCCTGCCCGGCGAGGAGGCCCAAGTCGATTACGGCGAAGGGGCGCTGACCCGATACACGAACGGTAAGCTGCGGCGGCCGTATCTGTTCGTGATGACCCTCAAATACTCCGGCAAGTGCTTCCGTAAAGTCACCTGGAAGACCAGCCAACAAATCTGGGCGCAGCTGCACGAGCAAGCCTGGCGCTCGTTCGGTGGAAGCTGCCGATACGTCGTGCTCGATAATTTACGCGAGGGCGTCATCACGCCGGATCTGTACGAGCCGGCTTTGAACCCGGTGTACGCCGCGATGCTCGACCATTATGGCGTCGTCGCCGATGTCTGCCGGGTCGGGGACCCTAATCGCAAGGGAACCGTCGAACGAGCGATCCAATATACCCAGGATACGGCCTTGAAAGGCCGCCAGTTCGAGTCGATCGAGGAACAAAATACCTGGCTCGCGCACTGGGAGGAGCGCTGGGCGGCCCCACGCATCCACGGGCGCAAGAAACGCCAGATCCTGGAGATGTTCGCCGTGGAGAAGCAGCTTCTTCAGCCCTTGCCGATCGAGGGCATGCGCACGTTCGAGCAAGTCGTGCGTACCGTCGATGACGCCGGCACCGTGCAGGTCGGCGGCTCGTTCTACGCCGCCCGGCGCGTACCCGTCTATAGCGAAGTCCTCGTGCGAGTCTACAGCGAGGAGATCGAGATCCTGGATCGCGACGGCACGCCGCTGCACCGGCACCCGAGGTCAAAACGCAAAGGTCACTACGAAATCCCGGAGGCTGATCGGATCTACAACCCCTCGCGCAAGACCGTCACTTTGCTCGCCAAAGCGCGCAAGATCGGGCCGCACAGCGGCGAGTTCGCGCAGCAGCTGTTTAATCGGCTCGGCCGCCCGGGGCAGAAGGCACTCTACGGCCTGACCAATCTGCCGCGCCACTACACCTGCGCTCAAATCGAGACCGCGGTCGCCCGCGTGCTGCAATCGCAGAGTGTCTCGTATCAGGCGGTCAAACGCCTCCTCGAACTTCAAGCCAAGAACACCGCGCCGGCGGCGACCACGTTAAATCAGGCAGATCCGGCGATCCGCCCCATCGATGACTATCAACGCTTCTGGGACGAATACTCCCGCCACACACAGGAATATCCCTATGCCCATGTCGATGAACGAACTTGAAAAAGCCCTGCGCGGCCTGCGACTCTCCGGAATGATCGCCACCCTACCGGCCCGCGCTCTGCAGGTCGGCAGCCATGAGATGGATTTTATCGAAGCCTTCTCCTGGATGGTGCAGGATGAACTCGACCGGCGCCGCTCCCGGCTCCTCGATCGGCGCTTCACCCATTCTGGGCTCCCCGAGCGCAAAATGCTGGAGGAAATCGACTGGAGTTATAACCCGAAGCTGCCGAAAAAAGCCCTTCTGGAGCTCGCCACCCTCGCGTTCATCGACGCCAGAGAAAACGTGCTCCTCATCGGCAGACCCGGCACCGGAAAAAGTCACGCGGCGAAGGCCATCGCGCTCTCGGCGGTGCAGCGCGGCTACAAAGTCCTCTATCGCGAGGCCCACACACTGCTCGAGGAAATCCATCTCGCCCGCGAGCTCGGTGAAATCAAAAAATACCGAGCCCAGCTGCAAGCGGCCGAAGTCCTCATCATCGACGATCTGTTCCTGCGGCGTTTGCCGCCCAGCGCCGGCGAAGAACTCGCCGATGTTCTTATGAGTCGTTACGAAAAACTCTCCACGGTTGTCACGTCCAATAGACCAATCGATGACTGGGCCGCACTTCTGGGCGACGTGGTCGTCGTCACACCGTTACTCGACCGGCTGATGCACCACGGACACCTTCTGAAGTTCGAAGGCAAGAGCTGGCGCTTGAAAGAATCCGCCGCACGTCTTGCCAAGCATCACGCTGACGCGTAATCATCCATTACCCCGTCGCAACGGTGGGGGATTTTGACCCGGCCAGGAGTGGAGGAGTTTGACCTGGCCGCCGGGGGTCGCGCTTGCGCCGCTGAGGCTCAGGCCACAATGACCTCGCTGATTTGAACCACCGGCGTGAGGTCGGTGTAGTTCGGAATGTCGCCCATGATCTCCTTGGCGTGAGGACCGAAGCCACCTTGAAAGGCCTCCACGGAATCGCAGAAAATATGGCACATGCCAATGTAGGTCGCCGGAGCTCCCGGAGCGCCACCCGCCAACCCCTTATCAATCGTATAGTACTTACAGCTGCCGCCCATCCGGGCCTTTACCAGAGGCATGTGCTTGTCACGGTAATACTCGTGGTTGAATCGAGCTCCAGGCGTGTTAGGGTACATCACACTGACTTTGATCATTTCTTATCTCCCGGCGGTAGTGCTGCCCAGCAGTGTGAATCGTGCATCACCGCCGCATTTCTAGCAAACCCACCATTCGGCACGCGTCGCAGGCAACGTAAGCCCCGTTGCTCAACGTCAACGTTGGGAGCCACAAGGTTAGGATGGTGCGCATGAAATCAGAACAAAAGACTGTCGCGATAGGCGCCGCGAGCGGTGTAATCTTGATGTCGGCGACGGTTTGGATTCTTACAAGAACGCTGCCGGCACCAGCCATCGCGGACATGCTCGAGGAGCGCCTGGCATATGCCCTGCGGGCAAATGTCTTCGCAATGTTGCCTCTTTTCATCATGCTTGCTGCGGTTGGCAACGCTCGTTTCTTCAGCCAGGCGATAGATCCCACCAAACATGCTGAGAGCCGTTCGATGGAGATCGACGGCCGCGTCGCCGACAACACGCTGCAGCAAAATTTCATATTCGCTATTGCTTCGCTTGCCCTCAGTACGGTGGTGCCGTTGACGCATCTGCAAATCGTTTGGGCCTGCGCAATCGTCTTTGTAGCGGCCCGCGCAGGTTTTTGGCTGGGGTACCGGCTCAATCCGCTCTGTCGCGCTCCCGGCATGTCGGCCACTGCATACATGAACCTGGGCATGACCGCCTATGTTCTCTTCCGTACTTTCGTGGGTTGAATAATTAGCAGGTCCGGCGCAGCCTATGCACGTGTATCTGCTCGTCAAGCTTCTACACATTGCCGCGGTGATCGCCTTTCTCGGCAACATCGCCACCGGACTCTTTTGGCATGCGCACGCGGCTCGTTCACGCGATCCCAAGCTCCTCGCCTCAATTCTCGACGGGATCATCCGCAGCGATCGAATTTTCACGGTTCCTGGGGTCATCGCGATCGTTGCTACCGGCTTGGCAGCTGCAATACTCGGCAACTTGCCGATCCTACGGACTGGCTGGATATTCTGGGGGATCGTTCTATTTAGCCTCTCGGGGTTGATTTTCGCGCTCCGGGTGGCACCTCTTCAACGGCAGCTTCGCGCCTTGGCAAACACGGCGGTTCAATCCGGCACATTTGATTATGCCGGCTATCACACGCTGGCCGTTCGCTGGGAGCTTTG
>Ga0207103_10237_pt1 | contig 15512 bp, 12 predicted proteins | sample Alteio_BWMinHeat_81_FD_153546 | JGI IMG/M metagenome (GOLD analysis project Ga0207103, IMG submission 153546) | Enriched cells from forest soil in Barre Woods Harvard Forest LTER site, Petersham, Massachusetts, United States -... | ecosystem: Environmental > Terrestrial > Soil > Temperate forest >...
GATCTTCCCGTAGAATTCAAGCTGTTGACCGAGCGCTTGAAATGTACCGCCGCCATCCCGATACCTGGCTGCAATTGATGAAGACCGGCATGCGCCAAGATTGGTCCTGGGACCGAAGCGCGGCCGAATACGAAAAACTGTACTCGCAAATTTGTGCCAAAATACGGTAGCCTGAGAATGTGAATTTTGTCCTTGGTGTCCCTTATGTCCTTTTGTAGTAAGGAAGAGACAAATTTAGCCACAAAGGACACACGCGACTGAAAGGAAACGGATGGCCGACGTAGCCGTGACATTCTTGTGGCACCAGCACCAGCCGTACTATCCGGACGACGTGGCGGGGGCGAATCCGATGCCCTGGGTTCGCCTCCACGGCGTCAAGGATTATTACGGCATGGCGCTGCACCTTCTGGAATATCCGGAGATGCGCTGCACGATCAACCTGGTGCCCAGCCTCTTGATTCAGGTTCAGGCGTACACGGAGCGAGGCGCGACCGACCGGTACCTGGAAGTCGCCCGTAAGCCGGCGGACGGGCTGACTGAAGAAGACGGCCTGTTTTTGCTGGATCATTTCTTCATGGCGAATCATGATCACATGATTCGGCCGTTTCCGCGCTATGGCGAGCTGTTGCAGCGGCGCGGCCCTGGTCGAAACACCGCCCGCGAGGCCCTGAGGCGTTTTCAGGAGCGCGATTTCCGCGACCTTCAAGTTTGGTTCAATCTCACCTGGATTCATCCGTTGGTCTTTGAGCGTGACGCCGAGCTGCGCGCGCTCCGCGAAAAGGGTCGGGGCTTTTCGGAGAATGAAAAAACCTGGCTCCTGGATAAGCAACTGGAAATCTTGCGCCAGGTGATCCCCCTTCACCGAAAGTTGGCGGAGAACGGTCAGGTCGAGCTGACGACCACGCCGTTCTATCATCCGATCCTGCCCTTGTTGCTCGACAAGAAGCTGGCCCGCGAGGCCTTGCCGGATCTCAAGCTGCCGCGCTACGCCGGCGGATACCCGGATGCCAAGAAATGATCCCGCTCTTGGCCCAAAACGGCATCCGCTGGATCGCCACCGACGAGGAAATTCTGAGCCAGTCGACTCAAGGATTCATCAGCCGGGACAATCGCGGCTTCGTTCGCAATCCGGAGCGGATGTATCGGCCTTACAAAGTGGCCGAGGCGGGGGCTGAGCTGAGCATCGTCTTTCGGGATCATGCCTTGAGCGACATGATCGGCTTTCACTATCAGCGGGGCGATCCGACCGAGGCGGCGGAGGATTTTGTCACCCGGCTACATGGCATCGGCCAGGCAATCAACGGTGCCGAGCCGGCCCTGGTGAGCGTCATCCTCGACGGCGAAAACTGCTGGGAGCATTATCCCGGCGGCGGCGTGGTTTTCCTGCGGGCACTCTACGAGCGCTGCTCGCGGGCCAAAGATCTTCAAGTTTTCAGTGTGGGCGCCTATCTGGAGCGGCACCCGCCGCGCGACACTTTGCCAAAGCTGTTCGCGGGCAGCTGGATCAACCACAACTTCGCCATCTGGGTTGGCCACGAGGAAGACAACACTGCTTGGGACGCTCTGCACCGCGCCCGCGAGCATCTTCGCCAGCGAGCTTCCGGGGAACACAGCGATCCCAACCGCATTCGCCAGGCTTGGGAAGAGATTTACATCGCCGAGGGTAGTGACTGGTTTTGGTGGTTCGGCGACGACCATTCCTGCGCCCAAGATGACGTCTTCGATTATCTATTCCGCAAGCACTTACAAAATGTCTATTTGATACTGGGTGACGCGCCTCCGCCGGAGCTGTCTCGGCCCATCAGCCGGCGGGGGCAGCGGGCCATCTATACGCTCCCCCGCGCTTTTCTCGACGTCAAAATCGACGGCCGACAGACTTTTTTCGAGTGGGTCAGCGCCGGCCGCTATACCTGCCAGAACGAGCGCGGTACCATGGCCATGGTGACTCGCGGTCCGATCAAGGACGTTTATTTCGGCTTTAGCTTGGAGGCCTTGCTCGTCCGCGTCGATTTTGACAGCCCGGCGCGAGTGGCTCTGGCGGATTTCGACACGCTCCGGGTCGGCTGGGTGGAGCCGCCCGGATGGGAAGTGCTGATGGAAATTCAAAACGTGGATGGCCGATTGCAGTTTCCCCTAAAACTGGCGCATCAGGGCCAGGAAATACCGGCGCCCGACCTTCAAGTCGGCGTCGATCAGATCGTCGAGCTTGCTATTCCCTTTGCACGCTTGGGAATTGCCGTCGATCAGCCGATTCAGTTTTACGTCGAGCTGCTCGAGGGCCGGCAAAGCCGCGACCGCGCCCCGCGAGAAGGAACTATCAACTTGGCTTGTCCTTCACCGAATTTTGAGCAAATTATGTGGAACGTATGATGAGGGAATTGAACGACTTTTTCTCCAAAAACCTTCGGAGCCTGTCGATGCCGGAATTGCGAAAGGATCCAATTGTCGGTCGCTGGGTGATCATTGCCACGGAGCGGGCCAAACGGCCGGTCGCGCCCAAGCCGGAGCCGCAGTCCGGCGACGGCGGCTATTGTCCGTTTTGCGAGGGCCAAGAAGATAAAACTCCCCACGAGATCATCGCCTATCGCGATCGCAACACTCGTCCGAACGAGCGGGGCTGGCGTGTCCGCGTTGTGCCCAACAAATTCCCGGCCCTTCAAGTCGAAGGCGACCTCAACAAGCGCGGCGACGGCATCTACGACAAGATGAACGGCATTGGCGCCCATGAAGTCATCATCGAATGTCCCATGCACGAAGTGACCTTGGCCAATCTCTCAGAGGAAAACATCCGCGAGGTGCTCTGGGTTTACCGGGACCGGCTGGTCGACCTGAAAAAGGATCCGAGATTAGTATACGGCATGCTGTTCAAGAACGTGGGCGGCGCCGCCGGCGCCACGCTCGAACACACGCACTCCCAGCTCATCGTCACGCCCATCGTCCCCATTTCCGTGTGGGAGGAGATGACGGGGGCTCTGGAATTTTTCAACTACCGCGGCCGCTGCATCTTTTGCGACATGATCCAGCAGGAACTGGGCTCGGATAAGCGCGTGGTGCTGGATACGCCCAATTTCATCAGCTTTGCCCCTTATGCCAGCCGGTTTCCGTTCGAGACCTGGATTTTGCCTAAGAATCACAATAGCCATTTCGAAAATATCCAAAAGACCGAGGTCGATGAGTTGGGCACCGTGCTCAAGACGATCCTTTTGAAGCTGGAATCGGCCCTAGACAAGCCGGCTTACAATTACATCATTCACACGTCGCCGTTTGATACGCAGACGCTGCCTCACTACCATTGGCACATCGAAGTGATCCCGCGGCTGACGCGGGTGGCCGGCTTCGAATGGGGCACCGGGTTTTACATCAACCCCGTCCCGCCCGAGCAGGCCGCCGAGTATTTGCACAATACCGAGGTGGACTTGAGCGCCCGGTCCAAGCGGTGATAAGGACACCGGGAGACACGCAGACAAGCAGACCGGGAGACAAGGAGAGGGGGAGACAAAAGGAAAAATATATCAGGCGCACCGTCCCGCTTATTTCGCCTTGTCTCCGTGTCTCCCCTTCTCCTTGTCTCCTTGTCTAGGCTGCGGATGAACTAATTGACGAGAAAGGAGTCACGGTGGGGATAAGGTTTGTTTTCGCGCTGCACAATCATCAGCCGGTGGGCAATTTCGACGGCGTCTTCGAAAGCGCTTATCAGGACAGCTATGCGCCGTTTCTGGAGCTGCTCGAAGGATATCCGGAAATCCCCATCAGTTTGCACACGAGCGGCTGCTTGATGGAGTGGCTGGTGGAGCATAAACCGGAGTACGTAGAGCGTCTCAAGCGCTTCGTGGCCCGGGGCCAAATCGAAATTATGGGTGGGGGCTTTTACGAGCCGATCCTGCCCATGATCCCACCCGAAGACCGAGTCGGGCAGATTCGCTCCTACACCGAATATTTGGAGAAACTATTCAAAACCCGCGTCCGCGGCATGTGGGTGCCGGAGCGCGTGTGGGAACAAAACCTGGTGAGTGACATTGCCGCTGCGGGCATCGAATACACCGTCCTCGATGATTATCATTTCAAGCAGGCCGGCTTGGAAGAAGACCGGCTGTTCGGATACTACCTGAGCGAGGACAATGGTCGGCTGATTCGCATTTTCCCGGGCAGTGAACGGATGCGCTACCTGGTGCCTTTCCGTAATCCCGAGGAAACAATCGCCTATTTCGGCGAGATGGCCGGGCGAAATCCCGACGCCGTGATCGTGTTCGCCGATGACGGCGAAAAGTTCGGCTCCTGGCCGGAGACGCACAAGCATTGCTATGACGACGGCTGGCTGCGCCGGTTTCTCGACGCACTCCGGCAAGCGCACTCCTGGGTGAAGTTTTGCACGTTCGCTCAAGCCTTCGACGAAACTCCACCCGCCGGCAAGATCTACCTTCCCGACTGTAGCTATCGGGAGATGACTGAATGGGCTCTGCCGGTTCCAAAAGTGACTGCCTATCAGCATCTCATGCACGATCTGGAGCACGATCATCGATTGCCGGAAATCAAGCGGTTCTTGCGCGGCGGGTATTGGCGCAACTTCAAGATCAAGTACCCCGAGATTCAAGAAATGTACGGCCGGATGTTACAAATCAGCCGCAGGTTGCAGGAAATTGAGGATGGAGAATGGAGGATGGAGGATGGAGGAAGGAAGAAGCAGGATGGAGCATCGAGGAGCAAGGATCGAGGAAGAGGGGCTCTGGCGATCCTCGATCCTCGATCCTCGGACCTCAATCCTCAGGCTTGCGCACGACAAGAGCTATACCGGGCACAATGCAACTGCCCGTGGTGGCATGGAGCGTTCGGCGGGCTGTACCTGCCGCATCTGCGAAACGCGGCTTATCATCATCTAATATTGGCGGAGAATGCTCTTTTGGGAATTGGACCCGACGCGCCGAGCAAAGCGCGCTCATCGGCGGAATCGGACGAGGACGATTGGGACCTCGACGGACATAAGGAGGTTTGCCTCCACAACGACCGGCTGGCCGCATTCTTCAAGCCCGACCGCGGCGGCTGCCTGTATGAGCTGGATCTCCGGGTCATCGCCCACAACTTGCTCGCCACGCTTTCCCGCCGACCCGAGGCCTACCACGAGACCATTCGCCGACATGCCGAGGGGGGTCAACACGGCCAAGGCGCTCAAAGTATCCACGACCGAGTCGTTTTCAAACAAGCGGGCCTGGAACGTTTGCTCCAATACGACCCTTATCCACGCAAAAGCTTAATCGACCATTTCTATGAGCCCGCCCAAACGCTCGAAGATTTGACGGTTTTGAAAGAGACGGAGCTAGGGGATTTTGTCACCAATCCATATGAATGCACGCTGAGTAAGAAAGGATCCATGATTCGGGCGACGTTTCGACGGGCGGGTCAAGCCGCCGGCGCCCCGGTTCGAATACAAAAGACGGTTTCGTTGACCCCGGGGGCCGACACGCTGGACATCAGCTACCAGCTGGAGAATCTGCCGAAGGACCGCCCCTTGCACTTCGCCGTAGAATTCAATTTTGCGGGCATGGCGGCGGGTGCGGACGACCGGTATTTCTATCACGACGCCCAAGCCCGAGCCGGGCAGCTTCAATCCCTGCAAAATCTGACCAAAGCCGACCGGATCGGCTTGGTGGATGAATGGCTCGGATTGGATGTTTCGTTGGTCCTGAGCAAGCCGGGGGGCATTTGGGCCTATCCGATTCAGACGGTCAGTCAATCCGAGGGCGGATTCGAGCTGGTCCACCAAAGCACCGCCGTGCTGCCTCATTGGCATGTCGAGGCCGATGCCAACGGTTGCTGGGAAGCCAATATTCAATTGAACCTTGATGTCTCTCGCGCGGAAAATCGCCGCACCGGTTCGTTTAACCCGGAGCCAACGGCGACGGCGTAAAGGATCGATGATCGTCCGTCGCCGTTGGCCCCGGGTTAAACAAGGGCGTTCAGAATGATACAACGCATTGGCATCTTTGGCGGGACCTTTGATCCGGTGCACGTGGGCCATTTGATCATGGCCGAACAATGCCGGGAGGCTGGCCAGCTCGACCAGGTTTGGTTTGTCCCCGCCGCCCGGCCCCCACACAAGCAAGATCAGGCATTGACCTCATTCGCCCAGCGGGTGGAAATGCTCGCTTTGGCAATAGCCGGGATGCCGGCCTTTCGCGTTGATGAATTGGAAAAAGATCGACCGGGACCCAGCTACACCGCCGTCACGCTGGAGGAGCTGGAGCGCCGTCATCCGCAAACAACTTTCGCTTTGCTTCTCGGATCCGACTGCCTACCGGACCTGCCCGGATGGCATCGACCCGAACGAATTCTCGAGTTGGCTGAATTGCTGCTATTCGCCCGTCCGGGCTGGCCAGTGATTCCGGAGAGAGAAATGCGAGCGGCTTTGCATTTGTCGGAACACGCGCCCCTTTGGCTGCGCGTCATTCAGGCGCCTTTAATCGACATCGCTAGCGGTGATCTACGCCAGCGCGCCGCCAAACAGCGGAGTCTCCGCTTCCTCGTCCCCCGAGCCGTGGAGACTTATATTCTGGAAAAGAAATTATACCAAGGGACTTAATGTTTAGCCGCGGTTCGCAGAACCGCGGTCCTGCGAACCGCTAAACCCTCGACCGTAGGCACTATCCGAATTGCATCAACACATCAAACGTCAATGATCGAGTGAACTGGCAGCCGATCTCCCAGGTCGTTTCTTTGATGCGCACGCTCTTGACTTGAATCTCGACCCAAGGGATGTCGGCGGGGGCCGTGGGGCGGCGGACGCGCAAGATCGTTCCGGGTTCCACGGGTTGATCAATCGACAGGCCTAGTCCGCCGATAGAGCGGTCCATGACCCAGGCGGGAAATGGATCGCCGGCGCCCCCGGCTGCCTGAATGACCACTTGGATGGCTCGTTTGCGACGTGGCCAAGAACGACGGTCTTCGCCTGGAGCTGATGTTGGGGTTGAGGATAATGAATTAGAATCGATTTCCACAACGGCTGGACCGACCGGCACCTTAGCCACCACCGGTTTTTCCACCGGCACGTGGTCGGAGTTATTTTCCAAGTGAGTCATCTGGGCGCCATAGTAAAGGCCGTTGCGATGTTTGCAGCGCTGCTCGATCAACCCTTTTTCCCTCTTCAACCCTAACATGTTATCGATTGAAGAGCAAGTTTTGAACCGCTGTCGGCACACCTTGCCGCATTTCAAGATTCCAATTCCGGTTGTTTAGCCGTGAGCGCTATCCAAATAGCAGCATGATGCTCCACGGGGGCGGCTTGATGAATTGGCAGCCCAAGAGCCAACCATTTTCCTGTTGCCGGCAGCTTCGGATCTGCACCTGAATCCACGGGACAGTCACCGGCGCCTTGACGACGCGCACGCTGACGATCGTGTTGACGTCGATGGGGCGGTCCACCTCCAAGCCCAATCCCCCGGCGGATCGGTTAGTGATGACGCCATGGAAGGGTTCGCCCTTTGCCTCCGCGTCCGTGATATGCACGCCCACAGGATTGCCCTTACGGCGGTGCGCGCCCCGCTGTTCCAGAGTCGTTCCCATGGAATAAGGGTCTGGTGGCAGATGGTTTGTCCGGGCCGGCTTGCGGGTGAATAATGTAGTCACGAAGACTACTCCCAAAGCCGCCCCTCCCAGGCCGATGGCAATGACCCACCCATCCAGGTGACCGATAACGGGAACATTCACGGCGACAATATCTCCCTGAGACGATCCGAGCACCGTTCGAGAAGGCTTGGTTTGGTAGCCGAAACAGTACCGAACAAACCAACCGCGGTCAAGGGGCCGAGAACAGTGGTAGTAATGAGTGAAGAGTAATGAGTAACGAGTACGGCGAGCGGGGTTCCCTCAGCGCCCCGAGTTCGTGTGCCGCTAACGCAACCAGGCTCGCCTGTGTGCGAAACTCGCGAAATGCCACTAGGAACGGTCACTTTTCACTCTTCTTTGGCCGCTTGACTCCCGCTCCAAATTAACCTAGAGTTGGGATGGAATTTCCCGCGGGCAGGGGCCTTCCTACCTATCCGGCCCCGGAGTGGACGAACCCGTCTGAAAGTGAAAAAGAGGAGACTGACTGATGTTATTTCGACAAAAAGCCAAACAGAGCAATCGGCGCGGCGCGGCCACCGTGGAGCTGGCGGTGTTGCTCCCCTTCCTGGCCTTCTTTTTCGTGATTGGCGTGGATTGGGCCCGAATTTTTTTCATTACCATGACGATTGAAAACGCCGCCCGCAACGCTGCTTATTATGGCAGCGAATATCCCGGCGTCACCGACAAGATGGTCTATGGCTATCCCACGATCTGGGACGCGGGCGCGGACGACGTGGAGATTCCCCTGGGACTGTCCAACATGAACATGTATTACGGCCCCACCAATTCCACCGCCTCCGGCACTTCCTATGGAACCACCACTTCCTATGGAACACAGATTACCCCCAACGTCCCCACGTTCATCCCCAGTTCCCAGGATGCCTATGGCACCCCCGTCAAGATTATCACGGTCACATTTCCGTTTAACATGATTTCGGTATTTCCCATTGACGTACCGGGAGTTCTCACCTCGCCTACCATGTCCCGCACGGTAACCATGAGAACCGCCCCGGTGCTTCCCAACTAAGTGTTTAGCCGCTCCTCGCAGAGGAGCGTTTTCAAGAGAGTGGAGTTGCAATCATGATGCTGCGGAACAAAACCAGGAAACGGACCGGCGCCTACGCGGTGGAAGCGGCCTTCGTCTTTCCCATTGTGTTCTTCCTGGTCCTGGCCATTATCATCGGGTCGCTCGGGATATTTAAATATCAGGAGTGTTCCTATCTGGCCCGCATGGGCACGCGGTACGGTTCGACCCACGGCGACAATTACTGGTACTATTATCGGAACCTGCGGCCGCCCAGCTCGACGCCCGGCACGGCCGCATCTCCGGCTTCCTACACCGACGCCAGCACCGGCACGAGTTACTTGGTCTATCAACCGACCAATACCAATATCAGCCCCGGCGTTTACACGAACTGGGCCGACGATATTTATGGAAACCGGATTTATCCCAACCTGATGTTGCTCGATCCCAACTTCGTGGGCTGCAAAATAGCTTGGCCGACGGTGGCCTTCAATCCGGCCATGCCCGACAATGCGCCGGGAAGTCAGATTCGCGTGACCGTGTCTTATAATTGGATACCCGGGTTTAGCATTTGGCTGCCGGGATTGGGCGAGGTGGACTACCAAGGCGTGACCCTGACGAGCCAATCGTCGATGCCGATTACGAATTAAAGAGTGAGTGGTGAGTAAGTGAGTGGTGCTAACTGTTTAGCGGCTCCTCGCAGAGGAGCGCGGAAGAATGAAAATTGAGGAATTTTAGTATTCCCCCCAGGAGTAAGAAGCCATGACCTTGAAACGAAAGACGCGGCGCAGCGGAGCGGTGGCCCCCTTGGTGGCCCTGCTCATGGTGGCGCTGTGCGTGGTCATTTCGATTGTGTTGGAAGAAGGTATGATGTTGTCCGAGTCGCGGCGCGCCCAAGCCACGGCCGATGCTGCCGCTATGGCCGGCGCCTGCGTCCTCTACCAAAATTACAAAACCACGGCGGGGGTCGACCCGGCCTCCATCACCGCGGCCACGCAAATGGCCGCCGACAACGGCTACTTGAACGACGCGGCGGCCGGCCCGGCTCCGGGCGCCACCTTGGTCGTCGCCAACAATCCGCCTGCCACCGGCATTTTCAAGGGCCAGGCCGGCTACATTGAAGTGAACACTACCTTCTATCAGCCCCGCTACTTTAGCTGGGTATTGGCTCTCTGGCCGATCAATGCCAACCTCCCGAACAACGATAGTATGCCCGTCACGGCTCGAGCCGTCGCCGAGGGCATGTGGACTCCTTTCCACGCGGGCGTGCTGCTCCTCAATTATACTGGAACCGACCTCCAGGAAGTGGGCAACGCGACGCTCAACGTCAACGGTGGCGACTTCATTCTCGACTCCAATAGCGCGTCGGCCCTGTTTCAGACGGGGAATGCCACCGTGATGGTCCAAAATGGAAACGTCGCTATTACCGGCAATGACGTAAACGCGCAAAACAACTCTGCCATTCAAACACCCAATGGCACTGTATACATCAATCAACATCCAACCCCAGACCCGTTGGCTTACTTGCCACAGCCGGGAACCGGCAACGGCGCTCCGGCGATTCCTCCGAAGGCGCCCAAACCCAATCAAGTGACCTTGCCCAGCGGGCAGGTCGCCTGGATTTGCTATCCGGGAAGGTACGGGTCTGCCAATTCAGATACTCAACTCCCATCGGGCAAGAATGGCGAATTGATTGTCTTCATGCAAGCCAACTACCCCGGTCCCGGCAACAGCGGCACGAACTACACCAGCGGGATCTATTACATCGACTCCGGAGGATTTAGTTACAACAATACCAGCATTGTGACTGATAATAATCTGTTTATCGCCAATCCAAGCGGTACTTCTTGGAACGGCCCCCTTGACTATCAAGGATCCACCGGTGGAATGATGATTTACATGGGGCCTAATGCTACCGGCGGTGTTAACCTCCAAGGCAATCCCGGCAGTCTGGTGTACATGACGCCCTTGACTGATCCCAGCCCATACTCCGGGATGATCTATTGGCAAGACCCAACCAATACCAGCACCGCCCAAATCGCGGGCAACGGCTCGTTTACGATCCAGGGGACCTTCTATGCCCCGACCGCTCTTCTTAAGGTCACGGGCAACGGCGGAACGTACACGGGCAGTTTGGGCCAGCAGATCGCCGGCAGCGCCATCGGTTCCCAGTACATTTCCGCGGACATGAAAGTCGGCGGCAACGGCAACGTGATCGTGAACTATCAAGGTCCGCCTAAGCAGCCGATACGTATCCTGACCTTGGTCGAATAGAAAAAGAAGCCCATTGTTTAGCCGCGGCTCGCAGAACCGCGCGGTTTTGCGAACCGCGGCTAAACGTCCAATCAACCTTTTTCACAACCACAACTTAATCCGCTCGCGCAGACCCGCCGGCAGCTTGGCGTCCACGAGCTTGCGCACTTCTTGCGGATGATAGCGCGTGCTGAAGTGCGAGCAGATAATCAACTCGTTCTTGAAGCGCTCCGCTCGCTCCACGAAATCATCCAGGTGCATGTGCCCGAACTTGTGAATCTTCTCGCGGCGGTGATTGGGCCGGATGAAGCTCAGCTCGGTGATCAGGATCTTGGCCTCGAAAACCGGCGGATAGTTGTCCAGTCCGGCCGGGTTCGTGTCGCCGGTGTAGGCCACCAATGGCGTGCGCACTTCGCGCGTCACCGGCACCCCGGAGAGCCGTAAGTCGCGAATCTTCTCCCCCGGCAGACCCACGTATTCTTCCTTGAGCTTGTTTCGCCGGTCCCACACGAGGTAACCCAGTGAGGGAATCGTGTGCGTGGTCGCGAATGCCGTGATGACAATCTCGCGCGACAGCTCAACTTCGTCGCCAGGTCGTAGCCCGTTCAAGTTGCAGATCATCCGTCCGCGATCGAGCCGTTGCATGACGAGCAGCAGGCGGCGGACATCCTCGAGAGCCTCGGCCGGGAGATAGAGCGTGGGCGGTTCCATGCGCATCATCCGCCGCCGGGCGACATAGACCGGCAGAGCCGCCACGTGATCCAAGTGCGTGTGCGTCACCAGCCAAGTCGGCGTGCCCATGAAGTCCCACGGCTGGGCGCCCAGATCGAACCCGATTTTCAGCTCCGGAATACGCCAATACGTCTGCACGGCTGCCCGCGAGTAACCCTCGATGGTCAGACCGGCATGTCGGCAGGACAAGATTGGCGCGTTTTCGATCATGAATTTAGTCAATAGTCAGTAGTTTGTAGTCAGTAGCCACCATCGGCTGCCCCTGCTTTTGCAAAGCACTACTGACTAAGGTCTGCGGACCAATAGGACACTTTTGCGGCAGGCGATGTTCAGTTTAGGGAAGTTATCAAAAAACCACAAATTACCACCGAAAGCGTAGCAGTTAGTTTGAGTTTACCGTTGGAGTTCGACCGATCCATAATTTCCTGGACGCGCGATTCACTTTTTGGCCCAAGATTCAATGATACGATTTGTTTAGCGGCCGCTCGCAGAGCGGCGCGAACCTGCAGCCGCGATGGTTAAACCAGGCAAACGTGGTAAAGCGGATGAACTTTGCCTGACCGGGAGAATTTATGTCCCATTCTCCGGTTAGCCGATATCAGCTTTAGATTGGATCCATGTCGGGTATGTCATTGGGAGACCTTGACCCTGGGGCCGGTTTCCCGCATATTTCTCCGCCCAGTCAATGTTTCAAGCTTAGCGGCGGTTCGGAGAAGATCGCCCAGCCGCGGTTTTCCAAACCCCCGCTAAACGAAGGAGCTAATCGATGAAAACTCTTCGCTTTCTCGTCGCCACGATGATTCTAGTGTTGCTGTCCTCTGGTTGTTCGTCCATGTCGAACACCGATCAGGGAGTATTAGGCGGCGGCGCGATTGGAGCCGGGACTGGCGCTCTCATCGGCCATGCGACCGGACACACCGGGGCCGGCGCCTTGATCGGCGCGGGCGTCGGCGCTGTGACCGGCGGATTGATCGGCAATGCCGAAGATAAGCAAGAGAAAAAAGCTCAGGAGGCCGTGGCTGCCGCTCAGGCCGCCCAGGCCCGGCAACAGCTTGCCTTGACGGACATCGCCCAGATGACGCAGCAACACATTAGCGACCCGGTCATAATCAACCAGATTCGGGCGACCAATTCGTACTATGTTCTTTCCGCCCAAGATACGATCTGGCTCAAGCAGAATGGCGTGAGTGACGCGGTCATTACGGAGATGATGGCCACGGCTCAGCGGTATCCGCGGCGGGTGATCGCCGCCGAGCCGATGATCATCGTGGACCCGCCTCCTCCGCCGGTCTCAGTGGGCGTCGGCGTCGGCTTCCGCGGCCGATTCTAAGTGCCTCACAAGGCATTAAGCCAAAAGAGCCGCGCACGAAGCGAGTCTTCGAGCGAAGTAAGCGGCACAAACTACCTCCGCTTACCGTTCGCAAAGCCTCACTTCGTGCGCGGCTCTTGTTATGCCGCGGCCCACATCTGCCAACTTGGGTCAAGGTCGGACACGCCTCGCCATACTAGGGGTGTGTGTGCGTGTGTGTGTGCAAAACTTGCAGGCGCAATCCATTTGCACAAAGATCCCACTCCGGTAATTGATCTGGCGGGCGGGGTGGGTCATATAGCGTGTGTGTGCAAAACTCGCAGGCGCAATGCAATCCATTTTACTTAACCTCAGCCCGGCCTTCGCTTTTCGCTAAGCCGGAGGCGATGGAATTGGTTAAGTCTTTATCGCCTAGCAAGTCCGGCGCGGGCACGAGCCGATCATGTCTCCCGGCGGCTGTGTGGAATTCATCCCGAGCATGATGGATTTTTTCCAATAGCTCCGAGCGATCCATCGAGGCGGTCCGTTGTCCGGGATAGCTGCCACGGGCCAGTTTTTCGGCCGCGTCCAAATCGGCCTCGGCCTGATCGAGCTGTTCCTTTCGGCCATGAGCCACAGCCCGCTGAAAGAAAGCTTCCGCGAAATGCGGCTTGAAGTTAATCGCCTCGTCAAAGTCCCGGATCGCTTTATCGTGGTCCTTCATTTCCATAAAGACCAGGCCGCGGTACACGTAACTTTGGGCATCGTGCGCTTTGATTTGAATGACATGATTGAAATCCCACAGGGCTCGATCGAGCTGTCCGAGCATGAGATAAACGCGGCCGCGTTCTTGATAGCCGCCCGCGAAATTCGGATCCCGCTGGATGACCTGGAAGTAGTCCGTCAGAGCCAATTGAGGCTGGTCCAGGCGGCGATAGGCATTGCCCCGCTGAAAATAGGCGTCGATGAGGTCCGGCCGAAGCTCAATGGCTCGGCTCAAATCCTGGACCGCTTGGTCGTGTTTCTTGAGTTGCGAGCTGTAACACTCACCGCGAAAGGAATAAGCCTCGGCGAAGTCCGGCTGAAGAGCGATCGCCTTTTCGAAATCTCGGACGGCATTTTCGCCTTTGTGCATCTTCCGATGGATTACCCCGCGAGCTAAATAGGCTTCCGCGTCGTTGGGCCGCAGGGCGAGTGCCTGATTGAAATCGCGCAAAGCCTCATCGTAATGGCGAAGATGAAGGCGGGCATTTCCGCGCGTGATGTAAAACTTGGAGGACTGAGGCTCGAGTCGAATGGCCTGATCAAAGTCCGCGATGGCCGGTTCGTACTGCTTGAGAATGAAGCCCTTGACTGCCCCCCGTTCCAAATAGGCGTCAGCAAATTTGGGCGCCAGGCTGACGGCCCGGTCAAAATCGGCCACGGCCTTTTCGTAATCGCCTAAATTGATTCGGGCCAGACCCCGAGCCATGAATGCTTTCGACTCGGTGGGCCGCAATTGGATGGCATGGTCCGCGTCTCGGAGCGCTTGTTGGTCTTGTCCATATTCCACATAGGCAAGTGCTCGCCGCCAATAGGCTTCCGCTTCATTAGGTTGAAGCAAAACGACCTTATCGAAGTCGCGAACGGCCCCGGGGTAGTTTTTTAGCTCGGCATGGGTGATGCCTCGCTTCAGATAGGCCTGGACATGCCCCGGCTTGATTTGAATTACCTGGTCCAGGTCCTGGATGGCCCGCTCCTTTTTATCCGCCTTCAAGTAGGCGAGAGCTCGGTGAAAATAAGGCTCCGCATCCTTGGGCCGGAGACGGACGGCCTCGTTGAATTCCCGAAAGGCCGGTTCGGGGTCGTCATTGGCAGTCGAGGTAGTGGTGAGCTTTTCCACCCAATTCCCGATGCGCTCGAAGCTGATTCCCATGGTTCTAACTCCTGGGCGAGCAAGGCGTCAGAACTGTCTCCCCTAGGCTTATCGCGATAATAGGAGAAACCGGACACCTCTATATAGCGATTATAGCTTTTTTTAGGGTCGTAGGGCGGCGTTCGCGAGCCTCTCGCAAGCCTGAGCGAGTCGCCGCGGCGACCTGAGTCTTCGGCGGAAAAAGAATCATGCTCGCTAAGGGGGCTGACGCCCTCCGCTCAGGTTGAAGAGCCATTCCAATTGGGGGAGTCCATCCAGGAAATAGGATGCCTATTAACGGATGAAAGTGTGAGCGGGCCACAGAGCAGCTGGTATGGATCTTGGCTCAGTCCTAGTCGAGTTAGCCAGCGATGGCCTTGGCAATTTGTTCCCGAGCCAGGGCGATATTCTGTAATAGATCTGATCGTTCCGGGGGCAGCGCCTTCTGGCCCGGAAAGCTTCCCTTGGCCATTTTTTCGGCCGCATCCAAATCCGCCTCGGCCTGATCGTAGTTATTCTGTTGAAAACAGGCCAGAGCTCGCTGTAAGAATGCTTCGGGAAAAAGCGGTTTGAACTGGATCGCCTCATTGAAGTCCCAAACGGCCTTGTCGAACTGCTTGAGCTCCAGGTGGACCAGGCCTCGGTTGAAATAACTGTACGGGTCGTGATGCTTGATCTGGAGGACATGATTGAAATCCCACAAAGCCCGATCCAGCTGTCCCAAC
>Ga0207103_10239_pt1 | contig 15448 bp, 12 predicted proteins | sample Alteio_BWMinHeat_81_FD_153546 | JGI IMG/M metagenome (GOLD analysis project Ga0207103, IMG submission 153546) | Enriched cells from forest soil in Barre Woods Harvard Forest LTER site, Petersham, Massachusetts, United States -... | ecosystem: Environmental > Terrestrial > Soil > Temperate forest >...
TGGTCAATGGTGAGGACAAGCTGAAGGACAAGAAATTCCTGACCTTGCAAGAAGCCCTCGAACAAAAGAAAGTCGTCGTCCATGAAACCAGCAACGTCAATCAGCTCACGGTCGAGAATCTCTCGCTCAACGAGGAGATCTTCATCCAATCGGGCGAGATCGTCAAAGGCGGCAAGCAGGATCGGCTCCTGAGTATCGACCTGATCGTGAGTCCCAAATCGGGCCAGGTGCCGATCTCTTCTTTCTGCGTGGAACACGGACGCTGGGTGAAGCGCGGCAATGAGGCGTTCGATAAGTTTGCCGCATGTCCCGATATCGCCGCCAGTAACGATCTCCGCCTGGCCAGCAAATACAAGAAAGCCCAAGGTGAGGTCTGGCAGAAAGTGACCGAGGTTCAGGGCAAGCTGAGCATGAACGCCGCCGCTCCGGTCCAGGCGGAGGCTTCCAAATCCAGCCTGCAACTCACGCTCGAGCATAAGAAAGTTCAAGAGTCGATCGAAGGATACATTAAGGCCTTGTCGGACCTGCCCAAAGACAAGAAAGAGGCCATCGGTTATGTCATGGCGATCAACGGCAAGGTGGTCTGCGCCGACGTGTACGCCTCGCGCGAGCTATTCCTGAAGTTGTGGCCGAAGATGGTCAAGGCCTGCGCCGTCGAAGCCTTTTCCGAGCTGCAAAAAGACAAGAAGTTTGCCCCGGCCACGGTCGAAGCCGTGAAGACGTTCCTGGCGGACTCCGAGAAGGGCAAGGCGAAAAACGAGGACCTCAATAAGCGCGTCCGGCTGACCACGGTGGATTCAAAAGAAAACGTGTTATTTGAAACGTTTGACAACTCCGCGCCGTCGGCGGCATTGCACCGGAACTATTTGAAGAAGTAATACGCCCAATCGGTCCGAAAAAAACATCGCTTGCGGCTTAGCGCTAAGCCGCAAGCGATGTTTCATGACATGTTATTTAGAAACCGGCATATCTCGCGCGTTTCTTTCAGCGCCTGGCCGGAACTGCTTCAACAGGAGCGGCCGGCGGAGCGACTGGATTTGTGTAGACCGGAACCGCCTGGTACGTGGTCCTCGGCTCATAGTAGTACTGAGGCTGGTTATAGGCGTGAGGCGGCGCGGCCGGTTTTCCTTGAAGGAAGTAGATGAATTGGCCGATCGCGTGCTGGCCTTCCGGGGTCGTGGTCACGGTCACTTTGTCGCCTTCGACCTTAATAGTTACCTCCGGGCTTTTGGAACCCTGAAGCAAATCTGATAGAGCTTTGGACTTGTCACTCGGCAACTCATACGTGGCACGGGAGAGCATAACTTCCCCGCCCTGGGACGCGGGCAAAGGCGCTACATTAGACCCGGTCGGGACTTGCACTGGAACATAATGAACCGGGGGAGGCGTGCCAGCTCGCGCGGGAACATGTCGACTGGCCGCGGGGCTTCCCGGTTTATTCGGCCCGCCATCGCGCATCCCGCGCACTTCCTTGACGAGCGCCTGGAGCTGCTGTTCGATGGCGCGTAACCGCGCGTCCGGATCATTTTGATCGACGGTTGTAATGCTGTAGGGTGCTTGACCGACAATAGCGGGCGGCGGAATCTCGGAAATGGCCGGGGCCGGCGTCGCGGGCGCCAGTTGAGGCGGAACCGCCTCGGGTGGTCTGCCGGGTTGGTCCGGCCCCACCGGGGCCGTCGGTGGCGCGGGCACCGCTGAAGGCTGAACCGGTTGGGGTGGCAGACCGTTTTGGTCAGGCCCCAGAGGGGCCGTGGGCGTCGGGGGCGCAGGGACTGTCGGGAGAGCAGCGGGCTTCGGCTTTTCAGTCTGTTGCTGACCTGGCGACCAACCTGGTAGAGCGGTCAAGGCCAGCAAGCCGACGACCACCAGGCCGCGTAAGGAAAGTTTGCAAGGAACACCAGCGCACATAATCATGATCAATCTCCTTTCAAATTCACGGCGACGGCCGGCGCCCAAACTCAGGGCCGGCGCCGGCGCCTCCACTTGAGACACGACTTGAGCCACTTCAATCAACGCTTCCGCATAGGCCCGCCGCCCGCCCGGCAGCGTCGCCACCACCCAGGCGTCGCAGGCTAATTCCGCATTCTCGCGCACTTGCCGCGAAACAAACCAGAAGAGCGGATTCCACCAATACAAACAGGTGCCCGCCAATTGCAGCCAGCCCACCCAATGATCGCGGCGGCGGAGGTGAGCCAGCTCATGCAGCAAGACACATTGCCGGCTCGGTTCCGGCAGATGATCCAGCACGCCCTCCGGCCAGATCAGCCGGGCTCGACCCAGACCCCAGATCATGGGCGACGTGATGCCGGGCACAACGACGACCTCCGGCGGCCGAATGTGCAGCGCCCGAGCCAGCTTCTCCACCTGATCGGTCAACCAGCTCGGCACAGTTTCCCCTTCCATCAACCGCTGGCGAAATCGTCCCATTCGGGCCACTTGCCACATCGCCATCACCAAGGCGCCGACGAGCCAGGCCCGGACGACCAGGTTTTCCACGGAATTCGACATCGACCATGCCGGGCCATTCGGTTCCGCTTCCGACGTATCGGGAGTCTTCTCGTCCGCGACGACGGTAGTTGGTATCGGCTCGTCGACAGGGATTGAGGCTTCTTCTTCGGGCGTCACCGGGATTAGGACGATCTGCACGGGCGCTGGCTCGGTCCAATTGGCGGGCGGCGGCATGACGGCCGGTTCCGCCGACGGAGTCTCCAGCGGTTCACTTGAATTGTTTGAGTTGTTCGCTACGAACCGTTCAGACATTGACAGCCACACGGTGTCGGCGGTCCAAGGCCAGTAGACCAGCGGCGGCGCGGCCAATTTGATGAGCACCACGAGCCAGAGAGCATGCCGCACCGCTGGGCTAGGTCGAGCAAATCGGCAGATGACGGCCACGACTCCGGCCAACACTGCTGCCACAACTGTATTTTGAACCAGCCACCACAACATGTCTGTCATCTCCAGCGATGACAATGGATCTGACCGTGCCTCAGCTGCTTGTTTCCGTTTCGCGCCCGTAGCATGATTCGTTTTTTAACGGGCGCGAAACGTAAACGATCTGCGCCTCTACATCACTCATTACTCTTCACTTTTTTCTTCCCTTGTCCAGTTCATCCAGCAGCCGTCGAAATTGCTCGATCTCTTGTTCCGAAAAATGCTGACTTTCCACGAGGGCAAGCACCAGGGGCGCCGGGGCCCCTTCGCATAATTGTTGAGCCAAGTCTTTGAGCCGTTGCCGCAGCAATCGGTCGCGAGACACCACGGCCCGGAACACGTGGGCCAACCCGGTCTTGTTGCTGGCGACGTACCCCTTGGCTTCCAGCCGTTGCAAGAGCGTCAGCACGGTAGTATAAGCCCAGCGCCGTCCCGTGGGCCGGAGTCGCGCGTTGATCTCGCGCACGGTGCCCGGCCCATGCTCCCAGATGGCTTTCAAAATTTCCAGCTCCGTCTCGCTGACCGGCGGCCGACGCATTGCCACGGGACTGCTCCATTTCCCAGGTCGTCCGTGCTCCTACAACGTGTAGTGCCCAATCCTACTACATGGTGTAATAGGGTGTCAAGAGGGAAGTCCCAGAACTTGCAAAAAATCTTTGTTTAACCCGGTGCCAATGGCGACGGTGGCCGAGGCTCAATCCCGCATCCGACATTTTTCTTGACCCACTTTACTTTCGAATAGATCATTGGTGTCAAAGTTTTATCGAAAGCAAGGTGGCCAAATGGGCGATCTGGGAAAAAAAGCGTGGGTGTCCTTTTTCATTTGCCTTTTTTGCGCGGCTGTCTTGGGATTCTTGTTTTGGATGTGGGACAGCCACATTCGAGAATGGAGGAGGAGGCTGGGCTCGTCGCAGCAAGAGCAGTTGGCGAAAAGACAAGAGTTGCAAATGAAATCCGAGAGCAAATATCCAGTCCTCGCTAAAATTCGAGCGCGGGGCGGCGAAATCACTTATGATGAAGATGATCCAGAATTTCCGGTAACCGGCATTGAGATGGGCCACGTCAACGGCGATCCTATGCCAATGCCGCAGGACATTCTTGCAGAGCTTCGGCCGCTGGCCCGACTTGATTCCATTCACTTCTTCCGTGTAATCCTTACTGACAATGATTTGCGTCAATTGTCAGGTTTATCTCAAGTTCGATTCCTGAAGTTTTATCATTCGCCTATTTCCGATGGCAGTCTGGAACATTTGAAGGATATGACCCAACTGAACATTCTGGTGCTTAAGGAAACCGGAATTACCGATGCTGGGCTGAAACACATCCAGAACATGACCCACCTGGGCTGGCTCGACATAAGCTCGAATCCAATTGTTGGCGGAGGTCTGACAAATCTTTCCAAAATGAATGAATTGGAGACTCTGCAACTCTATGATGCTCCGCTTGGCGACGAAGGCTTGCGGCACTTGAAGGATTTGAAGCGGTTAGAACAACTAATCATAGATAATACCGAAATAACAAACGCTGGCTTGGCTTACCTGAAAGAGTTCCCAAAACTTCGAAATTTAAATCTAACCAATACAGATATCTCCGACGCCGGCCTTCCGCATTTGAAAGGTATTTCCACCCTAACCATCCTGACTCTGGATGGGACTCAGGTGACGGACTCGGGAATAAATCACATCGCTGAGCTGAAGCAACTTCAAATGCTTGGACTTTCGAGAACGAATGTAACCAATGAAGGACTAAAAAAACTCAAGGCTTTAAAGAGACTTGGGCACGTCGACGCCAGTGGGACCAAGGTCGATTCCATAGGTCGTCAGCAACTACAGGAATTCATTCCAGACGTGCATGTTGAAATCGATGAACCGGAACGCCTGCTCGACAAAGACCCCCTCCAGCCTCCAATATGAAGAAAACGCCCGCGCGAGCGCGGTCCGTCATGGCTCCGGTTTCGCGGCTTGACCGGGTTTCAATCTCAGTGGATTATAACGGAGGCCCTAATCGCAGCCTGGAGATCGTCAATGGACGGCATTCGAAAAAAAACCCACGAGTTTCTTCTCATTGCACTCGCTTGCCTGGCCGTCTTCGGTCCGTTGGCCTGGATTGGCTACAAGAAGGTTCATGACAAAGAAAAAAAGCAGGCGGAGCAGCAAGCGCGCGAAAAGGAGGAGCAAGATCAACGAGTGACCAGAGTATTCGAAAATGCCCGAATTTACTCCGAGAAGATGAAAGCGTTGGAGAAGAGTGCCACAGAAAAATACCCGGTCATCGAGAAAATCCGGGCTCACGGGGGGAATGTTGGATTTGATCAACATAACCCTGAATGGGAGGTAATAAGCGTCTCCTTTGCCTCGGACGTGCGGGGTACTGCACCACACCCCTCACCCGATCACCAAACCCATCAAGTCCATGTTACGGATGATCTCCTGGCCGATTTGCGATCCTTGCCTCAACTTCGTTCACTCGACATGAGCGATTTAAGCATTTCCGACAAGGAACTACGTCATTTGGCATCGTTGCATCAACTAACAAGCGTGAATCTGTGGTCCGACAAGATAACCGACGCTAGCTTGGAGAATCTAAAAGGGCTGACCAAACTCACCTCATTGGGATTGTTAAGCAACAACATCACCGGCGAAGGGTTGAGGCACATTAAGCAATTGAACCAACTGAAATCGCTCTCGTTGGGTGGTAATCCAATTTCTAGCGAGGGGCTCGCCAATCTTTCAGGATTAACGCGCCTTGAGCATTTACACCTGGGAACTACTAAAGTAGGAGATGAGGGTCTGCGGCACTTGAAGACCCTAACCAAACTTCAGTTCTTGTTCTTGTCCGATACGAAGATTACGGACGCGGGTCTTGAGCAATTGAAAGACTTGCCGAATCTTAAACACCTGGCCCTGGGCGATACTGCTGTTACCGATATGGGGCTGGCCCATTTGGGGAGCATCACTAGCCTTCAAATTCTCTCCCTCAATGGCACCAAGGTGACCGATGCCGGAATGAGGCACCTTTCCAGAATGTCTCGACTCGAAAGCCTTTCGCTTGATGGAACCAAAGTCACCGCCGAAGGATTGAAACAGCTCAAAGTGCTCAGCCGGCTTCAGGAGATTAGTGTGACCGACACGAAAGTATCTGCCTCTGATGTCCGAGAACTCAAGGAGCATATGCTCGCAGTTCGGGTTACGATAAAGTACCCTGAACCGCCAATCGAAAACAAGGCGCCCACCATTCAAGGACCCTAATCAACACAATGGTGCTCACCCCGCCAACCATCGAATCTGAAGATCAGCTCGACGATCTGCTAATCGAGCCGACGCCCGAAGTAATTAAGTCGATGGGCCGACTGGATGGCGACATCGTCATTCTGGGAATAGCGGGCAAGATGGGGCCGTCGCTGGCTCGCATGGCCCGGCGGGCTTCCGATGCCGCCGGCGTGGGTCGCAAGATTTTCGGTGTGGCTCGATTTTCCTCCGGAGACAGGGGCAAGTTGGAAGCGCACGGAATCGAAACGATTCCTTGCGACCTGCTCAATGAGGATGATGTTGCCCAATTGCCGGACGCGCCGAACGTCATCTTCATGGCCGGGCGCAAGTTCGGCTCGGCCGCGGACCAGGCCGCCACCTGGGCGATCAATAGCTATCTGCCAGGATTGATCTGTCGCCGCTATCGTAGTAGCCGTATTGTTGCGTTCTCCACCGGCAATGTTTATGGCCTAAGCCCAATCGATGGAGGCGGGTCAAAAGAAACGGACGCGCTCGAGCCGGTCGGCGAATACGCCATGAGCTGCCTGGGGCGCGAGCGCGCCTTCGAGCATTTCTCCCGCTCCTTGGAGATACCCCTCGCCTTGATCCGGCTCAACTACGCCTGCGACTTGCGTTATGGTGTGCTGGTCGACTTGGCCCAGCGGATCGCGGCCGGCGAAACTGTTGACCTGAGCATGGGCTACTTCAATACCATCTGGCAGGGCGACGCCAATGCTATGGTTTTGCGGGCGTTTGATCACGTGGCCGTGCCGCCGATCGTCGTCAACGTCACCGGCCCGGAGATATTGTCGGTCCGAACGGTGTGCGAGCGGTTGGCGCGGTTGATGAATAAGACGGCTCGCTTCACGGGAGCTGAACCGGCCACAGCGCTGTTGAGCAACGCACAGCGCGGCCTAGAATTGCTGGGGCCGCCGCGTGTCAGCGCGGACCAGCTCATCGAATGGGTCGGGTATTGGGTGTCGCGAGGTGGGAGAACGTTGGGTAAACCCACCAACTTCGAGGTTCGCGATGGAAGGTTTTGATGCAATATATGAGGACGATCACTGTTCTTCTTTCTTCATCGCTTGCGGCTTAGCGCTCGCAGCATAAAGTGAGCGCTAAGCCGCAAGCGACGGTTCTGCGTGACTTGATTGTTGTTAATAGCGTCTAAAGAGAAACCCAATAACGATGCCCGCGACTTTGAATCCTCGAATCGCTACCGCCTTCCGGCGCGGATTGGTCATTCCCGCCTGTCCGCTCGCCTTGACGGCGGAACGCCGCTGGGACGAACGCCGCCAGCGCGCTCTGTTCCGCTATTATCTGGCCGCCGGCGCCGGCGGTTTGGCCGTCGGCGTTCACACCACCCAGTTCGCCATCCGCGAACCGCGCATTGGCCTGTTTCGCTCAATCTTGGAGTTGGCCGCTCAGGTAATGAATGGGATCGCGGGTGAGTGGGTTCGTGTCGCGGGCGTAGTCGGGCAAACCAAACAAGCGCTAGCAGAGGCTGCGCTCGTCCATAGCCTTGGCTACGACGCCGCCCTTTTGAATCTCTCCGCAATGACGGATAGTTCGGAGTCCGAACTGCTCGATCACTGTCAACGAGTGGCCGAAATCATTCCGCTCTTTGGCTTTTACTTGCAACCTGGTTTGGGCGGACTCGTGCTGCCCTACTCTTTCTGGCGGCGATTCGCGGAAATCGACAACGTGGCGGCCATCAAGGTCGCGCCCTTCAACCGCTATCAGACCTTGGATGTGATCCGGGCGGTGGCCGAGGCCGGCCGCGACGACATCGCCCTTTACACCGGCAACGACGACTCCATCGTGTTGGATTTGCTGACACCTTATCGTTTCCCAGTCGGCGGTCGGCTGGTGGAGCGGCGGATCGTCGGCGGACTACTGGGTCAGTGGGCCGTCTGGACGCGCCGGGCCGTGGAACTGCTGAATGACTGCCATAAACTAGCCGCCCAAGGCGACTCTATCCGAGTCGAAATGTTGCGCCGGGCGGTCGAGCTAACCGACGTCAACGCGGCCGTTTTTGACGCGGCCAACAACTTCGCCGGCTGCATTCCCGGCGTCCACGAAATCCTGCGCCGACAGGGGCTCTTCGAAAACACTTGCTGCCTTGATCCCAAGCAAACGCTTAGCCCCGGCCAAGCCGACGAAATCGACCGCGTCTACCGCGGCTATCCTCATCTGAACGACGATGAATTTGTGCGGACCCACCTGGAGGAGTGGCAGCGCGGATAGGGTATTACCCCTATTCGCTTGTCATCGAAATCTCCAAAATGAACCAATCGCACTAATCTGCCGCTTGCGGCTTAGCGCTCAGAGGCGCATTCCGAACGCTAAGCCGCAAGCGGGGAGATGAGACGAACAACGGAGCTAGGTCAACTTATCCTTGCCGACTTCCGGCACCTTGCGCTCAGGCATAGCAACATCCCAAGCCAGCCTGGGCGGGAATAAGTCCTCTTTGGAATTCAGCGCCCGATCCCAGGTCACGGCCTTGCCGGTGTAGGCGGACATGCGGCCCATGATCGCGGTCAACGTGCTCTCGGCGACCGTCTTGAGCTCGTTGATCGACTTGCCGGCCCGGATGGCCTCGATCAGGTCGGTGTGCTCTTGAACATACGGATCGACGTCTTGACCATTGCTGCGATAGCGCCATTTGGTTTCGCCGACGATTTCATTGCCGTGCTTGGTCTGGAAATATCCCTTACTGCCGACCACGGCTTCGGAGACGTCGTTTTCGCAGCCGGGAATCTGTCGGCACATGCTCAGGACGTGAACGCCGTTCGGATATTCGTAATCGACGGCGAAGTGGTCGAAGATCTGGCCGTATTCGGGACCGGTCCGCACTTGCCGGCCGCCCATGCCCACCGCTCGAACCGGATGTTCGCCAATCGCCCAGTTGATCACGTCCAGATTGTGGACGTGCTGCTCGACGATGTGGTCGCCGCATAGCCAGACGAAGTGATACCAGTTGCGCAGCTCATACTCCATGTCGGACCAGGCCGGCTGGCGACGATGAACCCAAAGCTCGCCCTGATTCCAGTAAGCCCGTCCGCCAACGATGTTGCCGATGGCGCCGTCGTGAATGCGTTTCAAGCTTTCCAGATAGCTGGCCTGATGGCGGCGCTGCGTACCGGCGACGATGTGCAGGTTTTTCTTCTGGGCTTCCTCGTAGGCCGCCAGAACTTTGCGAATGCCAGGCCCGTCAGTGGCGACCGGTTTTTCGGTGAAGATGTTTTTGCCGGCGGCCACGGCCGCTTCCAAGTGGCTCGGCCGAAAACCCGGCGGCGTCGCCAGAATCACGTAATCCACCCCGCTGCCGAGGACGTTCTGATAGGCGTCGAAGCCCAGGAAGCAGCGGTCATCCGACACGTCCACCGTATTGCCCAGCTCTTTGACTTTGGCATCGGTGGCGGCGATTTTTTGTAAGGTTTGCCGACAGCCGTCGAGCCGATCCTTGAACACGTCTCCCAGCGCGTGAATCTTTACGTTCGGGGCGGCATGCAGAACATTGTCGGCAGCGCCGGAGCCTCGGCCGCCGCAGCCGATCAGGCCCACCTTGATGGTGTCGCCGCCGGCCCCATGAACGTTGCCGACCAGGCTCCAATTTGCGGCTAGGGCAGTGCCGGCCACGGCCGTCGTCTTGAGAAACTCTCGACGGGTTGAATTTGGGTTTCGGGCTGATTCTTCACGCATGAATGATTCCTCCTCGGGAGTGAGTGGGTCGAAGCCCACGGAAAGCCTTCCGTGGACTTAGGGTCTCTCTTTACTTGTCGTTTAGGAAATCCGGGCTGTCTCGGGTCACCGGCGAACGCAAACCTTTCAGGTTGTCCTGCTCCTCCACCGGCCGAATGATCCGAAAGCCAACCAACTCGGCGTCGGTCAGCCACCAGATGCTTTGCGGCCGTTGCGGATCGCGCTTGATCCAACTTTTTTCGGAGCCGCGCCGGGCGGCGCTGCGAAGCTTGGCGGCGTCATCCGTCCAGGCGCCGCCGCGAGCCACGTGCGAAAATCGAGCTTTGGTCGGCAGCTTCACTGGCCAGAGGGACAGTTTATCCGCCGGCAGGCTGGAATAATAGTCCTTTTGATACATGTCCAAGCACCATTCCGCCACATTGCCGTGCATATCGTACAGACCCCAGGGATTCGGTTTCTTCTGAGCCACGGGGTGAGTATCCTCCTCGGAGTTCTTGGCATACCAAGCGTAGTCATCCAGCTTTTGCGGATCGTCATCGAAGGAATAGGCCGTGGTGGTGCCGGCCCGGCAGGCCCATTCCCACTCCGCTTCCGTCGGCAGGCGATAGGTTTTATTGGTCTTGGCCGACAACCAGCGGCAATACTCCATGGCCGCATGGTGAGTGATGCACAGCACTGGCCGTGGCCCTTCGCGGCCATGGCCAAACGTCTCGTCGGCGTAGGGTTTGGTGGGACCGGTAATGGCGTCGGCCTTTTCTTTGACTCGTTTTTCGTTTTCCTCCGGGGATTCCACGCCCTTCTCCTTGAAGTAAAGGTCGTATTCATCCCAGGTCGTTTCGGTCTTTTCCATCCAAAAGGGGCGAATCTGGACGGGATGCTGCGGCCCTTCGTCATCGCCCCGGCCGGATTCCTTGGCCGGCGAGCCCATCAAAAAGGTTCCTCCCGGAATCGCGATCATCTCGAACTTCACATCTGTGTCGGGAATCGTTTCGACGTAGTTTTTCTGTTCGAGCTTATCAACCTTCGGTTGAAAACCGGCATCCACTGCCTTTGTCTCCATATTGGCCGTCATCCAAAAGGCCATACAGAGTCCGAGGAATACCAGGCCACCAATCAAAGGCAAATGTGATTTCCTCGTCATCTCCAACATTACTCCTTGGCTAATAAAGCTCGATGATTTCTTGCCCGCCATATGCTGGATTACCGATCACTTGTTGGCTCACCGGGTCGACCACAAAATCCATGGCCCCGAGCGCCAGATTGCCAATTAGAACTGGATACGTATCTGGGACTTCTGTGACATGCAAGGTGCATTCGCGCCCTTGAATCTCCAAGCGCGCCCCGTAATTGATTTTGCATGGTCCATCTCCAGCGACCGTAGTAGAGGAGCGAGTGGCAACCTCTTGCAACCCAAGTTGTTCAATCATCCTTCTGGGCAAGGAAATAAACTTTGCGCGGGTATCCACCAGAGCGTCTTGGATTTCAATAGAACGAATCTGCTCTGATTTAAGAGCCCCAGCTTTTGCGTTAAGCCAATCCCCCAAATTCGATATACGCGCTTTAACAACCGTTTTTCCCATCGTTTGCGTCTCCATCACCCGACTCCTTTCCGTTTTCCTCTCATTATCTGCTTTTAGCTTCTTCACGCTCTCTGGTCTGATGTTCGTTTATAATAGGCGGCATAGAGTCGACGATGGTGCTTGTCGGTAGGTGAGCTTTAGTTTAGGGCAAAACACCGCGATGGCCAAATGTATCTTGGCGGGTTTGTCTCCTTTCTGTGTTCTCTGTGTCCTCTGGGGCCAATTCAAAGCGGGCCAACCATTGTCCCGCTTCACGTTCACCGAACCGCACATGGGCACGCGGTTCAAGATTATCGTCTACGCCCGCGACGAATCGGCCGCCAAATCCGCCGCTAAATCTGCCTTCCAACGCATCGCCGATCTTGATGGTACCATGAGCGACTATCGCTCCACCAGCGAATTGATGCGGCTTTGCCAAAAAGCAGGCGGCGATCCGGTTCAGGTCAGCGACGATCTATTTCGCGTCCTGGAGCGATCCCAAGAGGTAGCCAAACTTTCGGATGGTGCCTTTGACGTGACGATCGGCCCGGTTGTTCGGCTCTGGCGGCAGGCGCGACGCACCCACGAGCTGCCCGATCCGAAAACGTTGGCACAAGCTCAGGAGCTGGTCGGCTACCGGAATGTTCGGCTGGACGCCAAGAACCGAACCGTGCAGCTCCTGAAACCAGGTATGCGGCTCGACCTGGGAGGCATCGGCAAAGGGTATGCGGCCGACGCGGCTCTGGCGACACTCAAAGAGCACAGGATTGATCGAGCACTCGTGGCCGCCGGCGGCGACATTGCCGTCAGTGGGCCACCGCCGGATACCGACGGCTGGACCATCGGCATCGCTCCACTCCTCGATCCCGATGCCAAGCCCAAGCGATATCTAATCCTTCATGACGCCGCCGTGAGCACCTCCGGTGATTCCGAACAATACCTGGAAATCAACGGCAAACGCCATTCGCATATTGTCGATCCGAGAACCGGAATCGGCCTCACCGATCGCGTGAGCGTCACGGTGGTTGCCCCCAAGGGCCTGATCGCCGATCCTTTGACCAAGGTGGTCAGCGTGCTGGGTCCCGAGCGCGGCCTGGCGATTATCGAAGCCACTGATTGCGCCGCTGCATTCGTCGTCCGCAAGACGGATCGCGGACTCGTCAGCTCGGAATCAAAACGCTTCAAAGACTTGAAACAAAAAGAAAGTCGTTAGCCCTATGGACAAGAAAAAAGTTGCCGCGATTGTCACCGAGTATCGGCTGCACTCCCATTCCGACGTGATCGTCGGCAAGATTCTGGAGGGGTTCAACTATGATGGCGGCGCCGGGCCAAATATGCAGATCGTTTCGATGTACGTCGATCAGTTTCCCAAGATTGACATGAGCCGGGACTTGGCCAAGAAGCACGGCTTCAAAATCTTCCCAACCATTGAGGGTGCGTTGACTTTGGGCGGCGCTGAGCTGGCCGTTGATGGTGTCCTCTCCATCGGTGAGCACGGCCAATATCCGAGTAATAACAAAGGTCAGGTGCTCTACCCACGTCGCCGTTTTTTCGAAGGGATCGCCGCCACCTTCGCTAAGTGCAAGAAATCCGTGCCGGTATTTAACGATAAGCATTTGGCCGCTACGTGGACCGACGCGAAGTGGATGTATGACAATGCCCGCGAGCTTTTCGTTCCCTTCATAGCCGGGTCGTCATTACCAGTCACTTGGCGAAAGCCGCCCTTGAAGCTGCCTTTGGGCTGCGAAATTGTCGAGGCCGTGCAAGTGGGATACGGTCCCTTAGAGGCCTACGGTTTCCATGCCCTAGAGTCGCTTCAATGCATGGTGGAGCGGCGCAAAGGCGGCGAAACCGGCGTCCGCGGGGTGCAATGCCTCCAGGGAGAAGAAATGTGGAAAGGGCTGGATCAGGGGCGCTGGTCCAAGCCGCTCTTGGAGGCCGCTTTGAAGCTCGTTCCCGCTCATGCACCGGGCGATTATCGGCAGCCGACGGCAAAATCGAACGATGCCGCGGTGTACCTGATCGAATACCGAGACGGCCTGAAAGCGGCCGTGGCTATGCTCAACGGCTGGGTGCATGAGGGCGACGGCGGCGCTTTTGTATTCGCCGGCCAACTCAAGGGTCAACAACAACCCGCCGCCTGTCATTTCTATTTACAGCAACCCGACCCTTATGCTCATTTCGCATATCTGGTTCGAGCCATCGACTCCATGATGCAAACCGGTCACGCCCCCTACCCCGTCGAGCGAACATTGCTGACCACCGGCATTCTCGACGCGATCATGACCAGCAAAGCGGACAAGAACCGGCGCGTCGACACGCCGCACCTGGAAATCAAATATAAACCGACCGATTGGCCCTTCGCCACCGATCCGGTGCCGAAGGCGATTAAACGGTGAACCTCAATTCCTCCGGTCCTTTACCCCAAACGTCGATGGTCGCGGGTATCCATGTAAGTAGCTTCCAAATCAAGCGGCAGACAGAGATTCGCAGCCAATGAAAGAGGCAGAATCGGTAAGGGCCGGTCCAAGGATAGAGTGGCTGGCCAGATATCAATTTGTTCCACTTCATGCCGGTTGATTGGCCGATATGCCACTGCATAAAGATTGGTGTCAAAAGTTAACTTGTATTCCTCGCCGGCCTCCATGATTCGAATAATCTCGTCGTGAAGATTCGCTTGTCGACTGGTGACCACGTCAACGATTACGAGGCTAATGTCTTGATAGAGATAATTGGCGCATTTAGCCGCAAACGCTCGCCGGCATTCCGGACGATCCTTATTGCCTGGACTGATCAGTTCAATCGCGGCTACTAAACGGGCGCCCCCTTCCTCGTGGAATACAAGAACCTCAAAGTGGTCGGGAAAAATCCCGGGCATGACCAATGCAGGTTCTGGAGGTGTCCAGACCCGGGCCTGGAGGGTCGCCGTGGTTCCATCCTTGGTCGAAGGTTCTGCTGACAGTTCTTCCGAAGTGGCCACGTCAATTTCCATCCGGCCGCCAACATGGGAATGCTCTTCGGCGAAATAATTTTCGGGAAGCAATTGCTTGTTAAGCGCGTCGGCAATGTGGGCCGCCCATGCAGAATGGAATGATTCCCAGTGACGCCGTGGGGCCAGTGGAGGATGAAAATGGTCCAGTAGCGGCATAAAAGGTTCCTCTTATAACCTTGAGCTTCTTCTCTTGGCCTTTCCAAATCCTATTTTTCAACTTCGATTATCCCAGGCAATTATAATCCTGGCAAATGATAATAGTTGGGAGGGTCCAACAAATTCGGTAAATTGCCTCATCGTTCAGGGCCGGATGACAGCACTTGACCGTTCCCTTTGCGCTTCTTATAGTCCCGCCCACTATGAACACCAAAATCCGGTTCGCGCTATGTGGCATGGCCATCATTATCTCGAGCGGCCTGGCAGGGCGATTCATTGGGCGGCTCGCGGCCGCGGATGACTCCAAGGACGTGCCGGCGCCGACCTCCGGCCACGTTCTCGTTCTCGAGAATGGCCGAACTCTCCAAGGCGACATCGAGCGCGAAGGCAGCCAATATCGCGTTCGCCGTTCCATCGGCGAGACATGGGTGTCCGGCGATAAGGTGATTCGCCTATGTGCCACCCTGGAGGACGCCTACGATTTTCTGCGCCGGCAAGCCAACTTACGCGATCCCGACGAGCGCATGCGGCTGGCGCGCTGGTGCCAGGAGCACGAGTTGCGCGATCAGGCCATGCGCGAAGTCGCCGCCGCTGTCGAGTTGCGGCCGCACAACGTCGAATACCGCCGCCTCTTGCAGAGCTTGGAGCGCTCGGCCGCGGAGGTCCGGGAGTCGTCGCCGAATCATCCCGGCGCCGCCCACCCCTCGAGCAAAAATGAGCCGCCACCGGTCGACCTGACCGCCGGCTCCGTCAGCCAATTCATCACTAAAGTGCAGCCGGTGCTCATGAACACGTGCGCCGGTTGTCACGGTGCCGCGCATGTCGGCCCGTTTCAACTGGAAAAGGTGGTGGACAAC
>Ga0207103_10240_pt1 | contig 15442 bp, 13 predicted proteins | sample Alteio_BWMinHeat_81_FD_153546 | JGI IMG/M metagenome (GOLD analysis project Ga0207103, IMG submission 153546) | Enriched cells from forest soil in Barre Woods Harvard Forest LTER site, Petersham, Massachusetts, United States -... | ecosystem: Environmental > Terrestrial > Soil > Temperate forest >...
TTTCGTTCGTCGAATTGCTTGCGCGAATTCGCGCTTTGCAGCGGCGCACGGCCGCCAGGCCAAAAAATGTCCTGGAATTCGAAGATCTCGTTCTTGACGTAAATTCCTACCGCGTCTTCCGAAGTGGCCAGGAGATTTATCTGTCGGTCACCGAATTCCGATTGCTCGAGTTGCTGGTTAGGAATCCCGGGCGCGTACTGTCGCGATGCGCGATCTTGGACGCGCTCTGGGGCCATCGCCGTGATGTGGGCGAAAATACCGTGGAGGCTTTCGTCCGCCTGCTCCGGAAAAAAGTAGAGGATGGCGCGGGCAAAAAGCTGATTCACACGCACCGCGGCTTCGGATATTCGGTCGGAGGCCCGACGGCCTTATGAATTTGCCGATTCGCGCTCGCCTGACTGCCCTCTATTTTGTAGTGCTGGCTTTGTCGTTCGTGGCATTTTTCTGGGTCAGCGATATAGGCTTCCAGCGCAGCATTGAAGCCACAGTCGACAATGCCTCCCGCACCAACCTGGACACAATACGGCGGCTTCTTTTAGCCCATTCGTCGTTGCGCGAGGAAAACGAGCTCCGCGAAGAACTGAGCCGGCTTGCGCAGTTTTGGGCGAATGGGGCCCTCTTCGAAGTTGCAGACTCCAATGGCGATTGGATCTTCCAGCCACCGCAGTTTCAACGAATTTATCCTAATTTGCCACGCATCCGCGATACGAACATCTCGTTTGCAACAGCCAACCTTGAATTCTTGCAGTATCGTATTGCGCTTCAGCGCGTCGCCACAGGCGGGAGCGTTTATGAGATTCATGCCGCTGTGCCTACTGAGCCATTTGATCAAGCGCTCGATCATTTCCGGCTCATTGAAACAGAGATTCTGCCTGTGCTGGTCCTTTTGGCTTCGCTTTTGGGTTACTGGCTGAGCGGCAGGTCTCTAGCGTCCGTCAACCGAATCATTGAAACAGCTGGACGGATCGGCGCGCGAAACTTGTCCAGCCGGCTGGAGGTTCCCAGGGCTCGTGACGAACTCCGGCGCCTGACGGAAACCCTGAACGCCATGCTCGCGCGAATTGATGCTTCGTTCAAAAGCATTACGCAGTTCACGGCCGACGCGTCGCATGATCTGCGGACGCCCGTGACGGTGATTCGCGCCACGGCGGAAATAACACTACGAAAACCGCGGACCCAAGAAGAATATCGCCGCGCTTTAACCACCATTCTCGAAACGTCGGTCGACACGTCTGAGCTGCTTGAGAATTTGCTGACGCTAGCGCGCGCCGATGCGGGCGCGGCCGGAATGGAAATGCGCCGCTTGGACCTCGCCGCGCACGTCCAAAAAGCCCGGGAACGCGCCGCCTTGCTTGGTCTCGAAAAAGCACTGGACGTCACCGCCACGACGCCTCCGGAGCCGGTTTGGGTAAAAGCAGACGCCATCGCCGTAGACCGATTGTTGCTGATCCTTTTGGACAACGCCGTGAAATACAGTCCCAGCGGGGGGCGTTGCGAGATTGCCCTGTCTCAATCAGAGAACCACGCGGAGATCACGGTTCGCGATTGCGGCGCGGGTATTCCACCAGCAGAGCTGAACAACATCTTTGACCGATTTTACCGCGTGGATCGCGCCCGGTCTAAAAATAGCGGGGGCGCGGGCCTGGGCCTTGCGATCGCCAGGTGGATCGCCGAGATGCATGGCGGGACCATAGCCGCAGAGAGTACGGCAGGCGCCGGTTCAGCATTCCATGTCTATATTCCGGTCTCTGCAGAATCTTAGCCCTTTGGATTCAAGAACATGCGAACTCCTCGGGTATCTGAAAAAAATTCAGCGTCTATTTAACCATTCGTTCATTTTCATTCATCGCCTGTTCTTGGCACTTGCCGCTAAATAAAAGGAAAAAATTGAGTTCAGAAGGTGTTGACGGGCGAAGCGGACCGATTGGTGCTCTAGACCAGTAATCAGGAAGACGAAGGGGTTGATCCATGAAATTCAAGCATTGCCGATACTTCACAATTCTTGCATCTTTCTCAGCCCTCGCGATTTTGTGCGGCGGAGCGCCATCTTTTGCGCAGACCGACCGCGCCACGCTCGAGGGCACGGTAACCGATCCGAGTGGCGGGACCATTAGTGGAGCGACCGTAATGGTTACGGCTGTCGATACGGGAATCAGCCAGGAGCGCAAAACGAACTCCAATGGCTACTACCGTTTTCCCGGCCTTCCGGTTGGCCAATTCACGGTCACGGTATCGAACACCAGCTTCAAGACCAAAGTGATCGAGCAAGTGACCCTCCAAGTAGGCGAGACGCATACTCTCGATGTTTCTCTTGTTGTCGGTGAAGTTGCCGAAAAAGTCGAGATCAAGGCGGAGGCAGGTCCCGCGGAGCGCACCTCGGCCGCTGCCGCGACCGTAATTGATACGGTCCAGGTCGCGAATCTGCCGGTGAATGGCCGCGATTGGTCCGCGCTGACTCTCCTGGCACCCTTTGCCCAGGATGATGGCGGTGGCAACCAGCGCACCATCCGCTACGCGGGCCGTGCTATTGACGACAATAATTTCAATTTCGATGGGGTAGACGCTGGCGGCATCCAGGAGCAAGCTCAGAAATCCCAAGTCCGTCTGCAGATTTCCGAAGACGCTATCGCCGAGTACCGCGTCAATACCGCTCTTTACGACGCCGAATACGGAACGCAGGCAGGCGCCCAAGTCGACGTGGTTACCAAATCGGGCTCGAATGATTTACACGGCACGGTGTTTGGCTACCTGAGAAATTCCGTTTTCGATGCCCGCAATTTCAACGATTTCGATATAAATGGGAACCCCGCCATTCCTCCCTTTCGTCTCGGACAGTATGGTCTTACCGTCGGCGGCCCCATTATTAAGGACAACACCTTCTTCTTCCTCAGCTATGAAGGGCTGCGTCAGTTGCAGTCGGCGACCCAACAGGCCAACGTGCCGTCGACACAGCTCTTGCAGGACATTCTGGTCAATGGAAGGGGCGGGGCCGGTCCTTCTCCGCAAATGTGTTCCATCCTGCAGGTCTATCCTTGGCGTAGTTCGGCAGGCACTATCGGAGGTTGCGCGTCCCAGAGCGTTTTTCCGGACGCGGCTTTCGCGCCCACGCCCGGGGACCCCGACACCGATCTATTCACGCACGCCACGCCCAGCAGAATTCACGAAGACACCGCTTTGGTCCGCATCGACCACAAATTCAACGACAAAACGACACTCTACGGTCGTGTCCAGCGCGATATCCTGCACTCTGACCAGCCGATTAGCCCGCTCTTTGACCAACAGAATATCGTGAATCACCCAGCCAATTATTTCATCGCGCTGCAGCGCGTTTTCACATCCAACCTATTCAATGAAGCAAAGGTCTACGTCAATCGCTCGCCGTATCACAATCCCCAGGCCAGCGTCCTTCCTTATGCAGTGAACTTGGGTACCTTTACTGGAATCAACAACAATTCAGCGGACATCGAAGTCGGGACCACCTTTGGTTTTATCGACAATCTTACCTGGACACGCGGCCGCCACACCTTCAAGACCGGCCTGGAGATTCGCCGCATCCGGCTCAATCAGGGTCAGACAGCGAACAATACGCTTACATTCCCGGATACAACCAGCCTGATTACCGCCTCACTCAAGAGCGTCGATTTTATCGCTCCCTGGTGCTGCCATAAGTATCGCCGCACGTTTTATATGCCCTATTTTCAGGATGAGTGGAAGATTACACCGACGTTTACCGCAAACCTGGGACTTCGTTGGGATTACTACGGCGTTGCTCACGTGCCGGACAACCGCACGACGGTCTTTGACTTTGACCTGTTTCACGGCGCTTGCTTGGGTTCAGGCTCGTTCAACACACCGTTCCCGGCCCCCATTAACACACCTCCGTGCCCAAAAAATCCTTCGTTGTACTACCCGACTTACCGGAATGTTGATCCGCGCGTAAGCTTTGCTTGGGCGCCCTCAGCTCTTCATGGCAAGACGGTCGTCCGCGCCGGATTCGGCCTCTACAGCGGTGCCGCACAGAACGACGACCTCAACGCCGGGCTCGAGAGCGATACTTTCCGCGCTACCGTCGCTCCCGCCAGTGGTGTGCTTCCACTGGACGCCGCATTTCAGCGGGAATTTCCCGATCTCTCGGGCTTCACGGGCGCAAACGGTCTCACAAAGGCTGCGAATCACCCGCGCGCTCTGCAGCGCCAAGGCCGCCTCGATCAGTACGTGGAGACCTGGGGCTTGACCATCGAGCACGAACTGCCCGCTCGGGTTCTCCTTACGACATCCTATCTGGGAAGCCACGGCGTCCACTTGTTTTCGCGTGGCGCAGTAAACCTCTGCAAGATCCCGGTGGTGATTAATCCGAACAATAATGATTGCTACCGACCCTTGGATCAATTTTTCCCGGACCCCGCGCATCCAAACGATTCTACCTTCACGATCGATCCGTACGGTTCCGTCGATTTCAAGCACGATATCGGCCAGAGTACTTATCACGCCTTGTTCCTTGCTTTGGAGCGGCGGTTCACCAACGGCCTTTCCTTCCAAACGCACTACACCTTCTCTCATTCCATTAATGACGGCGCAACGGGCGGCGGCGAATCCAACGCGCCGGAAAACGTAAATTGCCGTCAATGCGATAAAGGCCCCAGTGCCTTCGACATTCGCCACAGTTTCTCAATGAACGTCGTCTATGAACTTCCTTTTGGAGCCGGCAAGACCTATCTCCATGAAGGTGGAGTTCTCGGGAAAGTTGTTGGAGGCTGGGAATTGAGCGGCATTGGAATCTGGCATACCGGCCATCCCCTCACGCCTTCTTTGAGTTATCAGTCAAACTTCCAGCTCCCCGATGGCAACGACCAAACCAATCAGCGGCCGGACATCGTTCCGGGTGTGCCGCTCTATCTCTCCAACGGGCCGAACGGCGTTTCCCAAGTCAATCCGGCTGCTTTCCAGGCCCCGCCGTTAAGTACCGACCCGAATGCCCAACCGGGAGCGGTAGCGCGATTTGGCAATGCCGGAAACGGTTTGCTCCGCGCGCGAGACATCTGGCAAGTGGATACGGCCCTGATGAAGGAGACAAAGCTGACCGAGCGATTCAGCCTGCAGTTTGGGGTTCAGGCATTCAACGTCTTCAATCACACCCAGCTCGGTGATTACAGCAATCTCGCATTTACGTTTACGCAGCCGGCCGTGGATGCAAACGGCAATCCAACCGGCCCCTTTGTGTTCGCGCCCGTGTCGAACTTTAGCCTGATCACTTCGTCGGTCAATGGTCTTGGCACGAACACCGGCAACGGCTTGCCGCGCCAGCTGCAGTTCATGGTGCGCTTCAAGTTTTAACGCCCCAACAATGGCCGGGGGTTCGAGACTGAGTGCGCTCGATCCCGGTCCTTGTTTTGAGTTTCACGATGCCTGCGAAGTTCCGATGACAGTTTTTTAGCAGTGTGTTCAGGTGAGTACAGTTAGCTTTGAGAAGCCGCGAATGGTTCTCGAACAGAGGGGTTTGAAATAATGAAGTACCACCTTTTTGGCGTCACTCTTGTGCTAGGGACAATCGTTCTCGGTTCTTCCCCGAATACCCGGTCGCAATCTTCTCCCTCTACTCAAGGGAAGGATCAGGCGGCTGTCCTTGTCGGCGCTGGCGACATCGCCGACTGCCGTGATCTTTCCGGTGCGGAAGCGACCGCCAAGATCGTTGAACAGATTCCTGGCACGGTGATGGTTCCCGGCGATCTCGCCTACCCGGACGGCTCAAAAGAGAACTTCGAGTGCTACGACAAGACGTGGGGCCGCGTGAAATCTCGCACGCGCCCTTCCCCGGGCAATCACGAATTTCACGCCGCAGGTGCGACTCCCTATTTCGACTATTTCGGATCCGCCGCGGGCGACCCCAAAAATGGCTATTACAGCTACGAACTTGGCGCCTGGCATATCATCGTCTTGAACAGTGAATGTGTCGACGTCGGCGGATGCGATGCCGGTTCCCGGCAGGAAAAGTGGTTGCGCGCTGATCTAGCGGCGCATCCCGTAGCTTGCACGCTCGCCTATTGGCATAAGCCGCTTTTCAGTTCAGGCGGCGCTCACGGGAATGATCCTGAGATTAAGCCGCTATGGCAAGCACTCTATGAAGCAAATGCCGACGTGGTCGTAAACGGTCACGACCACGATTACGAGCGATTCGCGCCACAAACCCCCGACGCCGCGGCAGACGCTGCGCGCGGCATCCGCGAATTCGTTGTTGGCACCGGTGGCAAGAGTCACCGTCCCTTTGGCACGACTAAGCCGAACAGCGAACTGCGCGACGCGACGGCCTTCGGCGTCTTAAAACTAACGCTTAAGCCTAACTCTTATGATTGGCAATTTATCCCGGAAGAGGGGAAGAGCTTCACCGACTCAGGCAGCGGCAGCTGTCACTGATTCAAATCGCGAACACCAACGCGTAGTTCTCCACTACCAGGCGGGGTCACTTCACTCCGGACACGCCGCCCCGCCCTCGACCCAAACCTTCATCTGCGCAGCCGTTTCGACACGGGAAAGGGGCGGCAAAGTGCGTCCATCTCCTGGGTTCCAGCCCCAGCCGACAAGATCGTCGTTTGCAACGTGATCGAGAAGCATGGCGAGCGTGCGGCCACCGTTCTGCTTCGGATCTTTGAGCTGCTGGCAAAGCTCGGCTGGCGATCGGCCCACGAACACCATCTTTTGTTCAGGCACAGGCACCGACCATTTTGGGTTGCCAGGCGGCATATGTTCGCCGGGAAGATTCTTAATCTGATGGCACGTATCGCAGCGCATTCCATACACTCCGTGGCCGTCCTTGCCGCCCTTCACGTTTTGCGAATGCACGTGACTATCATCGCCCTGCAGTGGCGCGTCGCCAGCGGGATGGCAATTCTGGCAGCGCGGTGAGGTCAGCACGCGGTACACTTCGAGAAACGCCGCGCGCGAGGCGTCCGCATCCCGCTTTGCTGGGCGAGCGGGCAACCTGACCGCGATCAAGGCCGACGCGGCGACCACTGAAAGAAGGCCCAACGCGCGTGGGGACTTGAGATCTAGTTTCCATGGACTTTCCTTTCCTCTCGCCACGAACCTGTTCATGAGCTCGCTCCCTTTTTCTATGCCAAGTCACTCGCACGAATCGGCAGCCGCCGCACGCGCTTGCCGGTGGCTGCAAAGATCGCGTTTGCCAACGCTGGCGCGACCGGCGGTACGCCCGGTTCGCCGACGCCCGTCGGATTCTCTCCGCTCGGAACGATGTGCACTTCGATTTCCGGCGATTCGAAGATGCGCAGCATCTGGTAATCGTGAAAATTTCCCTGCTCCACGCGCCCGTCTTTCAGCGTGATCTCCGTTTTTAGCGCCGCAGTCAGTCCAAAAATGATCCCACCTTCCATCTGCGCTTTCACCGTGTCTGGATTGATGACCAATCCGCAATCTACAGCACAGACGACGCGATGCACCTTCACCGCTCCTTTTTCGACCGAAGCTTCCACCACTTGCGCCACGTAACTATCGAACGAAAAATGTGTGGCGATACCGCGCCCGACCCCCGACGGTAATTTCGATCCCCAATTGGCCTTCTGTGCCGCGAGCTCAAGCACGGCACGCATGCGCGGCTGGTTGGCCAACAGCTTGCGGCGCAGTTCATACGAATCTTTTCCGCCGGCATGCGCGACCTCATCGAAGAACGCTTCAACAGAGAATCCCGTGTGCGAGTGCCCCACTGATCGCCACCATTGCACCGGCACTCCAATTTTCGGCGTGTGCAGATCCACTTGCAGATTCGGCATGCCATAGAGCAAATCCGCCGCGCCCTCTACGGAAGCGCTGTCAATGCCGTCTTTGATTCCGAAAGATTCGAACAGTGTGCCTTGCATGATCGATTGCCCGACGATCGTGTGTGTCCAAGCGATGGGATCGCCGTTCCCATCCAATCCCGCCACGAAGCGGTCGTGCCACATTGGGCGGTACCAGCCGCCGCGCAGGTCATCTTCGCGCGTCCATACCACCTTCACAGGCGTCTTGGCCGCTTTGGCTACATGAACCGCTTCCACGACAAAGTCCGAATTCGGATTGGCGCGCCGGCCAAACCCGCCACCCAGCAGCGTGGTATGAATCTGCACTTTTTCCGGCGGCAAGCCCGCCACCTGCGCCGCGCTTGCGCGGTCTACGGTTTCAAATTGCGTTCCGGTCCAGATCTCGCAGCTGTCAGCGCGCAAATCGACAACGCAGTTCAGCGGCTCCATCATCGCGTGCGCCAGATACGGCACGTCATATTCCGCAGTGAGGGTTTTCGCCGCCGTTTTCAGCGCAGCCTCCGGATCGCCGGTCTTTTTCGCAATCGCTCCCGGCTTTAGCGCCGTCTCCGCAAAATCGCGCAGCATTTTTTCCGTGGAGAGTCCCGCGTTCGGCCCCAAATCCCACTCGATCACAAGTCTCTCGCGCCCAAGTTTCGCGGGCCAAAAGCGTTCTGCGATCACGGCCACACCGGACGGCACCTGCTGAACGGCCTTCACCCCAGGCACCTTCAAGGCCGCGCTGGCGTCAAGCTTCGCCACTTTTCCGCCAAAGACTGGGGGACGCGCCACGACCGCCGTTAACATTCCAGGAACCGTCACATCCAACCCGAACTGGGCTTTGCCGTTCACCTTCGACGGCGTGTCCAATCGCCGGGTTGGTTTTCCAACCAGCGTGAAATCCTTGGGATTCTTGAGCGGCACGTTTGCCGGGGGCGTCAACTGAGCCGCGGCGTTTGCCAGCGAGCCATAGGACGCGCGCTTGTTCGTCGCCGCGTGAACGACGTAACCCTTTTCCACCTTGCAAGTCGAGGCCTCGACACCCCACTTCGTCGCCGCCGCCTGTACGAGCATGACCCTCGCTGTCGCGCCCATCTTGCGGTATCGTTCCCACTCCGCCGGAGACGTCGTGCTTCCGCCGGTCATCTGCATTCCAAACACCGGGTGGTTGTACGCTTTGTCCACCGGCGCTGCTTCGACACGAATTCTCGACCAATCCGCTTGCAGCTCCTCGTTCAAAAGCATCGGCAAAGAGGTGTAAACTCCCTGCCCCATTTCCGAATGCGCGGCAATCACGGTAACGCTCTCGTCGGTTCCGATTCGTACAAACGCATTCACCGCAACATCTTTTTCCGCAGCCTCATGCGCGCTGCCAGACCTGCCCGACAGCGGTGTATACAAACCGACTAGCAATCCGCCGCCAATCGCGGCACCAGTTCGGATGAACTCCCGCCTCGCCACCATTGCGGGCGCGCTCATTTCGCCTTCCCTTCGGCGGCCATCTCGGCAGCCTTGTGGATCGCCTTGCGAATTCTTGGGTAGGTTCCGCAACGACAGATGTTTCCGCTCATAGCCTCATCAATATCTTTGTCCGTCGGCTTCGGATTTTCCGCCAGCAGCACGGCGGCGCTCATGATCTGCCCGGATTGGCAGTACCCGCATTGAGGCACGTCCAGCTCAATCCATGCTCGTTGCAATGGGTGTGTCAGGCTTTCAGACAAGCCTTCGATCGTCGTCACGCGTTTGCCTTCGGCGCGCGACACTGGCGCCACGCAGGATCGGATGGCTTTTCCATCGAGGTGCACCGTGCACGCTCCGCACAAGGCCATCCCACATCCAAATTTTGTGCCGGTCATGCCCAAGGACTCTCGCAACACCCACAGCAACGGAGTCGAGGGGTCGACCTCCACTTGCACCGGCTTCCCATTCACATGAAAACTTGTCATTTGTGGTCTCCGTCCTTAAACAAGAAACCCGCGTTCCTCGTTTGGATGGGATTATAGGCCGAAAGTTACGGTCGTTCTTGTGAAAATTCAGTGCTTCCAGTTTCGAATTCCAAAGTGCGAACGAAAATCACCGCATTTTCGTCCTCCATCAGCGCCGAATAACGAATCGCAATAATTCGCAAATGTGGATTTCCGAATGGCATTGACATGCTCCGAGCCTCACCGTAGCATCGCCTTTATCGAATGGCTGAGTGTTGATTCGGCCGCGCGCAAAGCGGAGGTCCCTCATGAGTCTTCGTGACTTTATCTCCAAACAGTGGATTGATGTCATCGATTGGACGGAGCCGGACGACGGCATTCTCGCCTATCGCTATCCGATGCAAGACCGCGAAATTCAGAATGGCGGCAAGCTCACCGTTCGCGATTCGCAGCTCGCCGTATTTGTGAACGAAGGCAAGGTGGCGGACGCGTTCGGGCCTGGGCTTTATACGCTCAACACCAATACGCTGCCGATTCTCACGTACCTCAAAAACTGGGACAAAAAGTTTCAATCGCCCTTCAAATCCGACGTCTATTTCTTCTCGTCCCGCATTCAGACCGACCAGCACTGGGGCACGCAGAATCCCATTACCATCCGCGACAAAGAGTTCGGCGCTATTCGTTTGCGCGGCTTCGGAATCTATTCCTATCACATCACCGATGCGAAGACCTTCTATTCGAAAATAAGCGGCACGCGCGACATCTACCATGTCGCTGATCTCGAAGGCCAGTTGCGCAACACGATTATCGCCAAAATGACCGATGCGTTTGCCGGCAGCCAGGTGCCGTTTCTCGATATGGCTGCCAGTCAGGGCTCGATTGCTGAAAAAATCAGCGAGCAGCTCAAGCCGGCGTTCACCGACTACGGCCTTTCACTCGATACTTTCGTCGTGGAGAATCTCTCGCTCCCTGAAGAGCTTCAAAAAGTGCTGGACCAGCGCATCAGCATGAATGTTCTTGGAGACATGGGCAAATTCACGCAGTATCAAGTGGCGCAAGCGATTCCGATTGCTGCCGGGAATGAAGGCGGGGGAGCCGTCGGCATCGGTGCTGGCCTTGGCGCCGGTGTCGCGATGGGACAGGCCATGATGGACGCCGTCAAGCAATCGACATCTTCAAGCTCCGGCGGAGGTGGCGCGGCACCTGCCGCGGGGGGCGCTGCTTCGCCAAACACAAAATTCTGCAGCGAGTGCGGCAAGCCTATACCGCGCTCCAGCAAATTCTGTCCGGAATGCGGGAAGCCCCAGGCTTAGTGGTGATACGCGCATGAGCGGTATCGAATGGGTCGTCGAGGCCTTCGGTTGCTCCTCGGAATCGTTGCGCGACGCTCGCGCCGTGGAAACACTCTTCCATGGCATGATTCGCGGCATGAAGCTGCGCCCGGTCGGTGAAACGCAGTGGCATCAATTTCCCGGGACCGGCGGCATCACCGGTCTATGTCTTCTCGCGGAATCGCACATCGCTTGCCATACTTTTCCCGAGCATAAGTCACTGTGCTTGAATCTCTTTTGCTGTCTGCCGCGCCCGGAATGGAATTTCGAAGCCGCGCTTCAGCAGCTTTTCCAAGCGAGGATCGTTTCCGTGAGACGGCTTTCGCGTCCCTACGAAGTGGCGCGCCATCAGGCGGCTGGCGACTAGAGTTTCCGGTGAGGACTTTTTCGTGGAACCGGTGAGCAGCGGACGATGACTCAGCCCGTCTCGAACTGTCCCAATTGCGGCGCAAAAATTGTCTTCCAATGGTCCAGCAGCGTTCAGACGGTTTGCCAGTATTGCAAGAGCATTCTGGTGCGCACGAACGTCGATCTCAAGAAAGTCGGTCAGGTAGCCGATCTTCCGCCGGACAGTTCGCCGATTCAGCTCAACACGGAAGGCGTCTATCGCAATAAAGCGTTCGTCGTCGTTGGCCGCATTCTCTATGAGTACGACCAGGGAGGATGGAACGAGTGGCACATCATGATGAATGACGGCGCGAGCGCGTGGCTTTCCGATGCCCAGAATGAATTCGCCATCTCTTTCGTCAGCCGCACGACGGGCTTGCCGACTGCGACACAGGTCGAAGTAGGCCAGCAGTACTCCTGGAACAACCAGCGTTACACCTTGACCGTGATTACACCCGCGCACTATCGCGGTGTCGAGGGCGAGCTGCCGTTTCAATATTGGGACAAGACCGACGTCACGTTTGCGGACCTTCGCAGCGAGACCGGCCGGTTTGCGACTCTCGATTTCAGCGACGAACAGCCCGCCCTTTATCTCGGCGAGTTTATCGAGTTCGACGATCTCAAGCTCAAGAATCTTCGCAGCTTTGAGGGCTGGTGATGAGCACCGGCACGCCGCCACTCTCGAATCCACCAAAGCCACAGACGAAAGCATTGAATTGCCCACAGTGTGGCGCGGCCATCACGCTTCGTTCCTTGGGGCACGCCGAAACCGTGGTTTGCGAAAGTTGCCACTCCATCCTGGACGCGAAAGATCCAGGTCTTCAGATCCTGCAAAAATTCGAAGCCATTACCGGAGAGGCGCGACCGCTTATTCCTTTGGGAACGCGGGGCAAACTTCGCGGTGTGGATTATGAAGTCATCGGCTTCCAGCGCCGCAGCATCACCGTCGAAGGTATCCGCTACGACTGGCACGAATATGTCCTCTTCAATCCGTACAAAGGCATACGCTACCTCACCGAATATAACGGTCATTGGAATGACATCAGCGTTTGCAAAGAACTACCGCAGACGGAGTTCGCGTCCGCGAATTACCTCGGCGAGGTTTACAAACATTTTCAAACCTCCGATGCCAACACCAACTTTGTTCTGGGAGAATTCCCATGGCAGGTTCGCGTCGGCGAGCACGCGACCGTAACGGAATATGTCAAACCGCCTCGCGTTCTGGCTTCGGAAAAAAGTGCCAACGAGGTGACCTGGTCCATCGGCGAATACATGTATGGCGCCGACATTTGGAAATCTTTCAATCTGCCGGGCGCTCCGCCGCCAGCTGTCGGCGTTTACGAAAATCAGCCGTCGCCTGTCAACGAAAACGTCAAGGGGATTTGGGCGGCCTTCCTTGCGTTTGCGATTCTTCTGCTTGTGGTTATGGCCGGATTTGACCTCATCTCCCACAAAGGCACAGTGTTTGAATCCAGCTACCACTTGAATTCCGGAGAGCCGAAAGGCGAAGCCTCTTTTGTCACGGATGTTTTCAATCTCGATGGCCGGACCTCTAACGTGGAAGTCACGACCTCGGCCAATGTCGACAACTCCTGGATCTATGTAAATTACGCGCTGATCAATCAGGATACCGGGCAAGCGTGGGATTTCGGCCGCGAAGTCAGCTATTACCATGGCTACGACGGCGATGGGTCGTGGACAGAGGGGAGCCAGAAGAACACGGTCATTATCCCCAGCGTTCCGGCAGGGCATTATTATTTGCGCATCGAGCCGGAGGTCGATGCGAAGCATCCTCCCATCGTTTACTCGATGGAAGTGAAGCGGGACGTCCCGGTCCTTGGATTCTTCGGCATAGCGCTTCTAGCGTTGTTGCTTCCGGCCATTGCCATCACCTGGCGGGCTATTAATTTTGAACGTATGCGGTGGGCAGAAAGCGATCATCCGCCCATCAAGATAGGAAATTCGGAGGAATGAACTATGTTTAGAAAACTTTACTTGGCTTATGGAGTGTTGGTTCTTGGAGGCACTGGTCTTGCGCAGTACAACGGCTGGAGCCTCGACCGGATCAGCCAGCTAAAAAATGTCCCCAAGTCGGTTCGCGACAATCCCGGATCCTATCGTTCGGTCTACGGTTTCTATCACCACTACACCGGAGGGAAATAAGATGAACCTCGTTCCGCTCGGCAACGTCATTGCTGCACTCGTGTTCGCCTTCATCGGCATGCTCATCTTCATCATCGCGTTTGTGGTGATGGACAAGCTCACGCCGTATCATCTTTGGAAGGAAATCGTCCAGGAGCACAACATGGCGCTTGCCATTTTGGTCGGCGCGATGTCCCTCGGTATTTGCATCATCATTGCCGCCGCGATTCATTAGCACATGGGCATTTTGCTCTTCATTTCGGTGCTGCTGGTTGCGGCCTGCGGGCTCATCTACGAGCTTGTTGCGGGCACGCTCGCCAGTTATCTCGTGGGCGACAGTGTCTTCCAGTTTTCCACCATCATCGGCACTTATCTCTTCGCGATGGGCATTGGAAGCGCGCTTTCGCGTTACCTGAATCGCGGCCTGGTTTATCGTTTTGTGTGGATCGAGCTTTTGCTCGGCGTGATCGGAGGTTTTTCATCCGCGCTTCTGATGATGGCCTTTGCTTTCACACAGGGGTTCGAACTGATTCTCTACGCTCTCGTCATCGTCATGGGCATGCTTGTCGGCCTGGAAATTCCGCTGCTCATGCGCATCGTGCGCGACCGCTACGAGTTCCGTGACGTAATCGCCCACGTTCTTACGTTCGACTACCTCGGCGCGCTCGGCGCTTCGCTGCTTTTCCCTATTCTCCTCGTGCCGCGTCTGGGCCTGGTTCGCTCCGCGATGCTTTTTGGTCTCGTTAACGCCGGTGTCGCGTTGTGGACCACGTATTTGTTCTCCTCGCAACTTTCCGCCACGCGCGTGCTGCGCATAGCCTCGGTCGTGGTCCTATGCGCGCTAGGAGTCGGTATGGCGGGGGCCCGCCGTATCACCGCCACTGCCGAGGACAACATCTACGCCGACGACATCATCTTTGCCCGCGACACCCGTTACCAGCATCTGGTCCTCACCCGCTTCAAAGACGATCTTCGCCTCTTTCTCAACAGCCACCTGCAATTCAGCTCTCGCGACGAATACCGTTATCACGAAGCTCTCATCCATCCCGGCCTAGCTGGCGTTCCCGTCCCGCGTCGCGTTTTGGTCCTTGGAGGCGGCGACGGGCTCGCCGTGCGCGAGATTCTCAAGTATCCCCAAATAGAAAGCATCACTCTGGTCGATCTCGATCCCGAGATGACCAAGCTTTTCTCCACGCACCCCATGCTTACCAAGCTCAATGACAAATCCTTGCAATCGCCTCGCGTTCACGTCATCAATGGCGATGCTTTTCCCTGGGTCGATTCGAACACGGACAGTTTTGATTTCATCGCGATCGATTTTCCTGATCCCACCAATTACTCTCTCGGGAAGCTCTACACCACGGCTTTTTATCGCGCCGCCGCGCGCCACCTCAGCGCACAAGGCCTGATGGTCGTACAGAGCACTTCGCCCATGTTCGCTCGCGACTCTTTCTGGTGCATCGCACAAACGCTGAAGCAGGCCGGCCTCGAAACGTATCCGTATCATGTTTACGTTCCATCCTTCGGTGAATGGGGTTTCGTCCTCGCGTCCACTCACGAATACACACCGCCCGTATCGCTCCCCAGCGGACTCCGTTTCATCAACGTCGAAGGCTTGCCCGCACTGTTCCAATTTCCGCCGGACATGGGCCCTCTACCCACTCCTCCCAACCAACTGAACAGCCAGGTCCTTGTCCGCATGTACGAAAAAGACTGGAAGGACATCAGTCATTGAAGGTTGCACGTCGCAAATTTCTCCGCGCCGGAAGCGCAGCCCTCGTGGGACTCTCGCTCAAGGCGGATCGCCCCATCGCAGGTTCCTTCGTCAACGATTCCTTCCAGATGGGCCATCTTTTGCGCGACCGCGCCT
>Ga0207103_10241_pt1 | contig 15419 bp, 14 predicted proteins | sample Alteio_BWMinHeat_81_FD_153546 | JGI IMG/M metagenome (GOLD analysis project Ga0207103, IMG submission 153546) | Enriched cells from forest soil in Barre Woods Harvard Forest LTER site, Petersham, Massachusetts, United States -... | ecosystem: Environmental > Terrestrial > Soil > Temperate forest >...
TCGAGGGTGCAGGCCGTCAGCAGCGCGGCGGCGAGGAACGCGATCCCCACCGTAAAGACGGCGCCGCCGAGGAATTTGCCGAGGTCGATGAGCGCATGCTGATAGCGACTCAAACCCATGACGCTGTGACGCAGCCACGGGTTGACGACCTGACTCAGCAGCAGCAAGGTCGTCGCCAGCGCTAGCGGCAGCAGCAGCAAGAACCATCCCGGCGTCCCGCTGGTTCCCGGAGCGCCGTTGAGCCAGGCTTTGAGATCGCCCTGGAAAAGCAGGTTCTCCAGCAGGGGGCCGACAAATCGCGCCGCGATCAGGCCGACCGGCAGCACAATGACGATAAATGCCAAGCGAAACCGCGTGAGCATCAGGCCGACCTTATCGGGCAGCAGTTGCCAGACGTAAGCGCCCACGACGAAAGCGGCCGGGACTGTGAACAGGCTGGCGAGGACCGCTGCGAGCCAGCGTTCGAGGAACGGAGCAATCACCAGGGCGGCGAGAAAGCCCAGGACCACGCTCGGCAGGCTCGCCATCATCTCGATGGTCGGCTTGACGACGGCCTTGGCGCGCGGATGCAGAAATTCGCTGGTGTAGATGGCGGCGAGCAGGGCCAAAGGGACGCCGATGAGCAGCGAGTAGAAGGTCGCCTTGAGCGTGCCGAAGATCAGCGGCCAGAAGCCGTATTTCGGTTCGTACGCATCGCTGCCGGTCGCCTGCCAGACATGGGTGGGCTTTGGGTAGCCTTCGTACCAGACGGGCAGGAACAATGACGACGCGGTGATTTCAGGGTGGTGGTGAGTCAGGTCGATCGTGCAGGTGAGGATGCTGTCAGTGGTGCGGACGAGAACGGCGTCGTCTTTGGGAGCGAGGAGCAGTGCTCGAATAGGCGCGCCGTCGGGCGATGACAGCGACGCGAGCTGTTTTTCGCTGGTGACGTAGAAGAGGCGAAAGCGGCCGTCCGCGCCGCCCGCGGCCGCCATGCGCGTTCGGCTGGACACGGCCAGACTGGTTACGGGAACACCCAACGAGCCGAGGTCGTGGGCGACCACCATCACGTTGCCGTCGCCGGTGGTCGCGCCGGGCTGTTGGACGCGGAACCACGCGCGGACACGGCCGGAACTGTCTCCCGCCAGCAGGGTCGTTTTGCCGATCAGGAACTCCAGCGCCGTCAGGGTCACGCCGTCCTGGCCGATGAAATTGAACTCCTCGACCACCTTGGGCGCTTCGACATCCTTCGTGTTGACGCGGACGCAGCGGCCATCCTCCCAGGCCACAAACACGTTGTCGCCGACACCGGACAGGAGCACCTGCGTTGGTTTCGCCTGGGCCGACTGCGCGGACAGATCGAGCGGCGCACCGAGTTCTGGTTTGAAACGAATGTTGTCGGTGGTCTTGCTCCGGATCTTGTTACCTATGTAGGTGTACAGTTGGCCGTCGGCGGCGAGAAAGCTCAGCGTGCCGTCGCTGCTGTCCGACTCGCCGCGCATGCTCAGGTCCACCTTGGCCACCGGCGAGCGGTTGTCGGATTTGACCGGATCGCCCGGCTCGACTTCAATTTGCTGAACCTTGAACAGGTCTCCCGGCACGTGCGACACCAGGGCGCCTTTGAACTCGGCGATGTCTCCGTCGTACTCGGCGACTTTGCCTTCCGGCAGTTTCCGCAGTTGGTCGGACACTTCCTTGTCTTTGAGATAGCTGGTCTTGAAACGGACGTATCCGACGCGCACCTTGCCGTTGGCGAATCCGAAGGCGATGTCCGACGTGGTCCCTGCCGAAGAACAGGCAGTCAACTGATCGTCGTCGTCAAAGGGTTTCCACTGCTTGAGCACCTTGCCTGTGTCGAGGCGGACGACCTGCACAGTCCCGTCGGCGAAAAGCGCCCAGCTGAGAAGTTGATATTCGTCGGCCCCGAAGCGCAGCAACGGGGCGTCCGGCGACGATGCGGGGATGGTTTCGCCGACCGCGACGGAGGAGGAGCGGAACAGCGGAGCGGCGATCCAGACGAGAAAGACGCCGACGAGAATGACGGCGACGATGGTGCCGATGCCGCCGACGGTGATAATCCAACGCGACAAGAATTCGCCGAGACGCACGCTGACGCGCGTGACACGGCGGCGCGAGTGCCCGGTGAAGGATTTCTTGGGTTCCATGGACAGTCTGCTTCCAGGGCGAATTCAAAAGCTCGGCGAACGGGCTGCTTCGCCGGATTGGAATCCGCTTGTTGGAGTGTGCTTCCGAAGGCGGCAAAAGGCCCGCGAGTCCGCAGCGCCAAGCAAGGACGAGCGGTATGGCACGAGGAACGGGACCGCTCATCCTTGCTTGGCGCTGCGGACTCGCGGCCGCGGCGCCCTCTGAAACAGACTCTTACTTGTCGGTGAGGCCGACGGACTTCAGCGCCTTGGCGCGAACCGCCGCCGTCACGGGGAAATACCCGTCCTGGATGACCGCTTCCTGACCTTCCTTACTGAACATGTACTTGATGAACTCGCGGCGAAGCGGATCGAGTTCGCTGTTGGGCTTGTGGTTGACGTAAACATAGAGATAGCGCGACATCGGGTAGTCGTCGGAGTAGACGTTCTCGGCCGTCGCTTCGACGGGCTTGGACTTGGCGGTCTTGGCGAGCGGCACGGCGCGTACGTCGGCGGTCTTGTAGCCGATGCCGCTGTAACCGATCGCGTACTTGTCGTCGGCAACGGCCTTGACGACGCCGGCGCTGCCCGCTTGCTCCTTGACCGTATCTTTATAGTCGCCGCCGAGGAGGATGTGTTCCTTGAAGAAGGTGTACGTCCCCGACACCGAGTTGCGGCCGTACAGGCTAATCGGCTTGTTGGCCCATTCGCCTCCGAGACCGAGGTCGCCCCACGTCTTGATTTCCTTGTCTCCGCCCGCCTTGCGCGTCTTGGAGAAGATGGCATCCACTTGCTCGAACGTCAGCGCTTTGATGGGGTTGTCCTTGTGGACGAAGACGGCGAGCGCATCCAGGCTGGTAGGCAGAGCGGTCGGTTTGTAATCGAATTTCTTCTCGAATTGATCGATCTCGGCCTTTTTCATTTCGCGGCTCATGCAGCCGAACTGGGCCGTGCCCTGAATCAACGCGGGCGGAGCGGTGCCGGAGCCTTTGCCTTCGACCTCGACTTCAACCTTGGGATACTGCTTCTTGAAGCCCAAGGCCCAGTTGTCCATCAAGTTATTCATCGTGTCCGAGCCGACGCTCTTGATCTTGCCCGACACATCATCCTTGCTCTTTTCGTAGGTGGGAATCTTGGGATCGACTTTCACCTGAGCCTCCGCGGCTTCAGCGCGGAGAAGCACGGCGGCGAAGGCCCCGAGCATGACGAGTACCTTGACGTTCATCGGAGAGTCTCCTTCTGCAAGCGACCTCGTTGCTGAACCACGGATACGAGGAATAGCTTACTGGCCGCCGAAGGGAAGTTTATGAAGTGGCAGAGGAGTAATTGTGAACGAACCAAGAAGGTTATGTGAAGACAGACGCGGCTGTGTATCTAGACGTGTGTTCAGATAACTCAAGGCTTCAAGGCACCGCACCTGCCGCAGGACTATTTCGGCTGACTCCACACAAGTTCCTGAAGAAAGGCCGCAACCACGGCGGAACGCACGTCAAGAAGCACGAGCCGCGCGATTGCCCAATGTAGATTTGATCGAACGATTGCAGCGCCACGTTGGTGCGCTGATCTTGTTTGAGCAGAATCTCCTCCAGTTCAACGTGAAACACTTCCGGCGAGCGCCCGTCGGCGACGTGGGAGCGCACCACCTGAATGTCGTGCGGCGCGCCGCGCTGCGAGACGCCGCCGACGCGCTGCAAGAAATCGACGATGGTTTCCGGTCCCTGATATGCGACGACCTGCGGCAGGCCCGGCGCTTCGCTTTGCACGTAGAGCCGCTGACTGTTGTACTCGGCGACGGACACATGTACCTGCGACACGGATACGCCACTCTTCTCCGCGAGGAGGTGGGCGATTTCCACAACCGTGCAGCCATCGACGCGCGGAAACTCGACGCCGCCGAGCGTGATGCGTCCGTCCGGATGGACAGGATGAGGGCCGCTCCAGTCGGGACGGGCCGGAATGGTAATATCGAGAATATCGGGGGAGTAGACGGTGTAGTGGGCGGTGAGATCGCCACCGTGCGTCTCGGGATTGCGGTCCGAGAGAAGGGCGCGATTGAGTTGCGCGGAGTCTCCGGCGCAGCCGGCGACCAAGGCCACAATCGCCCCAAGGAAGGTCAGTCGCCACAGCGATCGGCCTGGCCGGGGCATGAGGTTCCTGTGCGCTCGCGGTTGCGTGGGCGTACCGATTCTTCATCGGTTGCTGAAAGTAGCGATCTTGAGAACTATTCGGATTCTGCTCTTCCTTTCCGTGGTGCTTTCGAGTATTGACTGGCCGCATTCCACGACTGTTTCGATAAAGGGGAACGATCAATGGCCGTCACGGTTCGGCTCCTCAAGCGCCCTCTGAACTCGCTTTTCGCCGCCGCGCTCGTGTTCGTTTTGGCGACATCGTCTCCCGGACAAACGGGCGATCCTGTTGAGCAATTGCGACAGACGTTGAGCACCTCGGACAATCTCGTCGAGCGCGATTCGCAAACGAAAGCATGCCTCGCGGAACTGCATACGCTGAGCCAACTGCGCAAGGCCGTCGTGCTGCGTGAATGGCGACATCGGAACGCGAATGCGGAACTGGCCGCCGTCGATCAGGCCAATCGCGACGCCTTGGCCGAACGCTTTCGCCACACGACGCAGCAGGTGCTGTCCGGGAATAATCCAGGACCGATCCTCGCGGCGCTGGAAATGCTGAGCGAAACGGCGATGTCGATGCGGGCGATCGGCGAACCAACGACACTGACGCGGCCACTGACCGAGGACGTTGCCCGGTTGGTCGGCGAGGCTGATCCGGCGGTCCGCGCCGCGGCGGTGCGAACGCTTGGCCGGATCGATCCGGACGTGGTCATCGCCCTGCCGGTGCTGACGAGTCTGGCGAAAGCAGCGGATCCGGCTCGGCGGATCGACGCGGCGTCGGCGCTGGGCGAGATGTTCCAGGCGACGGCGCAATCGTGGACGGCGAAGGAGTTCAACCCGGCGGTACTGCCCGACCGTCGTTTGACCGTAACGAGTGCGGTGCAACTGTTACCGCTGGCCGGAGCGGGTGCTGTCGATCCCAATCGCGAGGTGCGGCGCTGTAGCCTGACGACGCTGGCGTTGGCAGCGACGCTGCTGGAACGGATGATGCCGCCGCTGCGCACCGAAGCGCGCGATCCCAATGAAGTGCGTCCGCTGGCTCTGGCGATCCAAGAGCAGTTCAAGGCCGTGACCCGCTGTTTACGTGATCCCAACACCGACGTGAAAATTCTGGCTTTGAAGGTGCTGGAAGAATCGGCGAAGGCCCGTCAGCGCTGGCTTGAGCAGGTCACGACGACGACGTTACCGGGCGAGACATTGGACGATCCGCTGGCCACCGGCCTGGCGGCGGTGCTGCCGCCTCTGGCGGAGACGTTGACCGACGAAGACGAGACCGTGCGGCGGGCGACGCTCGACGTGCTGGAGATATACGGCCCACTGGCGACGGCAGCGGCGCCGGCGACGACGCGGGCGTTGAAGGATCCCGATCGGTTCGTGCGTTGGTCGGCAGTGCGGACGCTGGGAGCAATCGGTCCGGCAGCGCGGCCGGCGATTCCAGCGCTGATGAAATTGCTGGAGGACCCCGATCTCGACGTGCGGCAAACGACGGCCGCCGTGTTGCGAGCGCTCGATCCGACCGGCCAAGGTCCGTCGAAGAAGCCGAACCAACCCGATAGTCCGCCGCGCATCCCGTTAACGGCGCTGATGCACTCGCTGACCAACGATCCGGTGGAGATGCGCCTGACGGCGCTGCGCTCGATTGCGGCGATGGGCGCGAACGCGAAGCCGGCGATTCCGATATTGGCGGTGACGTTGCGCGACCCCGATGCGCGAGTGCGGTTGGCTGCGGTGCAAGCGCTCGGCGCCATCGGTCCGGCGGCCACAACGGTCGCCGACGCGCTGCGGCAGGCACTCAAGGACGAGGACGCTGCGGTGCGCAAAGCGGCGGGCGAGGTGCTGCTGACGTTGGAACACGAACCGTGACAACATCTGAAATCGTAACGTGTGCCGCTTCGTCGTCACTCCGTTCACGGCGCAACTTTTCCCTCGCCATGGCTAACATCGTTCGATACACTTGAGGACGTGATAATCCCACCTGCGGCGCACTCTCCACCCGCGCTGCAACGTCTGCACCTGCCATCCGACGGGAGTTCCCGCCATGTTGACGCTCTTCGGTCCGCGCCAGCGATTCTGCGACGGCCTCTCGCGCCGCTCCTTCCTGAAAATCGGCGGCCTCGCCCTCGGCGGTCTGACACTGCCGCAACTGCTGCGCGCCGAGTCACACTCCGGCCACAAATCGGATCGCTCCGTCATCATGGTCTATCTCAGTGGCGGCCTCGCCCATCAGGACACGTTCGACCTCAAGCCAAATGCTCCCAGCGAAGTGCGCGGCGAATTCAAGCCGATCGCCACGAACGTCCCCGGCATCCAGATCGGCGAACATCTGCCGAAATTGGCGCAGTGCATGGACAAACTGGTTCTGCTGCGCGCCATCACTGGCTTGCAGGACGAGCACAGCAGTTTCCAAACGATGACCGGCTACGGCATGAACATCACCCAGCGCGAAAACAAACCGCACGCCGGTTCGGTCATCGCCAAGGTGCTCGGCCAGAGCGATCCCGCAGTGCCGCCGTTCGTCGATCTGTTCCCGACGATGCAGCACAAGCCGTACAACAGCCCGAAAGCCGGCTTCCTCGGTCGCGCCGCCAATCCGGTGAAGCTCGACGGCGAAGACCTCGCCGCGATGAAATTGCAAGTGATGTCGAACGACGATCTGGCACGGCGCCGCGAACTGCTGGAGAAGGTCGATCAATTCCGCAGCGCCTCCGACCGCGTCGATCGCACCGGCATGGATGCGTACTATCAGCGAGCGTTCGACGTGCTGACATCGAGCAAGCTGGTCGAGGCGCTGGACGTGATGAAGGAACCGGAGAAGGTGCGCGAGCGCTACGGCCGTGGTTCGCCCAAACATCTGGGCGACGGGGCGCCAATGTGGAACGACCAACTGCTCATGGCGCGGCGGCTCGTCGAAGCGGGGGCGCGCGTCGTCACCGTCGCTTACGGCTTCTGGGACACGCACGGGGGCAATTTCAAGTATCTCAAGCAGTATTTGCCGCTGTTTGATCAGGGTATCTCGGCACTCGTTGAGGACATCTACGCGCGCGGTCTCGATGAGAAAGTGACGGTGGTCGTGTGGGGCGAGTTCGGGCGCACGCCGAAGATCAACAAGGACGCGGGCCGCGATCACTGGTCGCGCGTCAACGGAGCGCTGTTCGCCGGCGGCCGCATGAAGACGGGGCAGGTCATCGGCTCGACTGACAGCACGGCGGCGCAGGCGGCCAATGATGCGGTGCATTATCATGACGTGCTGGCGACAGTGTATCAGAGCGTCGGCATCGATCCATACTCGATGGTGACCGACGTACAGGGGAGGCCGGCGCCGATCCTGCCGAGTTCGGCGCGCGTCATTTCGCGCGTGTGGGGATGATTGAATTTCCTCATCGTGAGGATAGATCCCCAAAGGGAGACGAAGTTATGACCATCACGATTCCCCGCGAGTTGCAAGAAGCCTTGGAGTCGCGCGCCGCTCAACGACACCTTACCGCCGACGACCTCGTGCGCGAAGCCCTCACTTGGTATCTCCAATTCGATGAGTCTCTTTTGGATGAGTTGTCGGCCTGGCAAGAAGTTCGCGATGAAGCGCTCGATTTGGTGGAGGAACCCACCCCTTGAAACACGGGGAGATTTACTGGACCGATCTGCCGGACCGTGGAGGGCGTGAACAACGTGGGCGTCGTCCGTGCATCATCTGGCAGGATACCGATCAGTTTCAACTGCCGACGGTGCTCGTGATTCCTCTGACGACACGGCCCGATGCACTGCGCTTTCCTGCAACGGTCGAGATTGCCGCTACCCCCAAGAACGGCCTGCCGAGCAAATCCGTTGCACTCGTCTTTCAACTTGGTGCTTGCGACGTCCGACGCATTCGCGACCGGATCGGTGAGTTGGATCAATCCGATCTCGACGTCCTGCGAGACATGGCCAAGAAACTCCAGAAACTGAACTGAAACAGCCGGCCTCTCGAAGGTCGAAAGGCCGGCTGTTTCCCTTGAAAAGGCGCGATCAATTCACCGACGCCTCGTCATACAGCTCGCCGTTCGTCTCGGTGTACTCCTGGCTCGTCGGATTGTGCGCGTCGAGGCTCCGCAGCAAGTCCGCCGTCTCTTCCAGGTCGTTGCCCAGACAGTAGACGCTGATAATCATCTCCGCCAGGGCCGCGAACGGGAGACCGGCCGTCAGTCGCACCCACTCCTTGCGCTCCGCCAGCGTCTGCTCCGGCAGCTTGCGCACGAAGTACGCCTCGCGCACCCGCGCGTCCGGCGACTCGATTTGCAGAATGCGATCGAAGCGCCGCGGCCGTGAGATGATGCGCTTGTCGAGCTTCTCCGGATAGTTCGTGCTCGCGAGGTTGATCGACTTGCTCACCTGATGATTGCCGTCGAGCCACTGGAGCAATTGGCTATCGCCATTATCCTCGATAATGGCCTCGATGTCCTCGAAGACGCACACGATCGGCCGTTCCGGTTCGACCTGACGGAACTTCGTCATGCACGCGATGAACGTGTACGGCGACTCGCAGAAGAATGCGACGTGGCTGGCCCGCACGATGCGCGACACGATCATGTGAATCAGCGACGACTTGCCGCAGCCCTGCTTGCCCCAAAACAGGTAGCCGCGCCGGTGCAGGAAGCCGTAGCGCGCGAAGCGATCGCCGAGCATCCAGAAACGCTCGATCTCCTTCAGAATGCGCTCCGACAGGCTGCCGGGAAAGTCGATCAGTTCATCGACCTGGAGCGCCCGCTCCGTGAAGTGCGGGTTGCCGTAGTTGTCCGTGTAGCAGCTGTACGCGCCCGCAGGGAGGGTCGCCACGGTGCGGCCGCACATCGCGTAATGTCCGACGCCGTTGATGCTCCACTGAAAACCATACTCGTTCGTCGTCTGATTCATCGTCGCGTCCTTTCCTCGTGCGTGGGATGGTGGGCGCTCACGCGCGGCCCCAACCGTCGATCGTGCGCGCTCTTGACCTTATGTTCAGCATCTGGACGGATTGTGACGTCGAAGATGGGAACTTTCCATGTTGGTAGCGAGGATCATTCTCTTGACAGACACTCTCAAGTCATGCGGGTTCGCGGAAGATCTGGTTGTCCTGAAAACGAGGAATGGGGGGATTGGGTAAGAAAGTAGCTGCGTAGGAATTCTTATTTTTTCTTTTTATTTTGCCTACCTTGTGTATATTGACAACCGAGCAATCGTAGTTCCGCAGTCGTCTTGCGGGCGGTTCCCGCCAAGAATGCGAGCGGACGAGTCTCTTAATCAAGAGGAGAAGAGATGAACTGCAAGTACCTTCCCGTTGTCCTTCTGGCGGGAACGATCTTGGTGGTCAGCACCACCGAGACGGCGGCTCATGGCCTGCGATCCCGTCCGTGCGGTGCGGTCGCTGGCGGGTGCGGCGACTGCGCGATGGCCCCCGCTCCCTGCGCGCCGGCCCCGGCGCCGGTGATGCAGAAAGTGATGGTCACGGAATACCAGCGCGAGGAATACGAAGCCACCGTCAAGGTCTGGAAGACCTTCACCAAGGAAGAGAAGTACACCGCCTACAAGTGCGAGGTCACGCCGGTCAAGAAGAAGGTCATGGTGACGCATTACAACATGGTCCCCCACGAAGTCGAACGGGTTGTGGTCCGCTGCGAATGGCAGCCGGTGACGGTCGAAGTTCCCGTGACCCGCTGCGTATGGGTTTCCGTCGAGGAAGAACGCAACGTGATCCGCTGCGAGTACGTTCCCAAGGAGGAAGAGCGCGAGGTAACGCGCTACGAGATGAAGACGACGCCGGTGACGACCTCCGTCAACCGCTGCGTTGACAAGGGCGGTCACTACGAATGCCGGGAAGTCGCCTGTTCGACGGGCGGCGGCCGTCACGGTCTGTTGCATCGCCGCCACGAAGACTGCGGCTGCCCGCCGCCGGTGAGCCTCGTCTCCGTCTATGTGCCGAATTACGTCACCGAGCAGGTTCCGGTCACGACCTATCAGACCGTGTGCGTGCCGCACACGGAGAAGGTCAAGGTGACCGTCTACCAGCGCGTCGAGAAGCCGGAAAAGGTCAAGGTCATGGTCAGGAAGCTCCAGGAGGTCAAGGAGACCGTCAAAGTGACGCGCTGCCAGCTGATCGAGAAGAAGGAAAACGTCAAGATGACAGTGTACGAATGCGTGGCCAAACCCGTGGAAGAGGAAGTTACGGTCTATGAATCGAAGACGACCCCGTACGAGATGACGCGCATGGTGTGCTACACGGCGCCGGTCGAGGAGAAGGTCAAGGCGATTCGTTACGTCCCCAAGACGGTTGAGAAGGAAGTTGCCGTCTACCCGACAACCTGTGCAGCGCCTTGCGCTGACCACGGCTACGTCTCCGATTGCGGCGGCGGCCGTCGTCACGGTCTATTCCGCAGGTGAGAACGCTGACAACACAGTGACCCGATTTATCGTTTCGCGCTCGCGCTCACCCATGGGTGAACGCGAGCGCGAAACGATAAATCGGGTCGCTGTTTTCATCTCTTGACGGCCGCGCATCGTCGTCCGACGATAGCAGCATGAAACGCATGTCGATGAAGAAATTCGCGCGCCTGGTGAGTCGCGTTATGGAGACGCTGCCGGAGGAGATCGCGCAGTATCTCGACAATGTCGTCGTCGATGTCGAGGAGGAGCCGGACGAGCAAACGCTGCGCGAGATGGACTTCACCGAAGAGGAGATCGCGGCGGGCGATTCGCTGTACGGCCTGTTCGTGCCGATGGATGTCCACATGCCGGAAGGCGTCGATTTCCTCGACTATCCGCATCGCATCCTGATCTACAAACGACCGCTCGAAGAAGACTTTCCCGATCCACGTCAGCTGCGCATTGAGATTCGCAAGACGGTGATTCACGAGGTGTCGCATCATTTCGGGCTGACCGACCGCGATCTGGAGCGCTTCGACAACATGGACGATCCCTTCCAATAAATCCGAAATCCGAAATCCGAAATCCGAAAGTGGGAAACGTGTGGGTTCGTTGTTTTGAATTTGCTCTGTAGTCCGGTAACATGATTTCGGATTTCGGATTTCGGATTTAAGGAGCGGCTTCATGAATCCCGAAGTGCAACAGATCGCCGACCGCGTCCAGCAGCTGCGGCCGCGGCTCGATCCGCTCTACCGCGAAATCGAAAAAGTCCTTATCGGCCAGCGGTTGCTCGTCGATCGTCTGCTCGTCGGCCTGCTCACCGCTGGTCACACCCTGATCGAAGGCGTTCCCGGTTTGGCGAAAACGCTGGCCGTCCGCACGCTCGCCGCCGGGCTGCGTCTCAGCTTCAGCCGTATTCAGTTCACCCCCGACCTGCTGCCGGCCGACGTGATCGGCACGCAAATCTATAATCCACGCACCGGCGAATTCAGCATCAAGAAAGGGCCGATCTTCGCCAATGTCGTCTTGGCCGACGAGATCAACCGCGCCCCCGCCAAGGTGCAGAGCGCTCTGCTCGAAGCGATGCAGGAAAAACAGGTCACGCTGGGCGATCATTCGCATCCGCTCCAGCAACCGTTCCTCGTGCTGGCGACGCAGAATCCGATCGAGCAGGAAGGCACGTATCCGCTGCCCGAAGCGCAGGTCGATCGCTTCATGCTCAAGCTCAAGGTGACATATCCCTCGAAGGATGAGGAGTTCGACATCCTCAATCGCATGGCCGCGGTCGAGCCGGACCTGTACGTCTCGCCGGTGTTGGATGCGAAAGACGTTCTGGAACTGCGCGCCGGCCTCGATCAGATTTACGTCGCGGACAAACTGAAACGCTATATTGTCGATGTCATTCACGCCACGCGGCGGCCGGCCGAATACGGCCTCGACCTCGCCCCGTACATCCAGTATGGCGCCAGTCCGCGAGCCACGATCTTTCTCACGCGCGCCGCCAAGGCCCTGGCGTTTCTCGACGGTCGCGGCTACGTCACGCCGCAGGACATCAAGACGATCGGCTACGACGTGCTGCGGCATCGCGTCAGCATCACCTACGAAGCCGAGGCCGAGGAGATCACGTCCGAGAAGTTGCTACAGCGGATATTCGATTCGCTCAAGGTTCCTTGATTTGTTGTTTACGTTTCGCGCATACTGCGCGGAACGTCAACAGGGGACGGATAACAAATAATCATGAAACAATCGTCCGGAACGCTGCTGTATCGTCACGGCGCCGACGGCCTGGAAGTGTTGCTGGTGCATCCGTCCGGCAATTACAATCGCCGTGCGCCGTGGGGCATTCCCAAGGGCGAACCGGATGAGAATGAAAGTGATCTGGAAGAAACGGCACGCCGCGAAACGCTGGAAGAAACTGGCGTCGTCGCGGGACACCTGACATCGTTGGGCCATATCGACTACACCAAGAGCCGCAAACGGGTCCACTGCTACGCCGGCCCGGCCCCCGCCGACGCGGCGCCGCATTGCGCGTCGTGGGAAGTCGATCAGGTGTGCTTCGTGCCCCTGGAGCGGGCACGCCGGTTGATCCATCCCGAACAGGCGGCGTTTCTCGACCGCTTGCAGGAACACCTGAAGTCAGCGCCGGCGGCCGAATGACCGGACCTACCACCGGTCTTTCCCCATCACAAACGTGTGGTCGCGGCTTGACGCCTTACGATCTCTGACCTAGGTTTTGGTACGTCAGTTGCTCGTTGCGAATTCGGTTTGACAACGACTCGTTTCTCCCCGATATCGAAGCTAGCCGTAGACGCGTCCCCACCGCGATGCCCAATCTCTCTCCCGACATTCCCGGCCGCCTCGAAGGCGACTGGCCGGCGAGCGTCCTGGCCTCCCCCTGAACCTGCCCTGCGATTCACCCATTCGGAACCAAAAGAGGTCGTTATGCGCTCGATCAAAAAATCGCTGCTCACGTTTCTCTCGGACGAGGACGGCCCCACCGCCGTCGAATACGCGGTCATGCTGGCGCTCATCATCGTTGTGTGCCTGACGGCGATCACCGCTCTGGGCACGAATGCCAACAATACCTTCAGCTATGTCGGCCAGCGCCTCGGCAAAGTCGGTTCGTAACTCGCCACGGCCTCTTCGTCGCCCCTTCTTTGTCGATTACGGCTGAGCAATCCGAGGAGCGTACAGATAATACGCTCCAATTTGCCTCTCGAAACGATACGAATCCTTGATCGCGTCCGTCAGCTGCGGTCCAAAGTGTAAGCGCGGCGCCAGACTCTCCTCCGGATGGTCGATGCGCCGCATCAGCACAAGGACGGCGAACTCGTGGCGGCGAACACGTTCCGCCAACGGTTCAGGATCGACGCGGCCCCGTTCGACGAGAAGGCGATAGGCGAACGGATCCATGACGACAGGCCGCCGGCCGAGTAGGATCGCGGGCGTCGCATCCTCGGTCAACAGCTGCCCGTCTCGCGGTAGTGCATCGGTCAAGGTACTCGCAGGAATCGCGTCGATCTGCGATCCTTCAAGCCGGCTATTGCGCGAAGCCACCAATCCAAGCACCATCGCTACCATTACCAGCACGCGGGCCACCACTTCCGCGGAGAAGGCCGCCTCCGTCGCACGTCGCAACCAACCGGCCAGGACCAGAACACCGGCGACCTCCAGTTCCAGCAGATGATTCGGATCGGTCCCCGGCGACGTGAAGATGACGATCGTCGTGCCGAGCGTGAAGAGAAAATACCAGTCCCACAGCGAGAAACGCCGTTCGCGGGCGTTAACCAATAGCGCGACCGTTGCCGGACCCAGCAGCAGCGGCGTGGCGTAGTTCTGCTTCGTGCTGACGACCAGCGCGAGGGTAAAGCGCACGGGCCCGTCCATGATTCGGTCCAGGGACAGGCCGCCCGAGCCGACGGCGCGGAAGTTCTCCAGGAAGCGCCCGCCGCTGCCCAGTTGGAGTACGACGAATCCCACGACGGCCAATCCTATCGTCAGACCCGTGAGCCACAGCGCCGACCGCCGTTCGTGCCGGACAAGAAACACACAAGCCGCGCCACAGCCGGCTATCGACGTGACTTTCGTGCCCATCGCCAGCACGAACAGCAGCGCCGCGACGGCCAACAGGCTGATCCCGCGCCGTTGTCCGTCGAGGAGCGCCAAACCCGCTACCGAGAACGCTACCGCCAGCGCGTCGGCATGCGGCGACAGTAGCGCCCGATGTCCTTCGGGAAAGACGAGGATGGCGCTGGCGAGAATGAAGCCGTCGAAGATACTTCCTGTGATGCGTCGCGCCGCCGCGAACACCGCCGCGAGCACGCCCAGCATCGACAGCAGACTCGCCAGCTTCGCCGCGAGCAGGTAATCGCCCGTCAGTTTCGACAGGACGGCGAGCAGCACGAAAAACAACGGCATGTAGCGCGTGCCAGCGTAATAACCGTCCTGTTCCAGCGGCGGATAGAAGACGCCGTCGCGCAGTGCTTGCGCGAGCGTCATCCAGATGCCGGCGATGTGATTGATTTGGCTGAGGTCACGGAGATGAAGGTACGCCTGCGAAAACGCGTCGCCGACGACGGCGACGGCGAAGACCGTTCCCAGCAGCCGCAGGATGTTGAACGAGTGTTTCGTATTGAACATGACGCACCGGACCGGCTCGGTTCCGCGATGCGCTCATTTTACAAATCGTTATGCAATCCGCATTCCGGAATGGAAAAAACCCGCTGCTAGCTCGTGGAAGGTGCCGACTTCCACGAGCCGCATGGCGGGTTCAAGGGAGTACCTATCAATTGCTTCGCCGCCCGCGGCTCGGCATTTCATTTCGCCTATCTTCGTCCCGACGCCGCGCCAGCCGTGCGACTTTGATCCACGCGCGACAGGAAATCACGTATCACGGACCGAACCATCTCGGCGGCGGTCAAGCCGCGATCGTGGGCGGCGGTTTCTAGGGCGCTGACTTGCCAACCGGCCAGGAGCAAAGGAATTTCGATCACGTCGGCTTCGGGCATGTCGAACTCCTTTTCCTCGCCAGACACCAGAGTTTCAACACGATGTTTCATGAAGGGCCGTCCGATCAAAATGCGCGCTCTCCTTCGTCGTCGGAAACCGTTTCCCCGACACGGACAGGAGAGTGATCGGCCTTCAAGGGTTCGCTGGATCTCTACCAAGTTGCCTTCAAGAAAACCATTGCATCTCCTCTCAATGCAAACCCAGTGCCACAAGTGCTAGGCCGGGTCACGTCGTTCTTGAAGGCTCATCTCCGCAAGGCTTTATGGCTCAAATGCTCACGCGGCCCTCT
>Ga0207103_10231_pt1 | contig 15371 bp, 13 predicted proteins | sample Alteio_BWMinHeat_81_FD_153546 | JGI IMG/M metagenome (GOLD analysis project Ga0207103, IMG submission 153546) | Enriched cells from forest soil in Barre Woods Harvard Forest LTER site, Petersham, Massachusetts, United States -... | ecosystem: Environmental > Terrestrial > Soil > Temperate forest >...
ACTGCGTTTCGGGCGCGACGTGACCACCGCGATCTACGAAGCGGGCTACAACTCCAGCAGCCGCGTCTACGAACACGCCAATGCCAAACTGGGAATGACTCCCGCTGTCTACGGCAAAGGCGGCGACGGCACGCGGATCCGCTACGCCATTGCTTCCTATTCGGCCGGTAAAGCGCTGCTCGCAGTCACCGATAAAGGTGTATGCAGCGTGATACTGGGGGACGAGCCTGGACGCCTAATCCGCGAGCTCGAAGGCGAATATCCCAAAGCGGAACTCATTCATGCCGACAGCGAGCTGCGGGAATGGATGGGCAATCTGCTGCGGCGGTTGGAAGGCGAAGTCGATCTTCCCGAATTGCCCGTAGACGTGCGCGCGACAGCGTTCCAGCGTCGAGTGTACGAAGAACTCAAGCGCATTCCTGCGGGAGAAACCAGAACCTACTCGCAGGTCGCAAAGAAGCTCGGCGGAGAATCCGGACGCCGGGCCGTAGCGCGAGCCTGCGCTACCAACAACGTAGCGGTCCTGATCCCCTGCCATCGCGTAGTGCGCAGCGATGGCGGCCTAGGCGGATATCGTTGGGGACTCAAACGGAAAGAAGATCTGCTGAAGAGGGAGAAGGATGGGAAGGACTAACGGTTCACGTGGATCCGGCCGCCCCGGCCAGGTGCTTGTCTGTAACTCCCAAATTGTTCGGTAGCGCAATCAAGAACCCGGCTGTGGGCGACCGGCTTCGCGTAACTTTCCTGTCGCACTCCATTATTGCGAACTTGCAATCAACTCCTCGTGGTTTTCCTTCGATCTGTCCTGCTAGTCCTCCGTCAGCAATTTTCCCAATGTGGGTTTGTGCTTCGACTCTTTGCGCGATTCCTTCAGTGTGGGGATTCTATGAGTGGGCGGAGGCGTTCCGATCAGGTCTCGGGCCTTTGCCTTTACGGCTTTGGTCGCGCTGAATTTCTGCTTCTTTTTTCTCGGTGCCATGGGATATGCCGCTCGATTGTTGGGCATCGGCATTATGCAATAATCGGCATGCATTGAGCTAAACGGAGGCGCCGGTGGAAGAGCGCGAGATGTTCGACGAGAAGGAGCAGAAGCGGGCGCACAGCCTTACTTGTCCGCATTGCCGTCAACCTGGGGAGTACGAACTCTCATGGCTGGTGCGCACGAAAAAGCGCCAACTCCCCGGCCGCGCCGACGAACGCGATCGCGCCAAGTTCGCCAAAGCCCGCTCCTACATGGTCCGCAAAGACGACATGGTCGCGTGTAAGAACATCCGCTGCCGCAAGCGATTTGAGGTCGCGGGCATCCAATCAGTCGCATTCTTGGAGTAAGAGCAAAAGCAAGAGCGAACACGAAGGTCAAGAAGGCTTCACGAAGGGCTCGAAATAGTGAAGGACAACTTTTGTGCTCGGGATAAAGCCCAAGCAATGTTCTACCTTTGTGTCCCTCGTGAGTACTTCGTGACCTTCGTGTTCGCTCTTGCGTTTGTTTTATACTCACTAGTTTCGCCCGAACCCTATGAAGATCCTGGTCTGCATGAAGCAGGTGCCGCAGAAGGACGCTCCTCTCAAGCTCAACGAGGGTGGCACCTGGATCCGCGAAGACGTCTCTTACGAGGTCAACGAGCCTGACGCATACGCACTCGAAGAGGCGCTGCGGCAAAAAGAGAAGCATGGCGGAGAAGTGGTCGTGATCACCACCGGTCCTGCGCGGGCGCAGCAGGTGTTGCGCGAGGCCTTGGCCAAAGGCGCTGATCGGGCCATCCACCTCGAGGGCAGTGAGTTCGTCGGTCTGGATTCCTTCAACACCGCGAAAGCGATCGCAGCGTCGATCAAAGACGAGCAGTTCGATCTAATCTTCACCGGACTGCAGTCCGACGACTACGGCTACGCGCAGACTGGGGTGCTGCTGTCCGAAATCTTGGGATGGCCGCATGCCACCATCATCATGAGCATCGAGAAGAGCGAGGGTGGTATTCGCCTGAAGCGCGAACTTGAAGCCGGATTCTTCCAGCATCTCGAAATGCCTTTGCCCGCTGTACTCACCATTCAATCTGGAATCAACAAGCTGCGATATGCGACGTTGATCGGCATCAAGCAGGCCAAGAACAAGCCCATGCGCAAGGTCACGCACACGGAAGTGCAATCGGCGCTCGGACCAAATCTGCAGAAGATCGAAAAGCTCTACGTGCCGCAAAAGCAAAAAAAGACAGAGATGCTGGACGGCTCCCCTGCGGAAGTCGCCAAGAAATTAGTCGATAAGTTGAAGAACGAGGTGCGGGTACTCTGAGCACGGCGTAAGCCGCTCGCATCCAACTGAATGCAGGCAATCTGCGCGACCTGCAGGACTGTTTGGGAGGATGAGATGGCGGTACCGGAAAAGAGCAACGAAGACCGAATCGAGGAGCATTACGCGGTTGAAGATCGCGAGCACCGTGCGGAGCATCGCCACGAGGGTCACGACTTCGTGAAGGATTTGCATCCGGAGCGGTATCCGCGCGAATCGCTGAGCAGGCTGGAAGAGGGAATCCTGGACGACGATGAACTGCGTCATGCTAACAATCGTCTCGGTTATGCCGGTCCCGATCTGGAACACCGCATCGACGACATACGCGGCCTCATCCGAACACTGCTGACACTGGGAAGCTTCCTGCTGATCTTTGCCTGGGTGCTGCTGTTGTGGGTCGGGTGGGACGTGCGCAGCGGGAATATGTTCTTTACCACGATGTGGTCGATCTCGGTCGCGTTAGGTTTGGGATTAGTGGTCTGGGGATTGGTAGAACGGAGTCGGATTGCGCGTTTGCTCGATCCGCCGGCGCATCGGCGTGAAGAGATTCGCGTAGACCGCGCGGCGTAGGAAACGGCGACGGCAACAGCAAGAGCGAACACGAAGGGCACGAAGGAACAGAAAAGGCGACGAAACAGGAGGAGAGAAGCTTCGAAAGCATTCTCTCTGCTGAGATACCATTTCGGCACAGCAAACGCGAAGCCGGTCCTAATCCTTCGTGCCCTTCGTGAAAAGCCTCGTGGCCTTCGTGTTCGCTCTTCCCGGGTTTCTTTAGAGAAATTCATGGCAGACACAATTCTCGTTGTAGCTGAACAGCGTGAAGGCAAGCTGAACAGCGTCTCGCTGGAGACGCTTACCGCGGCGCAAGCGATTGCGTCGGAAACCGGCTGGAGTCTGGAAGCGGCGGTTGTCGGTTCCGGCATCGACGGCGTCGCGCACGGGATCGCCGAAGTAAAGGTCGCGAAGGTCTACGCGATCGAATCTCCGCAGCTCGAGCGCTATACCGCCGACGCCTACGTGGCAGCGCTGAAGCAGTTCATCTCCGCGAAGCAGCCGCGCCTGGTGCTGATGCCGCACACCTATCAGGTTCGCGACTTCGCTCCTAAGCTTGCCGGCGCGCTTGGCCGCACTCTCATCAGCGACAGCATCGCCTATCGCAAACAAGGCGACGTGCTGGTCTTCACTCGACAGATGTTTCAAGGCAAATTTGCAGCAGACGTTTCCTTCAGTTGCGATCCGCCGCACTTCGCGACCTTCCAGGCCGGGTCCTATCGTGGAGATAAAGTCGAAATGGGCGCCAGCGCAGCGCCGATAGAGAAAATCGCCGCGGAAGTAGCGGCCAGCGCAATCCGCGTGAAGCCCCTCGACATTTTCAAAGAAGCGAAGCAAGCGGTAGACCTCACGCAAGCCGAAATCATCGTCTCCGTAGGTCGTGGAATCAAAGAACAGAAAAATATCGAACTGGCAAAAGCGCTGGCGGATGCGCTGGGCGGAGAAATCGCAGCATCCCGCCCAATCTGCGATTCCGGCTGGCTGCCAATGGATCGCCAGATCGGCTCGTCGGGCCAGACAGTGGCTCCGAAGCTTTACCTTGCTCTCGGAATAAGTGGGGCGATTCAGCACATTGTTGGGATGAAGGGATCTCGCAGCGTTGTCGCGATTAATAAGGACGCGGAGGCGCCGATCTTTGAGATCGCGGATTACGGCGTTGTGGGAAATTTGTTCGACATTGTGCCTGCGCTTACCGAAGAAGTGAAAAAGGCAAAAAGCTAGGAGCTACCTCCACTCTCGTGTTTCCGGGCCGCCCTCGTCCGGGCCTTTGATGGAAATTCGAGGAAGGTGGACGTCACGCAGTTCCGGAATCCAGAGCAAAGCACGCCGGACGAAGTTCCTAGCAGTCGCGTGCGAAAAACCCGTCCTAGGATGGCCGGGAACACGAGACTGTGGGCCAATCAGCGCGATCGTGCGCTCTTGGTTTTGAAACGCCTTTCCCTGAAACGCTTTTTGTGAAACGCTCTTTCTTGAAACACCTTTCTCCCTCATGATCTTTAGAACCCCTATCTCCCAAACCGACCGACCGCAAATGGAAGCTGACGTCGTGATCGTCGGCGGTGGTCCCGCCGGCATGGCTTGCGCCTTGCGGCTTTCCCAGCTCATCGACGAGCACAACAAGAAAAACCCCGACTGGCAGCTCAGCAAAGAAAACATCTACGTGCTGGAGAAGGCGCGCGAAGTCGGGCAGCACTGCCTCTCAGGGGCTTTGCTCGATCCGCGTTCGATGCGCGAGCTGCTTCCGGGCTTTGAAGGCGAGGCGCCGATCGACGCGGAGGTCTCGCAAGAAGCGGTCTACTACCTGACGAGGAAATCCAAGTTCAAATCTCCGATTACGCCTCCGCCGATGCGCGATCACGGCAATTATGTGATCTCCATCAATAAATTCGTGAAATGGCTGGGATCGAAAGTCGAGCAGGCGGGCATTACGATCTTCACCGGCTTTGCCGGATCGGAACTCCTGGTCGAGAACGATCGCGTGATTGGCGTCCGCACCGACGACAAAGGACTCGACAAACAGAATCAGCCGAAATCGAACTTCGAACCCGGCTATGACCTGAAGGCAAGGGTCACGATCCTGAGCGAAGGCACGCGCGGATCGCTAACCAAGCAGCTCATTGGCCGCTTCCAACTGGACAAAGACCGCAATCCGCAGACCTACGGCGTTGGCGTCAAGGAGCTGTGGGAGCTCCCGCCAGGACGCATTGCGCCCGGCGAAGTAATCTACACCGCGGGCTGGCCGCTGACGACGCAGGAATATGGCGGCGCCTGGATTTACGGCAGCAAGGACAACGTCGCGTCGCTGGGTTTCGTAATGGGACTCGACTACAAGGATCCGCGCATCGATCCCCATCATGTGATGCAGACGTTCAAGACGCATCCATTCATGCGCCGATTTCTGGACGGCGGCAAGATGATCCGCTACGGCGCAAAGACAATGCCCTACGGCGGATGGTTTGCGATTCCGATGCTCGCGGGCGATGGCTGGATGCTCACCGGCGACTCCGCAGGATTCGTGAATTCACAGCGCCTGAAGGGCATTCACCTCGCGATCAAGAGCGGCATGCTGGCCGCGGAGGCTGCCTACGAAGCTCTGGTGGACGGCGATTTCAGCGTGAATCAGCTATCGAGCTATCAGAATGCGGTGGAGAAGAGCTGGATTCGCGAAGAGCTATGGAAAGTTCGCAACTTCCATCAGGGATTCGAGAATGGAATGCTCGAAGGCATGATCCACGCCGCGTTGCAGCAAGTCACGCTCGGACGCGGCTTGCATGAGCGCTACATCAGCCACCCCGGTCATAAGCGGCTCGAGCACATCAACAACTTACCCGACGGCGGATACGGACGCGAGCACATGCTCGGTCCCGTCAAGGGCGATGGCAAGCTCACGTTCGACAAGCTGACCGATGTCTACCATTCAGGCACGAAACATGACGACGATCAGCCGATCCATCTCGTGATTCACGACACCGACATTTGCAATACGCGCTGCACCGTAGAGTTCGGCAACCCCTGCCAGCACTTCTGTCCAGCCAAGGTGTACGAGATGGTGGAAGCGTCAGATGTGCCGGCAGGCAAGGAGATTCACGTAAACTTCGCGAACTGTGTGCATTGCAAGACGTGCGACATCATGGATCCCTATCAGATCATCACCTGGGTTCCGCCCGAGGGCGGTGGCGGACCGAACTATGACGGAATGTGAAGAACGTTCGCTTTTTCAGGCGCTAAGACTGGTCGGAGGACAATTGCGCGGCCAGTTGTTCGGCCACGCGAATGCGTTGAGTCAGGAGCGCCGGCAAGGATGGTTCCACACCTGACACAGAGCGCTGCCGCACGCGATTCACCGCTTCCCGAAATCCGGTGAGCACCCGATGGCCGGCAATACCCTTTAATAGCAGGTGCTCAAGCGTGTCGAGTTCAAAGGCAATGCGCTCGACTTCGGGCTTGAGTTCCCGGAATGAATCAAACTGAAACATTGGATGGCTGGGCGGAGACTTTAGTCCAACTAAGCCTAGGGTTCAGTCTGACGACGGTCAATTTACTCCGGTAACCCGAGTGTCGCGCCTTAGTAACTTCGGTGATCGACTATTCACGGAGCCCTGAAACGCGTGATCGATATCGCGCGAGCCCTGCCGGCCTTTACTTCGCAGCCGTCTCCGCCGAGGCGACAGTAATCGGCACATCTACCGTGCCGATATTCTGATTGGTTCGATCCATCACCCCGATGCGCAAGTGATATGAGCCGGGTTTGAGCACCAACTCCTGGTGGGCACGAATTCCCGTTTGAGAAACCCGCTGAAACGTTTCCGGAGACAACGCAGCCTCCAGCGTGTCCGACGTATGCCCGGCGTCATGATCTTTGTCGTCCCAAGCAACGGTCACCAGGTCGATTACGGCATGTTTGACTGAATCAGGAGTCTCCTTGAACAGGACTTGTCGCGGATCGATCACATACTGCACTCGTACCGGGTCCGTGGGCTTCTCCGGCGGAAGCACCTGGACAACGAACGGCATCATCGTGGAGTCCAAGGTTCCAGGCTGAACTGCGGTTAACAACATTTGCTTGATTTCCTCTTCCGACCGCGAGCCTTGGTCCGCAACTGCAAAATAGCCGTGGCGGTACAAAAGCTTCGCTGAGCGTGAGACCTTTACCTCAAGGCGCCGGAACTTGCCGTCCCAAACGTCGTTTTGCGGCGCATAGGCAAGCGTGTAGTAGCTCGCCCCGCGCTCGATACTTCTGCGCATCGCCTCCTGCAGGCCATTGGTGTTGTAGAAAGCCTTACCTCCAGTCTGTGACGCGATCTCGTTCATCGTAGTACGTGTATTGAACGACTCGGTGTTTTGACGATCGATGACGGCGGAAAACTGTGGGATCCCTTCGCTGGTATAACCCAGCGAGCTTTCACCGGAACCGGTGATGGAAGTTCCCCCTTCCATTAATCCGCGAACATCGATCGGATAGACCGAGATTCTCTCCGCAGCTAATTCTGCCGCGCTGCTGCGGAGCACGGAACCATAATTACGCATGCTTCGGATCTTATCGGGGAGATCGGGATTAGGGCCGAGGCTGAACGGGAAGGCAGCCGAAAGCCAGAGGAGATTTTTGCGTCCGGGATATCCAGAGACGCCATGAGCCAAGACCTCCAAAGCCTCGACGGTCATGCGTACGCGCATGTCGTTGTCAGAGGCCTCGTTTTCAGCAAGAAACTGCCGGATACTGTCGGTAAACCCGCTAGGCCCGCGCCCGAGAGCATTATCGATTCTCGCCAGTTGATCGAAGTTGTCCTGACGCTGCGCGTCCGTGGTGACCAGCGGAGAAGGTTCGAGAGTGATTTTTTCTGCCGCCGCCAGCAGGTCGTCGGAGGTCCCGCCGAAACCATGCACCATCCGCAATCGCTTGCCTAGCGTGAACAACGCGACGCTCTGTCCTTTCGGAAGGAGCTTGAGAAACTTCACCATCTCCAGGCGCGCGTATGCTTGATCGGCCGTTGGAGTGTTCAAGGTGTCAAACAGAACGATTGTGCGTATCACTCCCGGGTCTTCCTCAGGCACGTTGGTGTAAACGTGAGGTGGGAGTTGTCGGAGAAATTGCTTAGTTTGCGCTTGAGTCGTTACATTGTGCGGATCGAAGAACCGGATATGCTGCGCTTTTCCGTCTTCGAAAACCTTGAAATCATCCGCCTTCAAACCAAGAATCGGCTGATCGTTCTGGTCACTCGCGACAACATCAACGAGAACCAAGCGGGTCTCGGCCTTAAATTCAGGAGCCTGCGCCTGGGACACTCCGAAGTACCGCGAAATAACTGCGCAAAACATCATTGCGCGAATCGCGGTTGAAAACGTCATGGTGACCTGCGCTTTGACATGCGGGTGGATCGACATCAAGAGAGCGCTTCCGGCTTCACTTCGCGGCCGTCTCTGCGGACGCGATAGTAATCGGCACGTCGATTGTGCCGATGTTTTGATTCGTCCGATCCATCACGCCGATGCGCAGATGATACGAGCCCGGTTTCAGCACCAGTTCCTGATGAGTGCGAATTCCTGTTTGGGAAACCCGCTGAAAGGTTTCCGCCGACAAGGCCGCCTCCAGGGTGTCCGACGCATGCCCGGCATCGTGATTCTTGTCGTCCCAGGCAACCGTCATCAGATCGATCACAGCATGCTTGATGGAATCGGGAGTCTCCTTGAACAGGACTTGCCGCGGATCGATCACATACTGCACGCGTACCGGATCGGTGGGCTTCTCCGGCGGAAGCACCTGGACAACGAAAGGCATCATCGTGGAGTCCAAGGTTCCCGGCTGAACGGCGGTTAACAACATTTCCTTGATTTCCTTCTCCGGCCGCGGCGCCTGCTCCCCAACCGCAAAGTAGCCGTGGCGGTACTCAAGCTTCGCAGAGCGCGAAATCTTTACCTCGACCTTGCGAAACCTGCCGTCCCAAGCTGTGTTTTGCGGCGCATAGGCAAGCGTGTAATAGCTGGCTCCGCGCTCGATACTGCGCTGCATAGCGCCCTGCAGGCCGTTAGTATCGTAGAAAGCCTTGCCACCAGTCTGCGTTGCAATGTCGTTCATCGTGTTGTGGGAATTGAACATGTCGGTGCTTTGCCGATCCATCACCTTGGAAAACCGGGGTATACCCTGGCTGGTGTAGCCTGTCGAGCTTTCTCCGGAGCTCGAGATGGCAGCACCGGAACCCATGAGTCCTCGAACATCGATGGGGTACACCGAGATTCTTTCCCCTGCCAACTCAGCGGCGATATCGCGAAGCACAGTGTCGTAGCTGCGCATGCTTCGCGTGTGGTCGGAGATCTCGGGATTAGGACCGAGGCTGAAGGGGAAGGTGGCGGAAAGCCAGACGAGATTCTTGCGTCCGGGATAGCCGGAGACGCCATGAGCCAGAACCTCCAGAGCATCGACGGTCATACGTACGCGCATGTCGTCATACGAGGCTTCGTTCTCATGCATAAACTCTCGCAGCCGGTCGGTGTAACCGCTCACCGTGGTTGAAGACCCCCCCGCGGACTCGCTTTGGGCAGACCCGCCCGACATCGGGGCCGCCGTCGCTCTCGGCGGTAGGTTCACGGCACTGGCATTCTCGATCTTCACGATTTCGTCGAGAGCGTCCTGACGCTGCGCGTCCGTCGTCACCAGCGGAGAGTGCTCCGGGATAATTTTTTCCGCCGCCGCCAGCAGCTCGTCGGATGTCCCGCCGAATCCGTGAACCATGCGCAATTGCTTGCCCAGCGTGAACAGCGCAACGCTTTGTCCTTTGGGAAGAACCTTCAGAAACTTCACCATCTCCCGGCGCGCGAACACTTGATCGGCGGTGGGAGTGTTCAGCGTGTCAAAAAGCACGACCGTGCGTACCACTCCCGGATCTTCCTCGGGCACGTTGGTGTAGACGTGAGGTGGGAGTTGTCGGGAAGCCTGCGTCGTTTTGGCTTGGATTGTCAGCGTGTGCGGATCGAAGAACCGGACCTGCTGCAATTTGCCGTCTTCAAAGACCTTGAAATCGGCGGCCTTCAGACCCATGACCGGTTGGTCGTTCTGATCGCTGGCGACGACATCCACGAGAACCAAGCGCGTCTCCGCCTTGAACTGCGGGGTTTGCGCCTGCGGCACCCCGAGTAGCAGCAAAATAACCGCGCAAAACGTCATTGCTCGAATTGAGGCTGGAAACTTCATGGTTCCGGCTCCCTTCATGAGTAGATTGCAATCGTCGTCCTAAATCGCTACCGCGTTCGATTACTTCTTTGCCGCAGTCTGCGGTGCGCTTGAGGCCGCAAGCGGCGGCAACGGGATGCTTTGAGTAATTCCTTGCCCTTCGACAATCGTGTAGATAAAGTCCGCCGGAACGTTGCGCAGCGATTCCGCCTTGCCGCTCGGCCAGGAAATTTCTACGCTGGTCACTTTGTCGTCACCAGCCAGTCCAAAATGCAAGCGAGGATCGTTTTGGGACAGGTAACTGCCTCCCGCGCGGACCTCGTCAATCTGTTTAAGCCCACCCGCAGTCACTGTAACCCGCGCTCCAATGGCGGCACGGTTGCTCTTTGTGCCTACAAGCTTGAACAGCACGCGATGATTCCGATTCTGGGAATTGTTCAGGAGCAGGCTGGGAGGTTCGCCGATGTTCAACAACACGACATCTACATTCCCGTCGTTATTGATGTCGCCGAATGCGGCTCCGCGCCGGCAACTCAATGGCATTTGCGCGAGACCCGAGGCCGCAGATGCGTCCGTGAACGTGCCGTCGTGATTGTTGCGAAAGAGCTGCAGCGGTTGGCGGTATCCAATGCCTCCCACGATTGCATCTACCTGGGGATATACGTGGCCGTTGGCAATGAAGACATCCAGCCAGCCATCGTTCTCAAAATCCACGAAACCTGTCCCCCACTTGACCAACGGATAACTGGCCTGGCTGATCTTGGCAGGCCAACCCATATCGGTAAAGCTTCCGCCGCCCATGTTGCGGTACAGGTTATCCGGCTGGTCGACGAAGTTGGTCACGAAAATGTCGAGGCGGCCGTCGCGATCATAGTCGCCAAAATCGACACCCATCGATCCCAACTCCTGCCCGTCGGCGCTGAGAGCCGTGGCCGAGACCAGACCTATTTCCTCAAAGGTCCCATCATGCTTGTTGTGATAGAGATAGTTCGGTCCCGCGTCGTTTGCGACGTAGAGGTCAGGCCAGCCATCGTTGTCGTAGTCGCCCCAGATCACGCCTAAGCCGTAGTGATGCGCGGGATCGTCGACTCCCGCTTTCTTTGACACTTCCTCAAATGTGCCGTCCCCGCGATTGTGGAACAGCATGTCAGACTCGCCTTCCATGCCCCAGGGACCGCACTGTACGAGCACACCCTTGAAGCGACAGAAGCGATCATTGCTTCCGAATTCGGGAAGCTTGTTGATGTCCACGTGAACGTAGCGGGAGACAAAGAGATCGACGTGGCCATCGCGGTCATAATCGGCCCATGCGGCTCCGGTGCTGAAGCCGCCGCCTGCAACGCCCGCTTTCGCCGTAACATCTTGGAATTTGCAGTTGCCGAGATTCCGGTAAAGCACGTTGTGGCCGAAGCCGGTCACGTAAATGTCGGGCAGTCCATCGTTGTCAAAATCGGCGACCGCAACTCCCATCCCCCAGCCTTTGGCAGTGAGACCGGCCGACTGAGTAATGTCCGTGAACTTCATTTCGGGACCCTGGTGATACAGAGTAATCATGGGGTCCCCGCCTTGACGAAAGCGATCCACAGTGGAACCGTTGACGACGATGATGTCGAGCTTGCCATCGTTGTCGCAGTCGATTAGCCCCACACCACCGCTAACCGATTCGAGGATGTAGTGCTGCTGCGCGGAAGAAATGTGAGACACCGTGAGGCCGGCTTGCTTGGCAACGTCGGTAAAATGTGCCGTGGGTGTAGCCGCGGGGATCGTTTGCGCGCTGGCCGTTATGCCAACGAACGTTAGTAAGGCGAAGCAGTACCACAGTCGGGGATTGTTCTTCGCGAAAGTTTGGCTGATCGAATTCAATTCTTGGCTTCCGGTCTGGGAATGTTGCCGTGCAACGCTTGATATTTCTTGAGTGTTTGTTGCGCTTCCTCGACGCGGCCGTCACGCCGATATGCGAGGCTGAGCTGATAGTAGCTATAGGCAGCGGAAGGTTGCAGACGCACCGCAGTCTCGAGATCCTGAATCGCCGCCTTCGTGTCTCCTTTTTCGAGCATCGCCCTTCCACGTTGGTAGTAAGCGTCGGAGTAGGAAGGGCTTCTTCCCACCACGTCGTTCAGCAGGCGAACGGCATCTTCGACCTGGTGCTGCGTCAGGCGAACATACGCCAATTGATATTCAGCAGGAACATACTGCGGATTCAGCCCAAGTTCCGCCTGAAATTCCTGTGCCGCCTCGTCCATCTTTCCCTGTTGGAAATACACCATGCCAGAGAAGTAGTGGGCTTCATGAAGCTTGGGATTGAGCTGCAGAGCGCGAGCAAATTCGGTCTGAGCTTCTTCTGGTTCGGCTTGCTGAGCGTGAGCTTCGCCCAGCATGAGATGAACTTCGGGCACATTGGCGTCCTGCTCCAGCATGCGGGAAAAGAGCTTTGCTCCTGCAGCAGGATCTCCGCTCCTTACCAAAGACATGCCCGCCGCATAGAGGAGTCCAGCATCGTTGGGCAGACGATCGACAATCGGAGCGAACAGTTCAGCGCTCTTGTTGAACTTATTGGTGACGAAGTAGCTCATTGCGAGCATCTCCCGCACCGTAAGGTCGTCAGGACTGTGTTTGAGTTGCCGGGATAAAGGATCGATGGCCTGTTGATTGAGGTCAGCGCGGAATGCTGCGAGGCCCCAATTGCGATCGAGCGATTCGATCTTGGGATTCCAGCGGGCGGCTTGAGCAAACTCCGAGGCAGCTTGAGCGTATCGGCCGGCGCGCGCATCGATCACGCCAAGATTGTTGTAGGAGTCTCCTAAAACGGGAAAAATAGATTTGTCATATTCCGCCTCGAGCTTGGCCGTGGATTGAGTGTTGGGCGCCGAGGACGTCGTGGAACTGCGGAATGCTTCTTCGTCGAAACGGATGACGTCTTGGCGAAGCCCGTTTTGACCCGTATCTGCAACTTCTTTGTCGGTTTGTCCCTGCGACCGGATGATTTCCGCTGCCTTGGCTGCATGAGCGGCGCTCTCCTCTTTCTTGCCTAATCTGTCGAGGGCCTGGCTCAGTAACTTATGAGCGGACGCCTGCTCGGACAACGACCAAGGATCGCTCAGGAGAACGAGGGACTTTCTCAGCGTGCTTATGGCTAGTTCCGGTCGTCCGCTTCCGAGATATGCACGACTTAAAGCCAACAGAGCGTCACCTCGCTTCGGCTCCAACCGAACAGCTTCTTGCAGCGACAGCGCGGCTTGCGCAGGTCTTCGCTGTTCTAGCTCAATCAATCCAAGGAAGTAGTGGCCGGCATAGTCTTTGGGAGCGATAGCAAGCTCAGCGCGAAATTCTTCGCTCGCCGCCGAAAGTTGGGCGGGCTCTTGTAGGAGATACGTAAGTCCCAAACCGGAATGCGTTCCCGGATGCTTCGGATCTAATGCTATGGCCTTCCGAAACTGGCCGGCGGCCTCGGGGACATATCCAGTCTGCCGGTAAGCTACTCCAATAAGGTCGTGCAACTCAGGACTGGGCTTCATCGAAGCCAGCATCTCGTCAAAAAGGACAACCGCGGCAGTCGTCTTCTTGAGCTTGAGTTCAACCAGAGCCAAGGAATAAACAGAATCAAACTCCGGCTGGATTTTCATCGAGGCCTGCAACTGTTCCTCGGCGTCGTGAAAGTTACCCTGCATGAAGTAGATCTTTCCCAGTAAGTTGAGTGCCCGTGAATCCTGAGGGTCCTGCGTAAGGATTTCCTTCAACGTGGATTGACAGCGTCCGAAGTCGCCCGCATGAAAGTACGCGCCTGCGAGGTCTATTCCCGCATCGTTAAAGGCGGGCAGCATCTCTCGCGCGATCTTAAGAAGTTCGATTCCCCCTTCGTATCGCCCCGTCGCCACGCGGATGTCGCCCAGGCGGTCCAGGGCGGTCGCGATTGTTTGCCGGTACTCGACCGCAGAGCGATCGAACTCGCCGGTAACCTGGAAAGTTTGTGCCGCTCGGAAGTGTTCCTCTACAGGATCGACTTGCGCGAGGGGCTTCTCCGTTTTCTGTGCAGAAGCCACCAGCGACAGCAAGAGTCCGGCACACACTCTTCGAAGCGATTTGGAAGCAGTGGCAAGCATTGATGTGAGTGATCCTGAGCGGCAAACGGTTGACTAAACTTGAAAGTTCATAGGTGTTCAGCTAGTTCACATGCGGAGCCGCAGTCGCCGGCTCGGTTGCAGCGGGCTGTCCCCTTCGCTGGCTGTCTTCAGTCACCCTGAGTTTCTGATATTGTTCCATTTCCTCGTGAGCGCGATCCTGCAGTCCCAAGCGCGCATAAACCAACCCGAGTTGGTAGTGTCCAATAGGAATCGTCGGAGCGAGACGAGCAGCCGCTTCCAGCGCAACTCTCGCTTTTTGGAGATCTCCAGTCTTCAGGTATATGCCGCCCAACTCCTCTTGCCAGGAGGCTTCGTCGGGCATCGCCTGAACCAGTCGTTCCAGTTCCGTTCGCGCGGTATCGATATCCCCTTGTCTGTCAGCCACTCTTGCCAGGTAAAAATGAGCTTCGCGCATGTTGGGATTGATTGCGAGGCAACGGGCCAATATCTGTTTAGCCGCGATATCGTCTCCCTTATCCAACTGAATTCTCGCGAGCAATAACTGACTGTTGGCGTCGTTTGGGCGGGCTTCGGTCAATTGCCTTGCGATCGGCTCAGCGGCCTCCCAGCGATCGTTCTGCACATAGGCGAGCGCCAGCAGATACTGCGCATCGAGATTCTTTGGCTGCAATGAGACAAGGTCCTTGGCGGTCTCGACGGCAGCTTCGGCGCGACCCAGCTTTAGTAATGCCAATATGAGCTTATTGAGTGTCTCAGGATTGTCCGGCTCCACCGTATTCGCGCGTATCAGCAGGTTGGCGGCGCTTCCCCAATCGCCGGCGTCCACCGCCAAATGTGCCGAGTCGAACAATACGTCGGCAGCCTTGGGATTCACTTTCAGGGCTTCTACCAAAGCCTGTTGAGCTCCCTTGTGATCGCCTTGCGCATCAAGAACGCGCGCCCACACGCGGAGGTATTCGACAGTTGGCTTTGCCGGACGAATCAGTTTCAGGAGATGTGCTGCATCGTCTAAATACCCATTGCGTGCCAGGACGGCGGCAAACTCAATCGCGACTCCCGGATGTTTGGCCGACTGACGCAATACTTGATCGATCAATGGAGGCAGTTTCTGGGTTTGCTGCAGGCCGAAGTAGTCTGCCGCGAGCAGAGGTAAGAACTCTGCCGCGCGCCCGGTGCCGGGCACGCGATCTATCGCGTTGAGTGATTCTTGATACCGTTCCGCGCGCAGATACAATTTTCCCAAAGCCAGATTAGCGTCGGAATCGGCGGGAGCGAGCTTCACTAGACT
>Ga0207103_10242_pt1 | contig 15336 bp, 16 predicted proteins | sample Alteio_BWMinHeat_81_FD_153546 | JGI IMG/M metagenome (GOLD analysis project Ga0207103, IMG submission 153546) | Enriched cells from forest soil in Barre Woods Harvard Forest LTER site, Petersham, Massachusetts, United States -... | ecosystem: Environmental > Terrestrial > Soil > Temperate forest >...
TGATTGACTCGGGTCTGAAGTACGTAAGCACCGATCTGTACCGAAGCAGTCGAAGCCTATCGTAAAGGCGGGACGAGCCAGCAAGGTCATGTTTGACACCCCTTCGCAGCCGCTCCTATACTTGCTCGGCGCCACGAATCCCGCGTCCAGAGAGGCTTCCCATGGTTAATCGTTCGCTGGCTGTTTCCCTGATTGTCATCTCCGCAACTCTCGTCGCTGCGGCCGAGCACCAACATCATCAACCTAAACTCACACCGCAAACCAGCGGCACCACACAATTGCTCATTGCGGTCAGCCCGGTAGACTCCAGGATCGTCTGGGCGGCCGGGACCGGCGGCACGTTCGTTGTGACAACCGACGGCGGAGAGAACTGGAAAGCCGGCGTTGTGCCGGGAGCAGAAATGTTGCAATTCCGCGATGTGCAAGGCGTCAGCGATAAAATCGCGTACTTAATGTCCATTGGAAATAACACAACTGATTTTCGCATCTACAAAACCGTCGATGGCGGGGCCAATTGGACGATGCAGTTCCAGAACCAGACGGTGAATGCGTTCTACGATTGTTTCGCCTTCTGGACTCCGGATCGGGGCATTGCGCATAGCGACTCTGTGAACGGAGTATTTCCCGACATTCGTACTACCGATGGAACGAACTGGCTGGACATCAGCGGCAATATGCCGCCGGCGTTGATGGGAGAAGCCTCGTTCTCCGCCAGTGGAACCTGCATCACTACGGAAGGTCGCAACAACGCATGGATTGCCACCGGCGGCTCAACCATCGCCAGGATCCTGGCCACCAGAGATGGCGGCGATACCTGGAACGCGTATGACACTCCTCTGACCAGCTCGGTCAGCGCGGGCGCAATCAGCGTGGCCTTCCGCGACTCCCGGCATGGCATCGTGGGTGGCGGCGACTTGGCCGCAAACAACAGTGCGGACGTGGCAACGTCCCGCGACGGTGGTAAGACATGGAAGCTGACGAAGACGCCCCCGGTTGACGGAGCCATTTTTTGCCTGAGCTACGTGCACGGCCCTGGCGAAAGTAAAAAGGGAGACGACGAGGGAGATCGCACCGTTGTAATCACCTCCGAGACCCAGCCCAACTTTACCTCAGGGTTAGCGGCCTGGACCCCCGATGAAGGACGCACCTGGTTCAAACTACCCAAGAAAGTGAGCGGCTTCTGGGCCGTCGGTTTTGCCAATCCGAAAGCCGGATGGTTCGTCGGCAACAATGGCAGCATCACGAAGATCAGCTTCTAACTTCCGCTTGGCGAGTGCCCCATCCTAACGTCGTGTTCTTCGACATTAGGGTGGGGAACTTTACATTGGCATCCCCGATGTCCCAACCCTTCCTAATTCTCGATCCCGGTGCCCGCCAACTGCAGAGTCGCTGGAGCACCCGCGCTGTTGGTGATCGATAGAGTCGCTTTGTATAGGAAAACATCCGGCGGTGTGAACACGATTTGGAACGAACACGTCTGCTGCACGCCCAAACTGGTCGGGCAGTTGTTGGTTTGAGTAAAGATGCCGTTCGCCGGCGAAATGGCAATTTGCGTGATGTTGACCGCCGCTGCGCCGTCGTTAGTTAAGGTCGCGCCCAGAGTGCTTTGCGAGCCAACTAGAACGTTGCCGAAATTGAGCGACACAGGCGTGAATCCCAACGCCAGCGCTTCACCAGTTCCGGTCAGACTGATAGTTTGCGTCGGACTCCCCGGACAGTTGTCCTTCAGGGTCACTGCTCCCTGACGGGTTCCAGTGGCGGTGGGAGTAAAGATGACTGCAATCGTACATTTCTGTCCGGCCGTCATCATTGTTGGACAGGTGTTGCTCTGGGAAAAGTCGCCGCTGCTCGCAATGGAGGTGAAAGTCACCGAGTGATTGCTGACATTGGTCACGGTTACCATCTGCGAAGGGCTGCTCAGTCCGATCTGCAGGAGCCCGAAATTCAGGCTGGTAGCGGAAAACGTCAGGGTCAGCGGCGTGTATACCTCCGCGGTATTCGTCACCACACAACAAACCGCGGTAGTCGCAATGCCGCCGTTCTCCAGTGCCCGTCCCGTCGTCAGTAGCGCCATCGTGTGATACGCCAGCGACTGGCTCAGGTTTGTCGTGGCGGTGAATGTGCCGGTGGCTTCGGTGTAGATGTCCACCTTGTTGGTGGGGATGTAACCCGTACACTCCTTTCCACAGCTGATCGACTTCCCGATTCCTCCCGCCACTAGAACTGTGCCATCCGTCAGCAGCGAGGCGGTATGAGCATAACGCCCGATCGTCATGTTCCCACTGAGCGTCCATGTATTGCTGGAGGGGTCGTAGAGTTCCGCCGAGTTAACCGGGTATTTGCCATTGGCGCCGCCTGTGACCAGTACCTTGCCATCCGCAAGAAGAGTGGCGGTGTTCAGGTAGCGCGCCGCGCTGGTATTGGCGGCATAACTCCATGTGCCCTTCGAAGGATCGTAGATCTCACAAGAAGTAGTACCGCCGGACCCTCCAATGACCAACACCTTCCCGGTCTTCAGCAGCACGGCGGTTTGGTAAGCGCGAGCCGTGCTCAGGCTGCCGGTAGTTGACCAGGTGTTGGAGATTGGATCGTAGAGTTCGCTTACAACCGTATGCGTGCTGCAGTCGCTCGCGGTACAGCCGCCGGTCACTAACACTTTCCCACTCGGCAGCACGGTAGCGCTATGCCCAAAGCGAGCCACCGAAATGGAACCGGCTGGACCCCACGTTCCCGTCGTCGGGCCATACAACTCGGCGCCTGCCAACACAACACTGCCGATACCAAGTCCGCCCGAGACCAGGACCTTTCCGTTCTTCAATACGACGGAGGCAAACGATTCCCGCGCCTCAGCCATGCTGCCGGTGAGTATCCACTTGCCGGTGCCGGAGCTAAACACCTCGGTTGAGGCCAGAACATTACCGCTGCCATCCACTCCTCCCATTGAGAGGGCCTTCCCACCCGCCATCCGCACCAGCGCGTGTAGCTCACGAGCCGATTGCATCTTCCCGGTACCTGCCCATTGACCTTGAATCTGAGCGGAGACTGGCTGAAGCATCGCGAACACTACGGCGAACAAGACAACGGTACACGAGAGTCGTTTCATGGGAATTCCCTTTCTTTGTTACGTCACGTCTTGGAGGTCGACGACGAGTGGCGCTGCAGAGGCCCTGTTAGTTGCGGAGTATACACACCGCCTAGAAGGCCTGCAATCGCAAAAAGGGCATCGTTTTTCGGCTCGGGTCGTCCGGGTTCAGCAGCGCTGGGACTATCGCGTCTTCTTGCCTTGTCTCCGCCAAACCCCTCCACTCTATGAGGTTAGGGCACCCGCAAATTATTTCAACGTCTTTCGCCAGCTTTGATCTTGTGAACCCTTCGTGCGTGCTCGATCGTCTAAATCTCCTAAGGAGAATAACCAGTATGAATCCCCCAGCTTCATCCATTTCCGCCTCAGAAGAAACTCAATCCAGCACGCCCGAAACTTATTCCGTAAAATCCTACTCCGCACGTAGCGCGGCCTCAGGGCTCGCGGCCGGCACCATCAAGCGTCGCGAACCTCGCCCTCAGGACGTGCAGATTGAAATTCTTTACTGTGGAGTTTGCCACTCCGATCTTCATCAAGTCCGCGATGAATGGCATGACGCACTCCCGACGGTTTATCCGTGCGTCCCGGGTCACGAGATTGTCGGAAGAGTGGTTCGCGCCGGCAAATCGGTAAAGAAATTCAAGGAGGGCGATCTGGCCGCAGTCGGCTGCCTGGTGGATTCGGACCGCGAATGCGAAAATTGCCGCGCTGGCCTCGAACAATACTGCGAAAAAATTCCCACTTTCACCTACAACAGCGAAGATAAGGTGCTCGGCGGAGTCACTTATGGCGGCTACTCCGACAGCATCGTGGTGGACGAAGCATTTGTCCTTAAAGTTTCCGACAAAGTGGACCTTGCCGCGACCGCGCCGCTGCTTTGCGCAGGAATCACCACCTATTCGCCGATGCGTCATTGGAAGGTTGGCAAGGGGCAGAAAGTCGGCATCGTCGGATTGGGCGGTCTCGGCCACATGGGCGTGAAGATTGCTCACGCTTTAGGCGCGCACGTCGTACTGTTCACGACATCGGCGAACAAAACCGCGGATGCGCTGCGGCTCGGGGCCGACGAAGTCGTCATCTCGAAAAATGCCGACGACGTGCTCAAGCATGCCGGAAGCTTCCACTTCATTCTGGACGCAGTTTCGGCGGAGCACGACCTGAATCCATATCTAGGTTTGCTGAAACGCGATGGCACGATGGTCATGGTGGGAGCGCCGTCGAAACCGCTGCCCGTGTCTGTGTTTAACCTGATCATGGGGCGTCATAGCCTGGCCGGCTCCGGCATCGGCGGCATTCAGGAAACGCAGGAGATGCTCGATTTCTGCGCCGATCACGGCCTCACCGCAGATATCGAACTGATCAAAATTCAGCAGATCAACCAGGCTTACGAGCGCCTGCTCAAAGGAGACGTCAAGTACCGCTTTGTGATTGATATGGCGTCGCTGAAATAAAGCTGGAAGTGCGGTCGATCGTCCCAGGTTGGCATCCAAACACCGGACGCGAACCTGGGACACCCGGCTCACCTCCGCTTGGGCCATGGCCCCCACTCGTACAAGGACCGATCTCTTGCGGCAACTAACTGGCGAGCGCGAGCCGGATCGAGCTGCGACTTTTGTCTGCAGTGCCCACCGTCGGACCAGAACTCCCACTCTTGCCATGCGGCTCCTTCAGCGGGAATCCGAATACCTTCCCGGAAACGCCCTGCGGTCAGGTTGTCAACCATCGACTCGAAACGTTCAGCTTCGCTTTCGGCCGCTTCATCGCACGCATCGCATCCGCAGGTCGGGAAAGCGGCCGTGCACAAGCGACCGAAGCGGACGACGATCCCGGGGAAGTCCGAGAACGCAACCACGATGGGCGCGGCGCCGGCGTCTCTCGGCACGAGGGTAACGCTCGGGCGCGCCAGTTTGAAGCCCTCCTCCAGCTCAGGGTCAAGACCATACCCCTCCGCACGCTCGGCTTCAAACTCCCGTTCCAATCGATCCAGCAACTCTGCCGCAACCTGGTGCAGGGACCCGAATCGCTCCGGGTTTGTGACACGCGAGTAAGCTTCTGAAGGCGGACCCTCAGCCCCCCAACGATTTCCAATCATCAGTTCTATTATTCCATTGACTGACACAAGCGGTACTGTAATGTGTGCCCGGATGAGAAGGCTAGGACAAGGGACAAACCACTTCGTAAGGCCGCGGAAACTTGCAAATGCGAAGAAAAAGCCGTGTGATCGCCGACCTCGTCGTCCCCACCTTTACAGAGAACGTAAATGTGGGCCATCCCCGGCGAACCCCCGGGTGTTCCATCGCCCGGGTTAGCGCGACAGTTGGGTTGGAATCATGGATCGCAAGCCGCGTGTCGCCGAGCGCGCCCACAAGAGCCACCGCTATTGCTACGATGAATAGGTAAGTATATACTTACCGTAAGTCATGACTAACCCGTCGATGGCGCTCCAAGCACTAGGGGACCCAACACGCCGGGAGATATTCGAGTGCCTGGCAAGACGGCCGCTTGCGGTGACCGATCTTGCGAACGCGCTTCCCGTATCCCGGCCGGCCGTGTCACAACACCTCCGGGTGTTAAGAAACGCTGGCCTCGTGATGATGCGCCAGCGCGGCACTCGCCATGTTTATCAGGTGGATCCCGAAGGAGTTGAAATGATGCGCCAGTATTTAGATCGCATATGGGACAGCGCCCTGGCCTCGTTTAAGGCGTTCGCCGAAGGGAAAAACCAATAATCATTCATAAGGGAGAGAAGACCATGATCGGCAAGACCAACGAAGTCGTCCGCAAAGAGTTGATGATTAACGCCTCGCAACGGCGCGCCTTTCAGGCTTTCACCGAACAAATGGACCTGTGGTGGCCCAGGGCGCACCACATCGGCAAATCAGACATGAAAGAAGCCGTCCTCGAAACCAAGCCAGGCGGAAGATGGTACGAAGTCGGAGTTGACGGCACGGAGTGCAATTGGGGAAAGGTTCTGGTTTGGAATCCTCCGCACAAACTTGTTCTGGCCTGGCAGGTCACTGGGGAATGGCGGTATGACCCGAACTTTGTTACAGAGGTAGAAGTGAATTTCATCGAGAAGGGGCCAAACCTTACGAGCTTCACCCTGGAGCATCGGAATATTGACAAGTTTGGCGCCCAGGCTCAAGAAATCTGGAGCGCGTTCGACTCCGAGGGCGGTTGGACGGGCATGCTCAAGAGCTTCGCGGCCATCGCTGAAACCGAGGCTACGGCCGCGTAGCGGGTGGCAAGGAAGCGAAGCCAGTGCGCGACGCCGGTCCGCAAGTGCAAGCCGAGCACAGTGTACACTTCAGCCGTTATCTCTGGAGGCAAGCTATGAAAGCGTCTCTGCTTTATCGAATCGCTTCTGTTCTACTGCTACTTTTCGCCGCAGGACATACATTCGGCTTTCGCCAGTCTGATCCCACATGGGGAGTTGATGCCCTCCTTAGCTCCATGCGGTCACTTCACTTTGACGTGCAGGGGTTCAACCGCTCGTATTGGGACCTCTTTGAGGCGGCTGGATTCTCTGTCGGCGTGTTTTACCTATTCGCCGCGATATTGTCATGGCAACTGGGTGACCTTCCGGCAGAGACTTTAGCGCTCATGCGCGGCACTGCGTGGGCGTTTGCCCTTTGCTTTGCCGCCATCACGGTGGTGAGCTGGAGATACCTCTTTATCCTGCCCATCGCTTTCTCAATCGTGATCACATTATGTTTGACAGCGGCGGCATGGCTTTCAGCGAAGTAGGTGGCTGGCCCACCTTTGCAGTGTTGGCAAAGGTGCCCACCTTTATACAGACATCAGGCTAAGTCATCGAATTGCTAAATCTAGACATATCTAAACAACTCCCTGAAGAAGAAGCGGCCGCGCTGATGGAGTCGCTGGGCAACAAGCACGGCTTCCTCGACGGCAACAAAGCGGATCGCCTTCACCGCTGCCGACGTCTTTCTGCGGCGCAACGGTTTCTATATCCAAGTCGATGCTCAAGCTGGAAATGAGTTCATCTACGGCTCCATGGACCGCGGCGGGTTTCGCTTCCCTAAGATCCTCGACTGGATCCGCACCCACATGAAACCTCTTCGCTAGAGCTAGATGTTCTGGGGAAGGATTCAACCTCCCCACGTCTCGCAAAGGGAGCGAGAAATGGGGCACCCGGTTTCCCCCGCAACCTCGCGCCTCAGCCGAGTTGCCCTTGTAGCCTATAATCATGCCTGACGTTCGACATTACCGGGCTTAATCACTTGAGACTGCAGGCTGTGCGAGACCGATTCCTGTGGAGACTGCGCGCCCCCATGGGGCAAGGTGAGGTGCGCCGCATTGAGCGCTGGCTGGCCTCGGCACGCGTTTTTCTGGCAGTTTCGGCCCTGGTCGCCATCTGGATGGATCCTGGCGAAATCCGCTACTCCTTGTGGGCCTATGGGTTGCTGGCGTTCTATATTGCTCAGGGCGTCATCATTATTATGTTTCTGCGCCGCCGGCAGGAGTCCACGGCATCCTTCCGGCTCCTGGTACACAGCGCGGACGTGATCTGGCCCGGCCTGATTTCAGTATTCGCCACCGGGCAAAATAATCCCTTCTTTCTGTTCTTCGTTTTCGTTCTCGCGGGAGCGGCCTACCGCTGGGGCCTCTGGGAAACGGTAGGCACAGCAGGCGCCGCCGTCTTATTGCTCTGGATCGAGAGCTTCGCCTTTCATGCGGGATTTATCACCTGGATCAATGGTTTCCTCATGCATCACCATTTGCCCATCCTGCATGTAGATTTTACTGAGTTCGATCCCAAGCATCTGTTCATGCGCTCCGTGTACCTGCTGGTGCTGGGGTTCCTGTTGGGGTATCTCGCCGAGCAGCAGAAGCAACTGCGCGCGGAGAAAGCCGTCATCGCCCGCACACTCGGGAAGGCCAGGGTAGAAGCCGGACTGACTGGGACCATTCAGGATGTTTCCGTTGATCTGATGTCCCTGTACGGGGCCAAGCAGTTGGTGATCGGTTCACAGGAAACCAGCAATTTCCGGGTGTTTGTCGGCGAACTCCGCCGGGCGGAAAATGAGACGCCTTTTCGCTGGCTCGACCCTTCCGCCACCGATCGCGACGTCTACTTGTATGAGTCGCCTGCCTCCACCTGTTATGCCGTCCGCATCGGTAAACAACGTGCCGGAGACTTCTCCGTCCTCGGCCTGGACGAGCACGGCATGCGCATTCGCGACGTGCCTACGGATTTCCTCGATCGACTGGCGCAAAAACACGACTTCCGCAGCCTCATGACCGTGTCCTTCTCATTTGGACGGGAATGGTCGGGACGCATTTTCCTCCTCGATCCCGCCCTCACCGGCGATACCGAAGAAGAATTGCGATTCCTGCAGGAACTGGTTCGACAAGTGGGCCCCGCAATTTACAACGTCTTGCTGTTACGACGCCTGCGGCTGCGGGCCGGAGCGCTGGAGCGGGCCCGCTTCGCCCGCGAACTTCACGACGGTGCGGTACAATCCCTAATCGCGGTTGAGATGCAGGTGGATGTTCTGCGGCGTCAGGCTCCCAGCCGCCCAGATTTGGTGACCGAGGAACTGCGCCGGATCCAGGGCTTATTGCGCGAAGAAGTTTTGAAGCTTCGAGAGCTGATGCAGCAGATGAAGACCCTGGATGTGGATTCGCGGAAGCTCAAAGGCCTGTTGTCAGACACGGTCGAGCGATTTCAACGGGAGACGGGGATCTCGGCGCGGTTCCTTTCGGACTTGGATGAAATCAATATGCCACAGCCGGTGTGCCGCGAACTGGCGCGTATTGTGCAGGAGGCGCTGGTCAACGTGCGCAAGCATAGCCAGGCGCGGCAAGTGCTGGTGCGGCTGGGCTCGCGCAATGGCGCATGGCATGTACTAATTGAAGATGATGGCCGCGGCTTTCCCTTTAGCGGAAGGCTTTCGCAAACCGAACTCGAAACGATGGGGAAGGGGCCACTGGTCATCAAAGAACGTGTCCGTTTAATTGCGGGCGAACTCACGGTAGAATCTAGTCCGGGCCAAGGTTCACGTTTAGAAATCACCGTTCCCCAACGCCGGGAAGCAACTTATGGATAACCGACGATCGCAACCCGTCCGCATCGTAATTGCGGACGACCATCCAATTTTTCGAGATGGACTCCGCCGTCTGCTGGAAACCGAGCCCGACCTGAAGGTCATTGGCGAGGCCTGCGATGGCGCGGAGGCAGTAAGGCTCGCGCGTCAACTGAAGCCCGACATCCTGCTGCTCGACCTCGCTATGCCACGGCATCCCGGGCTGGAGGCGCTGCGCGAGATGAGCACCGGGTCGAACTCGAATGCCGTCCGCGTGATCTTGCTGACAGCAGCGGCGGAAAAAAACCAGATCGTGGAGGCGCTGCAATTAGGCGCGCGCGGCGTGGTCTTGAAAGACTCCGCTACCCAACTCTTGCTGAAAGCCATCCACACTGTCATGTCCGGAGAGTACTGGGTAGGCCGCGAAAGTGTTTCCAACCTGGTGTTGTACCTGCGGAATCTCGTGCAATCCTCGGGCGAGGAAGCGCGACAGAAGAAATTTGGCCTTACGCCGCGCGAACTGGAGATTGTTTCCGCCGTCGTCGCCGGCTATTCCAACAAGGAGACGGCGGAATATTTCAAAATCAGCGAGGACACTGTAAAGCACCACCTCAGCAATATCTTCGATAAGCTAGGAGTGTCCACTCGGCTCGAACTAGCCCTGTTCGCTGTCAATCAATCCCTGCCATTAAAACCAATCGCCTGAAGCGATTAAAATATGGCACTTTCGTGCCATAGGGGGACACCTAGGAGCTATTGTTCCTGCCTTCCCACACATCTAACATTTGTGAAATTGGTGGTATCACTGGGTTTTTGTGCCGGTGGCTGCCTGTGTTGGCTCTGCGTTACGAGCCTTGGAACCAAGGAGGAGCCCCGTGGCAAAATTTTTACGACAGCTCTGGTCAGATGAACGAGGGCAGGACGTGGCCGAATATGCCGTCATGCTCGCGGTTGTTCTGGTGATCGTTGTGGGCACGATTCGTCTGATTGGTTCGAACGCGAACAACGTGTTTTCGTCAGTCGCCAGCTCGGTTACCAACTAGCCCCAGGCCAGCATTCACCCAGAATTAGCGTACTCTCTCAGGTTGCCGGAAACCGTGCAGCAGGTTTCGCAGCCACCCCATAGCTTCCGCGAATGAGAATTCTGACTTCACCGCCTTGGTAAACAGCCGGGTGGTTTCGCGCGTTCCGAGATCAAATTGACAACAGGGCGTCGAAGTGGTCCCGCCGATAGCCTCCTTCAAAAATCACACCGGAATCCACTTCGCTCACGTACAACCGCCGCCACGCCTTGCTCTCCATCGCGCGTTTCAAACCCGCGTTGCTACTCCACATCGTGATCCATAAGTACTCATTCTTGCGGTTCTGGTGGTGCAACAAATAAGCTCCACGCAAATGAGGGATACGGCTTAGCACAGCCCACCCCCGTCCCTGTTTCATGAATCTTAGAAGTTTCCCTTGGTTTTTCGCGGATACTCGAAACGTAAATACCCGTACGATCATTCTCCAGTTACCTCGCTATCCTTTTGTGGACTCTCGCTCTCAAGAACATGTGAAGGCGTCCGTTTCGGACAGAGCATCATGAAACAGCATGATGGCTTCATCTACTTCATTTTCCGACATGGCTGTCGAAAGACACCACTGACCCCGTGGCGCCACAAACACTCCCCGATTGATCAGTGCCAGGTGTAAACCGGTGAGCGGCTCCTTCGCTGCCCGGGCTGCGTCGCGATACGTTCTCACCGGATGCTCAGTAAAGTGAACCTGTGCTAGCGAGCCTATTCCTGTCACTTGACTGGCGATGTCACAATCAGACAAGGCCTTGCGTAGCCCCTGCCGCAGACGATCTCCGAGCCGATTCAGCCTGGCGATTCCCTCGTGGTCAAAGAGCTTCATGGCGGCCAGACCTGCAGCCATTGTCAGCGCATTTCCGTTGAAGGTGCCTCCGTGCGCCAACTTTTTCCTCGCCGGATCGAATAATGACATAACATCCGCTCGCCCACCGAATGCCCCTACAGGCAATCCACCCCCGATAATTTTCCCCAAAGCAGTCAGGTCAGGTTTGATCCCGTACACTTCTTGCATTGCCCCAGGAGCCAGCCGGAAGGTAATGACTTCATCAAACACCAGCAATGCGCCGCATTCCTGTGTAGCCCGGCGCAGAAAACGAAGATAGTCCGTCTCAGCCGGCAGCATGCCGCCAACACCCATCACCGGTTCCACAATGACCGCTGCCAAGTCGTCCCGATGTTGCTCAATAATGCGGGATGTCGCTTCAATTTTGTTAAACGGAGCCACGACGATGTCGTCCAGAACGCCACGAAATAGACCGTCGCATTCGGCGACGGCCTCAGGGGCATCATCTGGACCGGCCAACTCCAGAGGAGGAACAATACTGATCTCGGCCGCATCGTGGGAGCCATGATAACCGCCTTCCATTTTCAAAACCTTGTTTCGTCCCGTGAAAGCTTTCGCCGCACGAATCGCATTCATCGTCGCTTCCGTGCCCGAATTGCAGAAGCGTACATTCTCAAGCGATGGGATGCGATCGCAAAGTATGCGGGCAAGCAGGACCTGACTTTCAATCGGCGCCGCATATGCTGTCCCCCGGCCGAGTTGCCGGGTCACAGCCTCCACGATCTGGGGATGAGAATGCCCATGAATCAAAGAGAAATAGTTATTCACGAAGTCGAGATAGGTGTTGCCATCCACATCGCGCAGACGGCAGCCACTCCCGCTTTCTATAAATAGAGGATAGGGACGGAAGTAAGTAACGCTGCGGGTGTCGCCACCCGGCAACACCTTCCTCGCCGCCTCATACAAAGTTGCCGAATGTGGAGTGCGTCGAAGGTATTCGCCGGTAATCGCAGACTCAACCTCTGTCACACGACTGTCTTGGCTCTTCACCTGACTACTCCTTTCGCAAGACATGCGCGATCGCGCCAGCCACCAATGAGAATGTGGCGTCATCTACCGCCAATCAGTGCCTTTGTATTCCAGCCAAGTGGCTTCCGCTTGGGCAATAGTCGGTCCAAAGTAGTTCTTCACGATGCGAAGGGCCAAATCGATTCCAGAAGTGAGTCCACCAGCGGTTGCGATGCTCCCATTTTCGACAAATCGAACGCCGCGCTTCATGTGGATTTTAGGGAATGTTTGTTCGAAGTCATCCTGAAAAGCGTGGTGAGTCGTAGCATTTTTTCCGTCAAGAAGTCCGTCCTTCGCCAAAATATACGCGCCGGTACATACCGACATTGTGAGTTTTGCGTCTTTGCTTGCTTTCTTTAGCCACTCATCTCGTGCTGGCGAGTCCCGGTTCTCCGCGGGGACCACGATGATCTCCGGCGCCGGAGCATCCGCGTAGGTGTAGTCGGGCATGATTCTCATACCGCTGTCGGTGGAGATGAGCTCCCGTTTTTCGGAAACCATATACAGCTTGAATGGCCAGTGGATATCTTTCACGTCGTCCTTCTCCACATCAAAGAATTTCGAGTCTTTCGTCAACATTACGTCCCGAAACACTTGCCATGGTCCTGCGAAATCAATGAGGGTCGCGTTCGGTTCCAGCACGAAGGCCACATTGATAGTTCGCATTGGCTGCGGTGGCGCGGAAACCACAGATTGGGCGCACGTGATTATCGAAACAAGCGTCGTGAACAGCATGATCTTCAGAGGACTGATAATTGTCATACGTGGGCTCCTTTGAGCTAGCTAAATTTCTTTCCCTGAGGCTGAAAGAAGCTCTCGGGAAGGTTGGGATCGGAGCCCTGATTCGCCGGGACGAGCCCCATGTGGGCGTACTGGGATCCGAGATAGGAGGCGGCGAGTTGTTGTCCGCGTGTGCCCGTTCTTCTTCCTTCGAACAAATCGGAAGGGAACGAAGCTTCTCCGGTGTTATCAAACTAGCAAGCTTCTGGACGTTGTTCTCTGCCGCAGCGGAAGCTGACCGCGACCCTTTCGTCGCGGCGATCATGCTTGCCGAAAAGCCGCTGATACCGGACGCTGCCGTTGCCAAAATAAACTTTCGCCGGTTTAACATGATCCGCTCCTTTCCCTTCCTTTCACAGCGGATGCTCAACCGAATCTTGCCGAACATCAGGCCCGATCGATCTTGAGCGTCAACAAAAGCGTTGATCCTTGATCCGGCGTCAGGCTGATCACCGCCAACCACTTGGCCCCGAAGTGATCGCTGAAGTTCCAGCCGCTGACGGTTTCGCCCGCCGGACTGGTTGCTTTGAACCACTTCCCGGATTTCACCAGAGAAGCATCGATACTCCTGAGAATCGCCGGCGCTCCCTCCTGGGATGGAATTCGGACGGTGATTGTCCAATGGTCTCGGTCACCGGACGCGCTCAGCAAGTCGGACCCTTTGGGTAACCCGTCTGGCAGTTCATCCGGAATGTTCATATCGGCCAACATCCCACGCGCAAATCCTGAATCCGGATTCCAGTTGTATTCCATGTTGAGGGCAGTGGATTGCGCGTGTCCATTCCCCAACAGCTTCGACACCATGTGCAGAGAGCCCTCAATCCCCGAAGATAGGCCAGCCGTAGTGACGACGTTGCCGTTGTCCACGAACTTCTTGTCGAACACGACCTTTGTGGTTGGAGAAACCTCCGGTAGGCCACTGAGGTACCCGTAGAAAGTGGTGGCACTCAGCCCATCCAACAGTCCGGCTTTAGCCGCAAGAAACGCTCCGTTGCACACGGTCAGGACGTGCGTCTGTTTCGCGGTTTCCTGAATCCATCTCATAGCGACCGGATTCACCATCTGGTCGCCAACACCGTGGTCTCCAGGTTTGTAGTATCCGCCGCCTGGAAGCACCAGTAAATCCGGCTTCGGCGTCGTCTCAAATGTGTATTTCGGAGTGATCGTCAAGCCACCCGCAGCTTGAATCGGATCCAACTTCTCACCTACCGTATAGACGTTCGTCCCCGATTCGAGAAAAACTTCATAAGGCCCGGCAAAATCGATGACTTGCACCCCGGGAAAAACAAAAATTGCAACATTCAGCCTCTTCCCGTCTTTGTTGAATTGAGCATTGACGAATTCCGTGGTCTGAGACCAGCCCAGGCATCCGAGCTGGAGGATAAAAATTGCAGTAGCCCAGGTTTTAGTTTTCATTTTTTGCCTCTTAATTTGCGGTTCCACAATCTATTCCATCCATCGAGTGCTCTCGTACTCCATGTACTTTGCAGTTTGCAGGGCAGCTTCGTGACCGTAATATTTATCCACGATGTGCAATGCCAAGTCGATTCCAGACGTCAGGCCACCTGCCGTATAGACGACGTCATCGCTCTGCACGAAGCGGGTGCCCCTTATCAGGTTTACCTTGGGGAAACTCTTTTCAAACTGATCGTAAAACTCGTGATGGGTGGTGGCCCTCTTCCCGTCAAGCAACCCCGCCTTGCCAAGTTGAAAAGCCCCGGTACACACCGACATCACCACAGCGCTCTGTTTGTCCATCCGACGAAGCCAATCCGCCATCTCGGGTGCGCCACGTTGCGCTGGAACAACGACAATCCGCGCGACTGGCGAGTCAGCGAAAGTGTAATCGGGCACAACCGTCATCCCGCCCGATGTTCGCAAGGGCGTTTTTGATTCCCCCACGGTGAAAAGCTCGAAAGGGTTAGGGCCCTGCTCGCCGCCCACATCCTGAAAAACCTCCCATGGCCCAGCGAAATCGATCATGGTTGCGCCTTCGGTTAGAACGAAGGCTACGGGTATTTTCCCGTCCGCGGACGGCGCGAACTTGTGGAGTGAAGATTGGTTTTGGTCCGCATCTGCCTTCATAGATCCTATGGTTACTAGGGTCAGAACCACGGCCAGCCCAAGCACGGGGAGGGCCCAGACCAATGTTGAAACGTACGGTATTTTCATACTGCCTCCAGAGTGTGCGATAGATTCACAAGGGCTCGTGGGCCGGCGTCAACAACGCAACTCGTCTTTAGTCACTTCATTCTTCTGTATCGTTTGCGAACAAGCTCTAGTTCTTACTCATCGCTGCGCTCAAGAAGTCGCCAATCGTTTTCATGGTCCCGGCAGTTTCTTCCGCAAACGACATGTGCCCGCTGTGTTCGAAGATCACAAGCTTCGCCCCGGGAGCCGCGCTGGCCAACTCCTCCGCCTGCCGGGGTGTCACCACAAGATCGGCACGACCATTTACGATCAGGATCGGAACGCGCAGGGATCTGAGTCCGGCATGCCAAT
>Ga0207103_10244_pt1 | contig 15277 bp, 11 predicted proteins | sample Alteio_BWMinHeat_81_FD_153546 | JGI IMG/M metagenome (GOLD analysis project Ga0207103, IMG submission 153546) | Enriched cells from forest soil in Barre Woods Harvard Forest LTER site, Petersham, Massachusetts, United States -... | ecosystem: Environmental > Terrestrial > Soil > Temperate forest >...
AGCCCAAGATCAGGTTCCCCTATTTCTTCGGTTGAGGCCGGCTGGCCGGTGGAACGATTCCGTTCAGGCGCAGGTAAATGGCCATCTGGCCGTAATGATCGAATCCATGCCACGTCGTCATGGAAGCAACTGCGAGGCGAGTGCTCTTGCCCCAGGAAACGGTGAGCGGTTCGACGGCATTCTCAGGGGTGATGGTGGCGATCGCCTTGTGAACGTAAGCGAACGAATCCTTCAGATATTTTACTATGTCGTCTTTCGTTTTCAGGGAGGCGGGGCCGTTTTCGTTCGGGCCTTCGATGTTCACCGGAGGCTTCTCGCTGAGAATTGTGGCGGCGAAGCTATAGTTCGCGGTGGCAACGTGGGTGACTTGCTGAGCGAAGGTGCGGGAATCCTTGAACTCGCCGAGTGAGGGAGATGGTGCAAAATTGAACTTGTCGGCGGGCATGGCTTCGGCAGCGGGAACAAACTCGTGCTCCAGGATAGTGACCTGGTTATCGACTACAGAAGAGATAGTTGGAGCAGGTTGAGGTTTGTTTTGATCCTGGGCTGCAACGACAGCGGGCAGCAGCAGGGCGACAATCATCAGTGTGATCCATATTTGCTTCATTGCGTTTGCCTCTCGTGAGTAAGGTGAGAAACGGTTAGCCTTCAACGACAGTGGTACGAAGATCGACGCGATCGGCGCGAAGATGATGCCAGCGAGCCGTTCCTAATCCAATTGCCAAAACGATTGCGGCGCTCGACAACGCAGCCGCGATTCCATAGTGGGTCGCGACCGCTCCCCAAATTGCGCTGCCGGCGGCCATTCCTCCCTGCAATACCAGCAGGTACATCGAGAGCACGCGCGCACGCAGCCACGGCGGCGACATCACCTGCGCGCAAACGTTCAAGCTCGCAATGATGACGATCCAGCCGATTCCGGCAAGGAGAAGAACTGTACATTGAATCACAATGCCCGATGCGAAGCCGGAGATTGTGGTGGAGACAGCGTAGAGGAGCGTCGCGACGGCGACCATTGCGTCGACGGACATAGTCCGACGCCAGGCGGGCAGCAAGGCGGCTCCGAGGAGGGCGCCGAGGCCGAAGAATCCGACCATGGCGCCAAATCCGATGGAGCCATGGGGACGCGCGATGAGCGGAAGCAGCGCCCAGAGGCCGCTTGCGCCGAGACTGAAAGCGCCGGTGCGAATGAGGACGGAGCGGACCGCGGCGGAATGCTGTGCGTATTCGAATCCGACTTTTATGGCGGCGAGAACGTCCTTGCCGGGGAGAGCATGTTCGTGAGGACGGCGTTTCCAACGGAAAAGGAAAACGACGACGCCGAACATGGAGGCGGCGTTTAGGAAGAAGGCTGTCGCGGTCCCCCAGGCAGCGATGACTATGCCGCTTAGAGCAGGACCGACGGCGCGCGCCACATTAAATCCAGCGGAGTTCAGAGCTACGGCGGAGGCGAAATTCTGTTCGGAAACAACCTCGTGCGTGATTGCTTGCCAAGGTGGATCGTTGGCGACCGCTCCGATGCCCATGATCAAGGTAAGAACGAGCAACCAGATGGGAGTTACCCAATGGCTGACGGTCAGAATGCCGAGCGCAAGTGCGGCTACGACCATCCACGCCTGAGTGAATAAGAGGACTCGGCGCCGGTCGAACATATCGGCCATCGCGCCGGCGGGGATGTAAAGCAAGAACGCAGGAGCACTGCTGGCGACCTGGACGAGAGCGACCAACATTGGCGAGGTCGTCAGGGAGGTCATCAGCCATCCGGTGGCGACTGTCTGCATCCATCGCCCGGTGTAGCAGACCACGGCGGCAATCCACAATCCGCGAAACAACGGCTCGCGAAGAGGACCGAAAGCAGTTTCTTTGTGACGGGTATCAATGCCTCCTAGAGGTGCGCCAGTTTCCGCCACTAGAGCGCTCCTTCCGGGGACGGTTGAGCGGCAAAGGGCCACTGGCGCTGGCGATAAGCGCGGATCAGATAGACCACGGTTCCGGCTATCAGGATCACCAGAGCGTAGCGAACTTCTTTGAGAGCGTCGGGACGCTCGATGAGGACGTAGAGAAATCCGGACGTCGCAAGCAGAGCGGGAACCGGGTAGAACCACATACGGAATGGGCGCGGCAAGTCGGGGCGCCTATGTCGCAGAATGATGAGGCCAATGGTCTGGAGAAGAAACTGGATCATGATGCGTATGACGACCAAGGCTGCGATGACGTCGACGAGCCGTAGGAAGCAGAACAGTGAAGCAACGACGCCGAGCGCGAGCAGTGAAACGTCGGGGATATGAAAATCGGGGTGCACGCGGGCGAAGGCGCGGAAGTAGTTGCCGTCGCGGGCGGCTGCGTAGGGAACACGCGAATAGCCGAGGAGCAATGAGAACACGGAGGCCAATGCGGTCCACATGATCAGCAGGGCGGCGATGCGTCCAGCCCAGGGGCCGTACAGGCGCTCCATCATGACGGAGACGACATAGAAGCGAGTGTCCGACTTGGCGGCAATGTCGAGCTCGCGCCAGGGGATCACACCGAGAATGCTGACGTTCATCACGATATAGAGCACGGCGACGACAACAATGGAGTAGATCAGCGCCCTCGGAATGGTGCGAGTGGGCTCCTGAACTTCGTCGCCTAAGAAACAGACGTTGTAGTAGCCCCAATAGTCATAGGCGGCGACGAGCATTGCAGAGCCGAGACCCAAAAAGAACCCGGAGTTCAGGGAAAAAGCATGCGGCGGGAAGTCGAAGGCTCGCGATGCATTGAAATGGGTAATGCCGGAAAAAATGACCCAGGCGATTGTTCCGAGAACGCCCAGCCAGAGCAGCTTCGAGAGCCGGCCGATAACCTGAATTCGGCGATACAGCAGAAATACGCAAAAGAGGCAGGTGGCGATCGCGAGAAATGTCGCGGGTGTGACGAGCAGGCTGATTTCAAGAGAACCAAATGGCGAGTGGAAGGTGCGGGCGAAATTCGTGTGCTCCAGCGGATGCCACAGGTAAGAAGCATATCGCGAGAGCCCGATACATCCTGATGCGATGGAAAGCGGCGCGCTGAAGGAGAGTTGCCAGACGAAGAGGAAGGAAAGATATCGCCCCCAGCGATTGGGTCCGTAGATTTCCTTGAGATAGCGATAGGAGCCTCCGGAACCGGGGAAACTGGCTCCGAGTTCGGCCCAGACGAGGCCGTCGCAAATGGCGAAGAAGGCACCGAGAATCCATCCGAGCATCGCCTGTGGACCGCCCATGGCGGAGATGATGAGCGGGATGGTGATAAAAGGCCCGACGCCAATCATGTCGATCATGTTCAGCGCGGTGGCGCTGCCGAGACTGATGCCGCGTACGAGTCCGTCCGGTTGGGCGGAGTTCGCCTGACGAGACGCGGACGCGATGGGCTGTGGGTTGAGCATCAGTGGCCGTTTAAGACTTCAGCCGTGGCGTTGGGATTGCTGGAAGCTGGCTCATGTCCGGCATCGAGCAGGTTCACAAAGAGACGGATCGCGCCGGGAACTCCCGCAGGAAGCTGCCGGAAGAATGCATACGCAGAATAGATGTAGACACCTTTTCCGTAGCGGGCGCGCAGCAGCCCACCTTTGAGCGATTCTTCGCCGGGATCATGCGAAGCGAGCAGAGGCTCGAACTTGGGATCCCATGAAGCCATGAAGTAGAGGCCGCGTTCCTGCACCCAGCCGTCGAAATCCTGCTGCGTGATTTGATTCGGATAGTGAAATATCGGGTCACGGGGAACGAGAATTTCGACAGGAGCTTCTTCGAGGGTAACGCGATCGCGACTTTCATCGGTCGGATAAGGTGTGTAGTGGCCGGAGTTGAACTCCTGATACTGCTGGTTGTACTGCACGATGAGGGTGCCACCGTTAGAGACGTAATCGAGCAGGCGCTGATTATTCTTGCGAACATCGTCGCGAGTGTCGTAGGCGCGGATGCCAAGCACGATGGTGTTGTACGCGCTGAGATTCCCGGAGGCGAGTTCTTCAGACGAGATCAGTGTGACGTTGAGTCCGAGTTGCTGTAGGACGGTGGGAATGTCATCGCCTGCGCCCATTACGTAGCCGATTTTCAAATTCTTCGGCAACTTGACGTCAACAATGCTGATGCGCTGCGTGGACGGACGGAAGTAGTAGGCGGCGCCGAGATCTTCACGCGTAACGAGGGAGTAGCCCTGATCGAAGGTCTGTCCGTCGCGGCGCGCTTTAATCGGCACCTGGTATTGCGCTTCCGGAACGGAGTCGGGTTTGATCGAGACAGCGGCGCTGGCGATCTGTCCGGGCTGCGTGAGAGTTCCGGCCAGACTGGAGGTGGTGGTCCAGCCCTTGGGCGCATCGGCGCTGATGGTGACGGCGTCTTTGCTGGGCTGGTTCGCGAAGAGCGATGCGGTAACTTCAGCGCCGGAGCTGCCTTTTTGCATGACGCGCGTAACGGCAGCCGTCGAGACGGAAATTGCAGGTCCGACAATCAGCGGGTGCGGTTCGGGTAATGCGACTTCGACCGGAGCTCCGATCTCACCGGTGTATCCCTGCCATGTATAGGTAGCGCGTGCGCGGAGAGGTGGAGGAGTCAGGGGGAGAGTTGCGTATTGTGGATCGGAAATCTGGTAGATGGAGTCGGTCTCGACGTTGGTGCGGTAGAAGTATTGGCGGGTGTAGGGGGCGTTGGGAGGAGGGGTGACGGAAAAGCCGATGCCCACATGTCGGCCCATTTGTTCGATATTAGTGCTCTTGATTTGCCACGCTGCGGGAGATTCTATGCGAATGTCCCTCGATCCGGCATTGCATGCAACAGTGACGTCGAATGCTTCCCCCGGTACAGCGGTTAGCATCTCCTGCGTATGTGGATGCTTGATCTGATTGAGGCCCGGTAAAGTTGCGGTCGCTGTCAGCGTGATGTTGAGCGCAATGTTGGCGCCTTGAGCAAATTGCTGGCGCTTGGTTTCAAGGTCCGTCAGCAGATCAGCTTTTGCGACCGCGGAGAGAGAGGACGCCCGCACTTGCTGGACCAGTTCGGTCGTCTTTTTCAGCCCGGCGAGAAGTGGAACGGCTGCAGCTTCCTGCGATTTCTTCGCTGCTTCCGCCGCATCGTCTACGTCTTTTTCCAGTTCCTGAAGCCCGGGCCTCAGGAAGGGAACCTTCGATTGTTCGTTGCCGAGACGGTCGGCGAGCGCAGGCAGGGAAGTGTCGATGCCATCGAAATAATCCTGTTCATGCTGAGGGGAATAACTCGGGAGAACGGTGTCGATCAACTTGTAATAACTGTGGTGAGGTCCCGGACTCACCGACCACATACCCGCTCCCTGGGACAACTGATGCTTTAGCCCTTGCATGGCGAACTGTATATAAGACGTCCCGAGGAGAGGGTCGTCACTCCCCGTGTTCAGGTCGACAGTCCAATCCTCGTTGGCGCGAACGTTGTCCATGTAAAGCTTTTTGGCTTGCCAGGGCTGGAGACCTTCGCGGATCTGGTCAGGGAAGCGGTTAGGGTCAGCAGCAGCGCGGAATGCCTCGCGGGTGAGAAGGCCTGAAGCCTGGTGATTGCCGTGGCCATCCCGTGGAGCGCCTTGAAAGCGCGTGATGATGACGTCTGGTCGGAAGGTGCGAATCACGCGCACGAGGTCTTCGAGAGCGATGTCGTGACCGCCCCATTTTTGGAAGGTCTCGTCAGCTGTCTTGGAAAAACCAAAGTCGGCGACGCGGCTGAAGCGCTGCTCGACGCCGTAGTATTTGTCGGCGGCGAGCATCTCAAGGGTGCGAAGAATGCCAAGTTCATCGCCAAAGGCATTGCCGGTTTTGTTCTGACCGCCTTCGCCCCGGTTGAGGGTCATCTGCAATCCGGTGACGCCGTGGCCACGCGCTTCGAGCGTGAGCATGCCACCGTCTTCGTCATCGGGATGCGCGGCGGTGTGCATCAGGCGAGCGGTGGTGTGCAGTTTGCGCATCGTTTCCTGCAGGCCGACGGGGCCGCTGTCCTGAGGGATGACAGGTTCTGTGGCGAAGGCGAGGCTCGAAAGGACAAGGAGCGCAATAAGGAAGCGCGTTTGAGAGAGGCTGGTTCTGACAACGAGAGCGAAGTGGATGGCGTTCCCCCGGATGTCGACGGAATAGGATTCGTCGAGGACTGATCTCCTCTCGGAATGACAGAAAACAGAGTTCGATCGGCGCGCCTGAAGGCGCGGCCCTTCAAACAAAATCAAGCTACTTATTGATTCCGGCCAATGCCAGATCGATGAGAGTTTTTTGCTCCATCTCGTGCGCCTTGGCCGATCCGGTCGCTGGACTCGAACTTGCCGAGCGCTTTACGGTCAAGACTGGACGTCCGCCGGAGATCTTCTTGAGGCGCGGAACAACAAATGACAACGCTCCTTGATTGGCCGGCTCTTCCTGAACCCAGATGATTTCTTTCGCATTCGCATGGCGTTCCAACTCCGTCGACAGGTCAGCTTCCGGGAACGGATACATCTGTTCAAGGAAGACGACGGCCGTAGTGGGGTCTTTGCGTTTCTTGCGCTCGCTGCGGATCTCGCGGCCGATCTTGCCTGTGCAGACAACGATACGCTCGGCGTTCTGGATCTCTGTTTCCGGAAGCACCGTGAGGAAGTGGTTGCGCTGGAAATCCTCGACCGGAGAACTCGCGTCCGGATGGCGCAGCATGCTTTTCGGTGTGAAAACGACGAGCGGCTTGCGCCATTTGCGCAGCGCCTGCCGTCGTAATAAATGGAAGAACTGCGCGGCCGTGGAGGGCTGGCAAATCTGCATGTTGTCGCGTGCGGTGAGTTGCAGGTAGCGCTCGATGCGTGCGCTGGAGTGTTCCGGGCCCTGACCTTCATAGCCGTGCGGCAGTAGCAGGACCAAGCCGGAGAGCAGTCCCCACTTGTCTTCCCCTGAGGCGATGAACTGATCGATGATGATCTGCGCGCCATTGGCGAAGTCGCCGAACTGAGCCTCCCAGAGAACCAGCGACTCGGGATAGTCACGACTGTAGCCATACTCGTAGCCCATGACGGCGGCTTCCGAAAGGATGGAGTTATAGACCTCGAACTTTGCCTGGTCAGCAGTAATGTGATTCAGCGGAACGTAAGGGTGCTCGTCGTTGATATCGAAGAGCACCGCGTGACGATGATTGAAGGTGCCGCGCTGGCTATCCTGGCCGCTAAGGCGAACGTGAACGCCGCCCTTCAAGAGCGATCCAAATGCCAGAGCCTCGGCCATGCCGAAGTCGATAGCGCGCTTGCCCTGACCCATCTCGGCGCGCTGCTCGAGAAGCTTCTTGATTTTGGGGTGGATGGCGAACGTATCGGGATACGAGGTTAGGCCTTTCGTCAGCTCGGCAATTTCTTCTTTGCTGAGGGAAGTGTTCACTTCGTACTCGGGCTTCCATGGACCGCCGGCATAGTTATCCCAATAAGCCGGGTGGTGTGCGAAGGCGGGCATCTTGGTGAGCTTGGTAGCCTTCTTCTGCGCCTCGTTGTAGGAGTCCTGCGCCGCCTTGAATTGCTGCGTGGCGTCGGTGCCGAGTTGCTGCGCGTAAATCTGCCAGAGCTGCGGATGATTCTTGATACGCGCATAACGAACGGGCTGCGTGATGGTCGGGTCGTCGACTTCGCTATGACCGTGGCGACGATACCCGAGCAGATCAATCACGACATCGGTTCCGAACGTATAGCGGTACTCGAGAGCTAGTCGCGCAATGCGAACGACGGAGTCGGCGTCCTCGGCATTCACATGGAAGATGGGAATCGGCAAGCGCTTCGCAAGATCAGAAGAGAAGCGACTGCTGGTGGATTCGTGCGGCTCGGTAGTGAATCCGATGAGGTTGTTGACGATGATGTGCAGCGCGCCACCGACGTTGTAGCCAGGAACGGAGGCGTAGTCGAGGGTTTCCGCGGTCACACCCTGTCCGGCAAAAGCCGCATCACCGTGCATGATGATGGGAAGAACTTTGTCGGTGCCTTCTTCGCCGAAGTGATATTGCTTGGCCCGAGTACGGCCGAGGGCAACGGGAGCGACTACTTCCAGATGGCTCGGATTGGAGACGAGGTGAATGTTCAGGCTGCGGCCGTTCTTCGCCTGGAAGACACCCGTAGCACCGATGTGATATTTCACGTCTCCGCCGCCAAGCACGCTACGCGGATCGACATCTTCAAACTTGGCAAAGATGTCAGACGGAGCCTTCCCCATGATGTTGACCATGACGCTGAGACGTCCACGGTGCGCCATGGCGAAAACGATCTGCGCGGCGTCGTGGTCGGCAGCACGCTGCAGGACTTCATCGAGGAAGGGAATCAGACCGGTGACACCTTCCAGGGAGAAGCGCTTAGTTCCCAAGTAGCGCGATTGGATCACCTGTTCGAAGGCATCGGCCTTGACGAGCAGCTCGAGAATCCGCTGCTGATCGACCGGTTCGGGATCGGATTCGAGCCGGTCCTGGATCCAGCGACGGCGGTCGGGATCGGGTATGTGCATGAACTCGGCGCCGACGGTGCCGGAGTAGATGCGGCGGGCCTGGTCGGCAGCTTCGCCCTGAATATCGAGTTCGGGGACGGGGACCGAGGACAGATATTGCCCTAAGGGATCAAGCTGGGCCTGAAGGTACCCCCAGCGGCGAAAAGAATCGAAAACTCGTTCACGATCCTGTGAATCGATCTCCAGCGTAGTAGCGGAGCGGGATGATTCCTGGGTTCTGGAAGCCATATTCTTTAGATTCCGGAAGATACCCGCTGGTCTCAGGCCAGGCTAGGACTATGTAAATGGCCCGGCGGTTTGCCGAACTTAGTAGTGTAATGGAAGAGGGCGGCTTCCGACACGTCACTCGCGGATGTGACGTAGATCACAGTTACGCATTGGGTTCGGGGCGGATTATGGAGTTGAAGATCATCAGGTCAAGAAGTGCTATCGATCACATCCCAGTACGCGATTCGAGCCTTAGTCATTCTCGCTGGATATCCCTGTGAAACGTCGGTTTTGGGCCGAGATTTGGCTCAAGACGGCAAAATTCCTAGAAACTACCTGGCCAAGATCCTGCTGGCGCTGAAAAACGCCGGAATTCTGGGGACAGCGCGGGGAAGCCAGGGCGGGTACTGGCTGATCAAGCAGCCGGATTCTCTGAAGCTGGTCGATGTGGTGCGCATCTTTGACCATATCTCGGATCCGCCTCCGTGCCTGCTAGGCAAGCACGAATTGTGCATGAAGACCGATCCTTGCAGCGCGCATGCAAACTGGCATCGGATCAGGGATTCGTATCTGGAGTTTCTGCAACAGACGACGCTGGCAGATGTGGCGGCCGATCCGAAAACTGCGGAAAAGATTACGAGCGGGTCGCCGAATCCGTCTGTTCAATAGAAATATGTCCGGCACTCAGCGTCTTGTTCGAGCGTGGTTGCATGGGAATCACGATTCGATGTGACCCGAATCATGGCAGCACTCGGGCTTGGGCATTGAGTCTTAAGGGTTCAACTTCATAACAATCGGCAACGGGAGCGAGGTTCTTATATATGGATACGTTGATGAAAACCCCGGGCGGCAAGATTCTGTCCGGCTCAAAGCTGGCGATTGACCCGGCACACGATCTGCTGCGCGCCGAACGGCGTCCGCTCGACAACATTTTCAATCCAAAAAGTGTGGCTGTGATCGGCGCTTCGGAACGTGAGGGCAGCGTGGGACGCCAGGTGCTGTGGAACCTGCTGAGCACGCCCTTCGGCGGAACAGTTTATCCAGTCAATCCAAAACGCAGCAGCATCCTCGGAATTCGCGCCTACAAAGACATCGACGCAATTCCCGAGCAAGTGGATCTTGCGGTGATCACGACGCCTGCCGGGACTGTCCCCGCTCTGATTGATGAATGCGTGCGCGCTGAAGTGCCTGCGGCGATTGTGATCTCAGCGGGCTTCAAAGAGCACGGCGAAGAAGGCAAAGAATTGGAGCGGCAGATCGCGAAAAAGATTGCGGGCGGCAAGATGCGCATCATCGGGCCAAACTGTCTGGGTGTGATGAATCCACTGACTGGCATGAATGCTACGTTCGCACGCGCGATGGCACGGTCAGGAAATGTTGCGTTTATCAGCCAGAGCGGTGCACTGTGCACGTCGGTGCTGGACTGGAGTATTCGCGAGAATGTTGGCTTCAGCGGATTCGTCTCGACTGGCTCGATGCTGGATGTGGGCTGGGGCGATCTGATTGATTACTTCGGCGATGATCCGCGGACGAAGAGCATCATCATTTACATGGAGTCAATCGGCGACGCGCAGTCCTTCCTTTCTGCGGCGCGGGAGATTTCGCTCTCAAAGCCGATCCTGGTGATTAAAGCTGGACGTACTGCCGCGGCGGCGAAAGCAGCGGCTTCGCATACCGGCGCATTGACCGGCAGCGACGAAGTGCTGGATGCAGCCTTCCGGCGTACGGGCGTGCTCCGGGTCAGCAGCATTGCCGATGTTTTCTATATGTCCGAGGTGCTGGCGCGGCAACCACTGCCGCAGGGACCGAAGCTTGCGATCGTGACGAATGCGGGTGGTCCTGGCGTGCTGGCAACAGACGCACTGGTTTCGGGCGACGGGGAACTGGCGGAGCTCTCACCGGAGACGATGAAGGCATTCGACGATTTCCTGCCACCGCATTGGAGTCACAACAACCCGGTGGACATTCTTGGTGACGCTGAGCCGCAGCGTTATGCGAAGTCTCTTGAGATCGCTGCGAAAGATCCGCACATCGACGGAATGATGGTAATCCTGACGCCGCAAGGCATGACGAATCCGACGCGAATTGCGGAAGAGCTGAAGCCGTATGCGCATTCACTCGGTAAGCCAGTGCTGGCAAGCTGGATGGGTGGAACAGAGGTTGCGACTGGCGAGGAGATTCTGAATGAAGCCGGCATTCCGACGTTTGCGTTTCCCGACACGGCCGCGCGCATGTTCAATTACATGTGGAAGTACAGCTACAACCTGCGCGGGCTATATGAGACGCCGACGCTGCGTACAGACGGATCGGGCGCTCCGGATCGCAAAGCTGCGAAAGAGCTGATCGAACGCGTGCGTCAGTCCGGACGCACGATTTTGACTGAGTTTGAATCCAAGCAGCTGCTTGCTTCCTACGGCATCCCCACGGTTCCTACGTTTATTGCGAAAGATGAGAAGGAAGCGGTCGCGACGGCGGAGAAGATCGGCTTCCCCGTGGTGCTGAAGCTCTATTCGGAGACGATTACTCACAAGACTGATGTAGGTGGAGTGGTATTGAACCTTCGCGACGCGGCGGCCGTCCACAAGGCGTTCAACGCGATCCGCGATTCGGTTGCAGCGAAGGTGGGCGTCGAGCACTTCCAGGGCGTTACTGTGCAGCCAATGGCGAAGCTCGATGGATACGAAATCATTATTGGCAGCAGCGTCGATTCACAATTCGGGCCGGTGCTCTTGTTCGGGACAGGTGGCCAACTAGTAGAGGTGTTCAAGGATCGCGCGCTGGCGCTGCCTCCGCTGAACACTACGCTTGCTCGCCGCATGATGGAGCAGACCAAGATCTATACGGCGCTGAAAGGCGTCCGCGGGCGCAAACCAGTTGATATGGCTGCGCTCGAGGATCTAATGGTTCGCTTCAGCCAATTGGTGGTGGAGCAGCCGTGGATCAAGGAGATCGACATTAATCCGCTGCTGGCATCGTCGGACCGGCTGCTCGCACTGGATGCGCGCGTCGTGGTGTACGGTCTCGACAAGAAGGAAGAGGATCTGCCGAAGGCGGCGATTCGTCCTTACCCGATGCAATACGTGCAGAGCTGGAAGATGAAGGACGGAACACCAATCACAGTGCGCCCGATTCGTCCGGAAGACGAGCCTTCGCTGATCAAGTTCCACGAGAAGCTGTCGGAGCGTACGGTGCTGATGCGGTACTTCACGCCGATGGGTCTCGGGCAGCGCACGGCACACGAGCGTCTGACGCGAATCTGCTTCGTGAACTACGACCGCGATATGGCCCTGGTGGCGGAGCGGAAAGCGAATGGCACGTCCGAAGTGTTGGCGGTCAGCCGGCTGACTCGGCTGCATGGCACGGAGATGGCCGAAGCCACGGTCGTTGTCCTGGATGAAGCTCAGCACATGGGTTTGGGAACCGAGTTGATGAAACAGACGATTGAAGTGGCGCGTGCCGAGAAACTGAAGCAGGTGGTGGCCACGATGCTTGCGGAAAATGAAGACATGCTGGTTATCTGTAAGAAGCTTGGCTTCAAGATCGCGAAGGTTGAAGGCCGCGATCTGGTAAGGGCAGAACTGGCACTTTAAACCGCATTAGAGACGGGAGCCCAGCCTGCGGGCTGGGCTTTTATCGCCTGCGAGTTTTCCCCCAGTGGAATCGCTTCCTATCCAAGAAAAAACTACGTTCAGCGCGCTGTGATTAAAACGACTAAGTGGCTGTTTTTCAGTAAGTTGATCTGGTATTTTGATTGCAACGGATGAAGGTGCGAGGAGTGTCATGGGATTTGCCGGAGCATCGGCAGTTCAAGCTGTGAACCGAAGTGAGCGGCGCGGGGCGTTGATGATGGGCGTTCAGCCCGACCAGAGAAACGCTTCACGTTGCTTTGTGACTGCGGCTACCAAGGTCCGCACGCAGGCCGGGTGCGAGGAGCACGTTGGTCTGGTTCGTGACTTGAGCGGAAACGGCATCTTCGTCTATTCGGACTTCACTCCCGAATGTGGATCGCGACTCGAAGTGATACTGCGTACGTCCAAGATGAATCCGCGTCACGTGAGTATCGCCTGCCGAGGTAAAGTTGTGAGGGTGGAGCCCAGTACTAGTGGCGCAGCTGTCGGTATCGCACTGGCAGTCGATGAATATGAGTTCTGCATCCAGAATCCTCGTCCGCAACTGAAGGCGGCTTCGCCGAGCGTTCACGTCTAGCATACAAATCCACGTTACTAAAGCACGTACCCATCTGGGGACTCTCATCCCTACTGCTTTTCCGCTACTTTTCTCCTAAGAGAGTGTTATTGAAGGCGTGTCGAGGAGATCGACGCGTCAACACATAACCTGAGCGCACCTGCTACTCAGAAAGCGCATCTGACTGGGCGCAGTGTAGCTTTGCAGGCCGGACGCTTTGTCATGCACTCAGGCGATCCTCGGGAGAGCAAATGAAGAAGCAACTCTGGTTGTTTGGCATCCTTGCAGTATTTTTTTCTGCCGTTGCCATGCAGGCGCAACAGATCTCTGCTGCCTTTGGCGTGGGAACCGTGCTGGCTCCCTCCGCTTCGAGCGCTACCGGGAACCATTCTTCGCAATCATTACGCGGCGGCGCGTATCCCGCTTTTAGCGGTGACTTCCTGTTCCACAAAAATTTTGGCGTGATGGGGGAAGTCTCATGGCGAGCCAGCCAAAATTTCTATCAAGGTAATTTTCCGTACCGCCCATTATTTTGGGATTTCAATGGAATGTATGCGCCGAAGATCGGTACCAAAGCACAGGCGGATCTGACCGCTGGAATCGGTGCTGAGAGCATAAGGTTCTACCAGGGATTCACCATTTGCAATGGATTTAGCTGCACGAATTACGTGAGCAGCAACCACTTCATGGGACACTTTGGCGCCGGAGTTCGCTACTACTTCCATGGCGGGGCATTTATTCGTCCGGAAGCACATCTATATCTGATCCGAAACAATTTCGAATTTAGCTCAGCGTATGCGGTACGCGTAGGCGCCTCGCTCGGTTACACCTTCGGCGGAAGATAGTCAGAGTTATTCCCGATCCGTTTTCCAGTCACGGTTGCGGATCGGGAACACCAGCCTGCGTTTCGCTCAAGCCGAAATCTAATGGATGCGTTCTACGCTGCTGCTTCGTTGCTGCGTTGGAAGAATGCCAATAGTTCGGCGTTGATCTCGTTTTTCAGGGTGGTGCATAGGCCGTGAGGCGCCCCATGGAAAACCTTAAGCGTCGCGCCCTTGATGAGCTTGGACTGCAGCAGGCCGGCGTTGGAGTAAGGCACTATCTGGTCGTCGTCACCTTGAATGATGTGCGTCGGTATATCGAACTTCTTCAGGTCTTCGGTTTGATCGGTCTCGGAGAACGCCTTGATACAGAAGTATGAGGCAGGGAACCCCGCCATCATTCCTTGCAGACAGAACGACTCGCGCACTCCATCCGACATTTTTGCGCCCGGTCGGTTGTAGCCGTAAAACGGCATGCTTAAGTCTCGCCAGAACTGCGAACGGTCCGCGATAACGGCAGAGCGCAGTTTATCGAGCGCTTCGATCGGCATCCCTCCTGGATTGGCAGGCGTTTTGACCATGAGCGGCGGTACTGCGGAGATGAGCACGGCCTTGGCCACACGCTTGGTGCCATGGCGAGCAATATAGCGGGCGACTTCGCCGCCGCCGGTGGAATGACCGACGTGGATCACATTCTCGAGATGAAGTCTTTCAACCAGTTCGGCTAGATCGTCGGCGTAGGTGTCCATGTCATTGCCGTTCCACGGTTGGCTGGAACGCCCGTGACCGCGACGATCGTGGGCGATGCAGCGGTATCCATGCGAGGCGAGAAAGAACATCTGGTCTTCAAACGCGTCGGCGGAGAGAGGCCAGCCGTGGCTGAAAACGATCGGTTGTCCTTTGCCCCAGTCGTTGTAATAGATCTGGGTGCCGTCTTTGGTGGTGAATGTGCTCATGTGCTCCTCCTTGCAAAGGCTTAATTGTTGAAGGTTCAACTTCAGTAAATGGCGCCAGCGACTATGAATGAATTGCAATGGCCCGAGAAACCGGAGAATGAAAAATCTCAACTTGCAGCGGAGGTTAATAACGCTTCAACCTTAGAGTCCAGATCTCTCGCAACCCGCAAAGCGTCAGGGCTTCCGTAGGAAGCGAGGAAACTGGACATTCTGTCGTAGGAAAGATGAACTCCGTCGGGACGTTCATCGATCAGGATCGTCACCGGCGCATAGGAACCGGCGTCTGGAACGTGCTCGGCCATTTTCTTCATAGTTACCGGATTGCCCGCGACGAGTCGTAGAATCCGTGGGGCAGTGGATCCGTGATCTTTACGCAGGACATCGCCCAAGTCAAAACGAGCGAACTCCATCAAGTCTGATGGTCCAACTGCTTGCCGGACAGTTTTCTCCAACTCGTTAAAGGTGGCGGCGGCAGTGATGTTCTTGAGAAATAACTTCATATCGGGATGACCGATGCCGGCATCGACCGCACTGACCACTTCTTCAAATGGCTTAGAAGAGGTGAGGCTGAATCGCTCCACACTGATTTGTCGGATTGACATTGGCTCTGTCTCCGGTTGAGAGTTACAGTCCGAGATCGC